>Ga0255096_1000063_pt1 | contig 71503 bp, 56 predicted proteins | sample Colum_Atlam_RepA_2_FD_188563 | JGI IMG/M metagenome (GOLD analysis project Ga0255096, IMG submission 188563) | Freshwater microbial communities from Columbia River, Oregon, United States - Colum_Atlam_RepA_8d | ecosystem: Environmental > Aquatic > Freshwater > River | place: USA: Oregon... | reverse complement strand
GTAGTAGGTCATGCAGCGGCACAGTGCGCCCTGCATGCCTTCGCGGATTTCCGAGTCAGTAGGAGAAGGGTTGCGGTCGAGCAGCGCCTTGGCCGTCATGATCTGGCCGTTCTGACAGTAGCCGCACTGCGGCACCTGTTCGTCTATCCACGCCTGTTGCAGCGGATGCAGGCTGCCATTGTGTGCAAGACCTTCGAGTGTGGTGACATCGCCACTCACCGCTGCGACAGGCAGCTGGCATGAGCGCACGGCGACTCCACCGATGATCACCGAGCAAGCGCCGCATTGCCCCAGGCCGCAGCCGAAGCGTGGTCCACGCAAGCCCAGGTCGTTGCGCAGCACGTACAACAGCGGTGTCGTCGGGTCGATGTCGACCTCGTGAACCGCACCATTGACGCTCAATGAAATAACACTCATGCGATGCCCTCCGTTCGGCAGGCAACAACCGTAACCCAAAGACCCAAGGCGCGGCTACTTCCAATAGTGGCGCGGGCGGGCGCGCAGCGGATTTTTCAGGAATCCGGATTCACATTTATTGAAAGTTCGCCCACTATGCTGGCCCCGTACTTCCATAAAACCAACATGTTCATTCCTGGGGGGATACCCACGTGTTTACTTTGCTTCCGCGTCGTCCGCGTTTTTTGTGTGCCCTTGTGCTGCTCGCCTGTACCAGCGCCCAAGCACAATTCCAATCCCCGGTGCTCGGTGACGGTCCGTGGGATGTCCAGACCTTCCAGGCCAAGGTCCATATCGAACTGGTGGCGCGCGGGCTGGAGCATCCGTGGAGCATAGCCTTCCTGCCTGGCGGTGAAATGCTGGTATCGGAGCGCGCCGGTCGTCTGCGCCGTATCCGCAACGGCAAGCTTGATCCCGAACAGGTGTCTGGTATGCCGGTTGTCCAGGCGAAAGCCTTGCTCGGTTTCATGGAAGTGCTGCCCCATCCCGATTTCGCCAACAACAGCGTTGTTTACCTGACATACCACAAGGAGATCACGGCAGAACCTGCAGCGGTGGCATTCGTGCTCGCCCAAGCGCACTACGCCAACGGCAAACTCTCTGAGGTGAAAGAGCTGTTGGTGTCGGATACCTGGGATGGAGCTGGCGGTGCCGCAGCCCGTCTGGCGTTTGGTATCGACGGCAAGCTCTACATGGGTATAGGCGCCACCCGCGATGCATCAGCCCAAAACCCTGCCAGCCTGCGCGGCAAGATCCTGCGCCTCAATGACGACGGCAGCGTGCCGCAGGACAACCCCTTCGTCGGCAAGGAAGGTTATCGTCCGGAGATCTTCACGATGGGCCATCGCAATCCGGCCGGCCTTGCCGTGAACCCGAACACCGGTGAGCTGTGGGCGTCGGAATACGGTCCCAACGGTGGCGACGAAATCAACATCATCCGCGCCGGCAAGAACTACGGCTGGCCGGAAGTCAGTTTTGGTCGTGATTACCCCGGCCCGTTCATCTCGCCGGTGCCGTACAAGGAAGGCATGGAAATGCCGGTTTCCACTTTCATCCCCGGCATCTCGCCGTCGGGTCTGGCCTTCTACACAGGCACCGACTTCCCCACCTGGACCACCAGTGCCTTCGTGGGTGCTAACCGCGTCGGTCAGGTTCCTGGCACCGGCCACATGGTGCGGGTGTTCTACGATGACAAAGGCAACGAGCGTTCGCGTGAAGACCTGCTGGAGAAAGACATCGGCCAGCGTGTGCGCGATATCCGCATGGGGCCCGATGGTTTCATGTACGTGCTGACCGAAGAACAGGACGGAGCATTGCTGGTGTTCAAACCGGCCGCGCAATAGTCGCGAACCGCTTGCCCAAACAAAAACCCCGGCTCTTGCCGGGGTTTTTGTTTGGGCTGTTATGCAATCAGCAGGTTTTATTCACCCACTGATTCAATACGCATCACCACGCCGTCATCTTCGTCCGTCAGCAGATACAACCTGCCGTCAGGACCCATCTTCACATCGCGAATGCGCTGGCGCAGGTTGGTCAGCAGTGCTTCGCGGCGGATCTCTTCGCCTTTGTCGTTGAACTTGATGCGTTGCAGGCTGCCGGTGCCGGGGATCTGGCCGACCTGCATCGCGCTGATGAACAGATCACCTTTCCAGCGCGGGAACTCGTCGCCGTCATAGAACACCAGGCTTGAGGGTGATACGCCGGGCATCCAGAACGCGATTGGATTGCGGGTGCCTTCCATCTGGAAACGTTCGCTCTGCCAGCCGCCGCTGTACGAGCGTCCCAGACTCACCAGCGGCCAGCCGAAGTTGCCACCACGCTCGATGCGGTTCACTTCGTCGCCGCCGTTGGGGCCCATTTCGGTTTCCCAGATTTCGCCAGTAGCCTTGTTGAGCGTAATGCCGGTGGGCGTGCGATGGCCGTAACTGTAGATCTCCGGCAAAAAGCCTTCCTTGCCTACAAACGGATTATCGGCGGGTACTTTGCCTTCCGGCGTCAGCCGCAGGATCTTGCCTTTCTGGATGTCGGTGTGGAAATTGGGTTCGGGGTTGTCGGTGGTCACATAGACGCCGACATACAACATGCCGTCGGCACCGAACAGCAGTCGCACGCCATTGGTGGTGCCTTCCTCGCCGACAAAGATGTCCTGGGTGTTCTGGATGTTGTTGCCGTCCCAGCGGCCGCGCGCCACCGCGATGGCTTGTTTGTCGCCGGGCAGACCCTTGTTGTAACTCATGTAGACCCATGGCTGAGTACTCGCGTCCGGTAACACTGCGATGTCGAGCAACCCGGTGTAGCGGCTGACAAGGGCGCCCTGCGGCGTCCCCAGCACCGGTGCTTCCTGCAGTTCGTCGTTGACGATACGGCGCAGGGTGCCGGAATCCTTCTCGGTCACCAACGCACTGCCATCGGGTAGCCAGGCCATGCTCCAAGGGTGGTTGAGTCCACGTGCCACCACCCGTACCCTGATATCCATGCCCTCGGCGGTGTCGTAGTAGAACGGGCCGGTGGCGACCGGCTCAATGTTGAGTCCGTCTGCCCGCTCTGGCGCGTTTTCGGCCGCCAGCAGTGTTGTCAGCGGCAGTGCGGCCAGCAGTATGCCGGCGGTCAGTTTCCTGTAATTGAAGCTTTTGATAACCCACCCCCTGTTGTTTGTTGGTTTTATGCCGTGGCATCTCACGCCAGCCGCGTTCCCTATGATCGACAAGCGTATGAAGGGTAAATCGTTGCAGCTGTATTCGTCCATGCGCCATTGCGACAACGCTGTGCCCCCAAACGCAAAACCCCGGCATGTGCCGGGGTTTTGGGATATCGGTCAAGCCGTGGTTGTTACTGCGCCGGCTGGGCGAACTCCGGGGTCATTTCCTTGCAGGTCTGTGCTTCGAACGGCACATCCGACAGGTACATGACATCGTAGCTTGCGTACGGTGCGGCCAGATAAACCGGGTCGGTCACCGAGTATTCACGCTTCAGTGCCATTTTGGCCGTATCCAGCGAGAAGCGCTCAACGATGTGCATCTGGTTGCTGCTGCGTGTCGGCGGCGACAGTACGCCCTCTGCAAAACCGATGGTATCAACTACAAGCGTATCGCCTTCCCAGTTGCCGATAGAGTGACCGGCGTAACTCGGTTCCAGATTGGCCGGGTGTTCGGTCATGCCGATATGGATCTGGCGTTTGAAGTTGTACAGCCCGTAGGTGATGTTGATCACTTTCTCGCCCTGCGGCGTGGTGGTCTGTACGAACTGGTTGATCGGCCAGTCAGCGGTCCAGTCGCGGATGAAGCTGGTTGGTTTGCAGGCGAACCATGGGTTGTCTACCGGCGAGCGACCATTGAAGGCCTTGGCAGCGGCATCACCCTTTTCGGTGTAAGCGACTTTGGCGCGCGGTGGCTGCGAAGCTTGCACCTGTTCCAGCGTGATTTTGCCATCGCGGAAGTCAGGGCTCATGCTCTTCGGAATCATCGAGCCATTGCCGCCGCTTGGCGGAACGGTCAGTACCAGCTGTTCAACAGCCCAGTCGCCGCTGAGGTTGATCTGGCCATCGGCAAGACGGGCAGGGCGTTTGGAGGTGTCAACCGGTGCGCCAGTGGAAATCTGGTCGTTACGGTTCATCTGCGGGCCGCCATCTATCGAGAAATTCTCGATGTAGCACGCGCTCGGATCATCGCGATGCGGGTTGCCTTCTATATGCACGGTGGAGCCGACCTTGAACATGTCTACCGACCAGCCGGAACGCTTGATCAGCGTGGCGGCGCGCATTTCACAGCGCATATGCAGGGTTGAGCCGTCTGTCTGGGCCACATCCAGCTCCATGTAGGAGTGGGGGTTGATCAGGTTCATCTTGGTCAGCGTGCCGGTCCACTCTTTTTTGATGTCCAGCTGGAACAAGCCGAAACCGTGATGGGCCATGGCCGGTGCGGCAAGACCTGCGAGTGCTACGGCTGCGATGGCGACCTGCAGCGGGTTGCGTGGGATAAGCATACTGCTCCTCTTTAATGACGGGTTTGAGTGGCGGCAGTATAGAGAGCGGAGCAGCGGAAGGCAGCTCCGTACCAAGAAGTTCGCTTTTTTTGCTTATTCGGAAAGCGCACGGCGTTTCGCTTACCGAAAATCAGGGAATCCGGATGAAGTCGTCTTCGATGACGATAAGCCGCTGTTTGTAGAGGCTGCCGAGAGCCCGTTTGAAGTTCTTCTTGCTGGCCTTGAACAGGCGGAATATGGCCTCCGGCGGGCTTTTGTCCGATAGCGCCGCCACGCCACCCTTGCTGCGCAGATGACGCAGGATCAGCTCTTCCAGCTCGTCGCGACCGGCTGCGTCGAGCATAGTGATCGACAGGTCGATCTTGCCATCGGGACGCAGCGTCTTGATCCAGCCCTTCATGTAGTCGCCGATACGCAGCGGCTGTGAAATATCGACCGAGAAGATCATGCCGATATAACGGTCATCGATGACGGCTTTGTAGCCAAGTTCGGTTTTCGCCACGATTTCAAGTTCCACAGCCTGGCGCACCTTGAGTGCGCCAGGCTGTGGAAGTTCGTAATCGTTGTCGTGAAGTGCCATTGAACTACTGCCCTGCCACATCAAGGGAAGATCGGCTGGCTGCGATCCATTGAATCGTAGGAGTCGCCGTTACCTACCATCAGATCGATGGCGAGGTTGTCGTCCTGGCAGACGAACTGGAAGGATTCGCCTGGTGTCCAGAACATGTAGAAGCCTGACGACCAGGTCTTGGTGTAGGCGCCAGGATCGTCAATGGTTACTTCATACTTGAGACGTTCGAGCGAGACACGCGTGAATTTTTCGGTCAGGTGTAGCTGATCCGTATGCGGAGAGCCGTCCGAGTCGAACCACATCTTTTCGTTGAAACCGACGGTATCAACTACTAGCGTGTCGCCTTCCCAATGGCCAATCGAATGGCCGTGGTAGCTCGGCTTCAGGTTCTCCGGATGGCCGCGGCCATCAAGCCAGATTTCACGGTAATGACGCGGGCCACCGGTGGGGAAGATGTACATTTTCTGCATGTCGGGGAATTCGACGAACTGCGTACCGTAGGCAGTGGCGACTTCGCGTGGCCCCGGTGAAGGTTTGCAGCGAGTGTAAGGTTCAAAGCGTGTACGCGAGCGTGCAGCGAACAATTCCTTGGCCCACGGTTGGTACGGGATTTCGCTTTCGCGGATCTTGGGGAAATTGGTTGGGTCCTTCAGGGCTTCTTCCGCCGGGGTGTAGGCGATGATCGAGTCCTTCGGAATCACATCGAGGATGCGCAGCATGGGGCGTGAGCCGAAGCCCTCCCAATTGCCGACCTGGCCCGGCACCGAGCCGAGTACGGCGCGGCCATTGGCATCGCGCGGCGGTGGAGTATTGAGGGTTCTTTCAGGGCGCCTTGATGAACCGGCAGTAAGCGGTTGCAGACCGTTCGCGTCAACGCCAGCCGGTTGGAGCGTCTGCGCAGTTTGCTGCGCCAGCGGCTGATCAGTGCGCGGTGCAGATTCCGCAGTGGCGGCTTCCTGCTCTGGATTGCAGCCCTGCAGCAGCAGTAAGGACGCGCAGGCCAGTGTCAAAACTCGGATATTCATCATGTGCTCTCGAAAAAAAAACACCCCGGCAACGGCGTTGCCGGTCCCGGGGTGTGGTTGTTGCGTGTGGTTATTACACCAGTTATTACACCAGTTATTCGATCAGTAGCTGTAGTTGAAGTTGAAGTTATAGCGACGACCATACTGGTCATAGGTATTGTTGGTCCAGCCGAAGATCGGTGGTTCGCGGTCCAGGATGTTCTGCACGTTGAAGCCAAGCGACCAGGTTGACCCGCTGGCAAGTTCGCCACTGTAACCGATCTTGCCGTTGAACCACGTCATCGAAGCAACACGATTAGTGTCGACCTGGATGCCTTCAAGCCAGGTGGCGTCACGTTTGACGGCATCGACATACTGACCCTGCAGCTGGAACGACCATGGCCCAATACCATAGGTGGCGGTCAGGTTGGTCGTCAGGTCCGGCATGCCCAGACTGCCCGATCTGTCGAGCGGGGTGGAGTTCGGTGCAGTGTCGGAGCGTTCGAAGGTACGACCGGTCAGCCAACGCAGCGAGAAGGTCTCGTTGAGGTCGGAAAACAGATCGACCTCCTTGCGCATTGTCACTTCGAAGTCGACGCCACGCGTACGCGCTGCTGCAACGTTGAGGAACACATCCAGTGTCTGCGCCACGGTACCGGTGGTCGGATCACGCGTGATCAACGCGCACAGCGTTGGTGATTGCGTGGTGTAACACTCGTTGATGATGCGTTGTGCGGTGAGACGGGCTACGGCGTCCTTGATCTTGACGTCGTACAAGTCCACCGACATCGACAGGCCTTCCAGTATCGGCGAGAACGAAGGCTGGTAAACGAAACCGACGGTCTTGGTGTCGGCGTATTCGGGCCGCAGGTTCGGGTTGCCGCCGCGAATGGTGTTGGACAGGTAGGTTCCCTTGCCCGGCACCGGATCGCTGATCGTTTCACCGGAACCCTGCGCATCGAACAACTCGGCGAAGCTCGGCTCACGGACGTCCCTCGATTTCGTGAGGCGGAAACGCAGGTCTTCCAGTACTTCCAGATTGGCGCCGATTTTCCAGCTGTCGATCGCGCCGCTGCGATCATAGGTGGAGCGACGAAATGCGAAGTCGGTGTCGAGACGCTGGCCGCTGCCGGATTCCCATACTGGCACGTTGATCTCCGAGAACCATTCCCACACGTCGGTCTGGCCGCCGATTTTTGGAATGCCCGAGAACAGGTTGAGTGAGGTACTGGTGGAGAAGCCCGAACCGATGCCACGTATGCCGAGGGCTGGCACGTTGACTGCCGGTCCCAGCAAGTCGACATCGAGCGGGGTGGCTACGGTGATGAACTGCTGGTCACGCCAGGTGAGACCGCCGGCAAAGCCGATCGGGCCGGCGCCCCAACCTTCATACAGCTCTCCAGTAACGAGGATTTCAGAGAAGTCCTGGTCAACATAACCGATGTTGAAACGGTCGGTGCCGACATAGTCGATTGCCGCTTGACTCATGTTGCCGCTGCCAAGCACGTTGAACGGCACGCACTCGGAGATGGCCTTTGGTTCGACTGGATACGGCAGTTGCTGAGTGTTGCCGGCGACGCCGGCAGGAACGTAAGGATTGAGTGGTACGTTGGAAATCCTGCCTGTTACTGATCCAGCCAACTGGGCGAGTGTCGGGCTGTACTGTGGCAGGTTCACTCGGCAGACGATCTGGCCAGTGACTGGATGACGCACGGCATCGAGGCCAAGCGACATACGGTCAACCTGCAGCAGGTTGTAGGCCTGTGAGTTGCGTTTGGATTCACCTTGCTGCCAAGAGGCCCGCAGGTTCCAGTCTTCGGCGAAGTCCCAGTCGAAGCCGGCGCTGTACTGCCACTGTGTGAAAACATTGCGGCCTATGCGGCCGGAGCCGAGTTCCGGCCGGCCGGCGAATTGCTGGCTGGATTTGTTGAGGGCGACCTGGGTCAAGCCGCGCGCCAGCATTACATCGCGTACCGATGCAGGCAGGTAGGCGTTGTCCACCGCGATCAGCGGCGCATAAGTGTTGGCCATGCTGAAGTTGGCATTGTTGGACGTGTCATTCGATTCGGTGCGGCCAATGATTGCCTGTGCAAAAACCCTCACTGCCGGAGTGAACTCGAATTGCGCGCCGAACAGGCCGGAACGCGATACTACTTCCATGCCCGTAGGGCCGAGCAGCGATGTCTGGTAGTCGATGGCAGTTTCAGGAGTTCCTGCTGCGGATGCAGTGCTGCCGGTACCGCCTGGCAGCGCTGCTACGGTGCCGCGGTCGAACGGCACAATGCCGGTGCCGTCCTGCGTGAACTTCATCCAGTCCAGCGGCGTGTTGGTGCCGCGGATGAGGCCTGTGGGTGCGCTGTTGAGCGTGGTGACACCCGGCAATGTCAGGCGCTGCGGACCAGCCGAGCAATAGACGTTGACTGCGCAGCGGGCAGCAGTCCATGCTGGATTGGTGACGTAACCCATCATGTTCTGCAGGCTGTCCCAGCGCTCTTTGTCGGGCTGGATTTCGTCGATGTGACGACCTTCCAGCGAGCCGATCAGGTGCAGTCGGCCGAAGGCTTTACCCGCGGCGACCGACAGTTCGTACTGCTTGCCGGTGTTCTCGTAGTCATGCATGCCGGTGCCACCGCTGACCTTCAGGCCTTCGAATTCACGGTCGAGCACGAAGTTGACAACGCCGCCGAGGGCGTCAGCGCCGTAGGCTGCCGAAGCACCACCAGTCACAACGTCCACGCTGCGCATCAGCGCAGTGGGGAACATGTCGACGTTGACGGTGCCGCGCTTGTCAGTGGGCACCACGCGGGCGCCGTCAAGCAGCGTCAAGGTGCGTGAAATGCCAGCGCCGGTGGAGGCGCTGTTGAGGTTGCGGATGTTGAGGGCGCCGGGGCCGCCGGAACCCACCGAAGGGTTGCCGCCGTCGCCGCGCTGTGGCGAACCGTTGTTGAAAAACTGTGGCAGGCCGTCGAGCTGCTGCGAGATGGTACTGCCGGGTTCCTGGTCGAACAGCTCCTGTGTGGTGATTGACGTTACCGGAACCGGTGTCTCCATGCCCGATGTGCGGGCGATGCGTGTACCGGTTACCTTGATCTCTTCCAGTTGCTGCGTAGCGCCGCTCTGGGCCTGGGCGATACCGGATACCAAGGAGAGCGCTGTGATGGCTGTTATTGAAAGGAAGAGTGCTGTTGGTTTGTATCGCGTTCTGTAGTCTGCGCGTTTCATGTTGCCGTTTCCCCGTGGATTATTGCTGTAATTGTGGGTGGATGAGAGCCTGTCCCCGTAATGCGTAGCCCACAGCCAAGTGTCGTGCTACCTGCTTGCATCGAAGATGAATGTCCGATTGCAATGCCGGCACGGATTTCTAGCGCGGTGTCATCCAAAAGGCAAACGCGGAATTGTGGATAACGGAAGTTTTCCTGCAGTACTGCCGCACCGCTAAGTTCGGTTGCGGTGACAAAAGAGTGAGTCGTGGCACCCTCTCTCAGGGTCGTGGTGTGGGGATGCCAGGCTCTGAGGTCGGGCTTTCCCGCAGCGCTTTGTCGCGATAGGCCACTGACTGCATTTCATTCAACCTGCTCAGCGTGCGCTGGAACTCGAATGCTAGCTTGCCGCCTGCATAAAGCGCTGCAAGCGGTACCTCGGCCTGCAGATAGAGCTTGATACCCTGGTCATAGCATTCATCGACAAGACTGATGAAGCGCCGCTGTGCATTCTCGCTGGAGGAATAGTGTGTTCGCTGGGTATTGCCGAGGGCATCTTCGGTGCCGATGGCCGGCTTCAGTGCGTTGTCGCCGCTGCCGAATTGCGGCACGCCGCTCACTAGCAACTGCTTGAACCGCCGTCCGAGTGTGATGTAGTCCTTGGCCGAACGCGGGCGCTCGCACAACTCGGCAAAACTGAACCACGCCAATTGGCCCTGATGACGAAATGGACGCAGAACGTGGTGATTGATGTTGAGCGTATCGGTGCTGTAGTGGCTGCTCTGCTGTACTGCTCCATTGATCTGGTCGAACAGTGCCGCAAAATCTTGTGCATTGCCGACAAACCACGTTGGATGATCGTCGCCCTTTAGCTTGCGATAGTCTTCCTTGCCCGCCAGGTGCAGTTCTTCCGTGTGAGCCTTGATGAGCTTGATGGCAGGCTGGAAGATCGCGGGTTGCAGCTCGTCCTTGTAGAGATAGTCCGGGGCGAAGTTGGATGTGATCAGCAGCGCCACGCCTTCGTCGAACAGGCTGCTGAACAACTGATGCACGATGCGTGCATCACCAAGATCGGTGATATACAGCTCGTCGAGGCAGATTACCCGGTATTCCGCTGCCAGTTTCCGGCCGATGTGCAACAGCGGGTTGGCGGTACCGGTAATGGCATTCAGTTCGCGATGCACGCGTGCCATGAAATGCTGGTAATGCTGCCGTGTCTTGCCGATGTTTGCCGGCAGGCAATCGAAGAAAAGATCGGTCAGAAAGCTCTTGCCTATTCCTACTTGGCCCCACAAATAGAGTCCATGGACTTTTTTGTGGCGAGTCAGCCACGACGCAGGCGCCGACAGCCGCTCATACAAGCCATCAAGCCGCAGAACGGCCTGTGCCTGCAGCGGATCTGCCTTGAAGCCGGGTTGCGAATGCAACTGCTGATAACGTTCGGATGGAAGCAAGAGTAATAGTTACAGCGTGAGTGAATCGCTGCATATTATCACTTGCGCACCGTTCACAACTTGTTGGAAATCGTGCAGCGCCACATAACTTACTTCGGCAACTCCGCCGCAGCGTCCATCAACTCCTGCGTTTCCACGCCGGTGCAGATCAACGGCAACAACTGGTCGTAGGGGGCCAATACCAGTTTGCGGGTCGGTACTACCCACGGCTGCGTCAGCACGGCCTCGTCATGCACCGTGGCGTCTATCACCAGCGTATTGGCATCAATGCGCTGGTAGCGTTCGACTACGCGCATCTGGTCGGAATGGAACGACACACGGCCTTCCGCAAAGATCCAGGTATCGTTGGTGAAATTGGTGGTCTCAACAACAAAGGTGTCGCCTTCCCAGTGGCCGATGGCATCGCCGCGGAAGGAGGGGGGCACTGCACGCGGTTCGCGGCCATCGGTCGGGATCAACTGGTAGCCGTGGAAGGTTTCCTGCAGGAACACCATCATGGCGGGGGTGGATATGATCTGGCCAACGGCACCCACATCGAACAGGCGCACGCTTAGCGTGCCGAATGCAGTGGGTTGGCATTTCAGGGTGGGATCATCCTTGTCTTTCAGAGAGGCCATTTTTTCCTTCGCCCACGGTTGATACAGATCGGTATAGACAGTCGGTGGTGGGGTGCCGCCAGTGCTGGACGCATAGCCGGGGCTGCCGATGTCGCCGCCAGTCCACCATACACCGCTGAGATCAGGATGGCCGTCGGCCATGCGCGGAGTAGGGGTTGCCTCCTGTGCCCAGAGCGGACTTGCACAAGTCAATACAGCGAGCAAAGCAGCGCGGCTAATGCAAAAACCAAAGTGAAAATTAGTTGTCATCGTCTTGGTCCTGTTCATCGGGTACCACCTGCACCGCCTTCCTGCGGGCCGAACATGCCATAGACAGTGCCATCGCTCGTCACCAGTTCGCGCAGCATGCCGTTGGTGCTGTCATCGCGGGCGCGGAAGCCCTTGATAGTGACAATGTCGCCTTTCTTGATGATCTTCGGTGAATAGCCGTTGCGGATCATGCCGCTCGGTGTGCCGGCTTCTATCTTCCAGTGTTCGGTCTCACCTTTGGCATTGACGATATCCACAAAGAAGTGAGAGTGAGGATTGGTGAGTCGCACATCAACGATGGAGCCCGTGATTTCGATCGGGTTCTGCAGATTGTAGGCAGCTGCAAAGGAATGGTGCGCCAATGCCGGCATGGCAAACAGCACGGTTGCCACGGTTGTTGTCCACGCGTTTTTTATTGTTGTCATGGAGGTGTTCCCCTCTTGTCGGACGGCCTTTTTGACGGCCTTATTGTAGTGGGCTCTGATAGGTTATTTTGACGATTCCGGCACGCTACTGCGATGGGCCGATGGACGTTGCCCCATGGTAACCCGGATGGCAGGCTGCGGCGCCAGTCACCGCCTTTACGCAGAGGAGCAATATGGGACAATGCCCCGCAAGTCGCACCCAACAAGGAGAATAACATCATGCGGTCAACTGCCCTTGCCGGTTTTGCATTCGCTGCCTTCTGCGTCAGTGTCGCCACGGCGCAGCCCCCCGGCATCACGATGGATATGATCAATGCGGTGTTGCCGGAAGACGGTGCACCACTGGCCGAGGCCGGCGCCTATACTGTCATGTCGGAAACTGCGTTGAATTCAGCCGGGCATCGCGTGTACCGGCCGTCTGATCTGACTGCGTTTCCTGCGCAGGACAAACTGCCGGTACTGGTGTGGGGCAACGGCGGCTGCGCCATTGACAACCCGCGTTACGGTGAATTCCTCGGCACCATCGCCTCGCATGGCTTCCTGGTGCTGACTACTGCCGCGAAAGAAGGGGAAGCGCGTCGTCAGGCCACTGCCGACGATCTGCGAACGGCAATCGATTGGGCCGAATCCGAGAACAAACGTGCAGGCTCGCCGCTGGCGGGCAAGATCGACCTGACGCAGGTTGCGGTGATGGGCCAATCGTGTGGCGGCTTCCTGTCGGTGGCGCTCGGAGCTGATCCGCGTGTCGATACGATTGGTGTATTCAACTCAGGCGTACAGCCTCCCGCGCCCGGCGCTCCTGCTGGTGGTAATCCCACCACTGATGCATTGGCAAAGCTGCATGGCCCGGTAATGTTCATCAACGGCCACGAGCGCGACTTCATGATGGCAGTATCGCGCGCCAATTTTGATGCAATCAGCCACGTGCCGGCTTTCTACGGCTCGCGCCATGGCGCAGGCCATACTGCCACGGTCTATCACAAGGGAGGTGGCGAATTCGCCAATGTGGTATGGCACTGGCTACGCTATCAGTTCAAGGGCGATGCGGCGGCCGGCAGGATGTTTGTCGGCCCCGATTGCGAGTTGTGCAGCAATGCCAACTGGGATGTTGCCTCGAAAGGGCTGGAGTGACAGGGGCAATTCAGAAGTCGCGCCACAACAAGTAGATCCGCCGATACCGTACGAATTCAGCCTGTCGAACCAGCGTGCACCGCCGACATGGGTAAGCTGAAGCTGCTGACAGACAGTGGTCAAGCGCGCGCGGAATTTGCCAACAACATGCTGACAATTCCATCCGTCCGCATGGTGCGCTAGCGCTCGACAACGTGAAACTGGCAGTGAGCAGCAGTACGCCGCTCGAGTTTACCGTCAGCACCTACACCCGGCGCTGACGCCGTCGCGCCGAACCCCCGCATTGCGGGGGTTTTCATTGATAGCTATTCAGCGGTGAGATGCTGCGAGAAAAACGGCAGCAGTTTATCGATGAAGCGCTGACCCACGCGATTGCCATGATCGCCTTCATACACTTCAAAGGCGTGTGCAATGCCAAGACGCGTGAGGGCGGCATCCATTTGCGAATTAGTGGTGGCGAGACTGTCCTTGTCGCCCACATCCAGCATGATGGCCTTGTACTGCTGCAGTGCGGTTACGTACTGATCAACAAAAACCAGAGGTGAATTGGCCGGCCAGCGCGCCTGTACGACAGGCTGCGCTTCACCGTTCACATACGGCCATTCGAGATAGGAAGGCGCATTCTGCGGATTGGGTGACCATGCAGCGAGCTGCGCCAACGGGGCGTTTTCAAAACCCTTGCCAGTCTTGACAGAGCCATCAGCCAGCCGCTGCATCTGCAGCGTGACTGCCTGCGCATTCGGCGCCTGGTTCATCAGGCAGCACGAACTCATCGCATACAGTGCGCCATAGAGCTCTGGATGTTTCATGCCGATACGCAGCGTGCCGTAGCCCCCCATGGAGTGGCCGGCAAGGCCGCGGCTCGCGCGAGTGGCCAGTGTGCGGTAGTGGCTGTCGATGTAGCTGACGAGATCTTGTGCGACAAAACTCTCCCAGTCACCGGTGGTAGGCGAGTTCGAATACATGCTGCCGCCATACACTGTATAGGCATCGGGCATGACGATTATGGCTTCCTGTGCACCGGCGGCTATGGCCTGGTCAGCCGAAGTTGGCAGGTTCAATACGCGCGGCCCCGCATAAACATCAGCGCCCACACCATAGCCATGCAGGAAGTAGACAACGGGATAGCGCTTGTTGCCTGCGGCATAGCCTGCGGGCAGGTAAACGTGGACATCCCGAACTGCGTCATCGCCTGCCAGATTACCCTGTAGCGATGGACCGGCAACGCGGATCTTTTCCAGCGTTCCCTGCGCCAGCACCGCGGTGGCGAGTAGCAAGCCGCACAGCACGGCGGCAAATAGGTGCAACTGTCGCAAGCAGCGAAAGACTAAAGTCAGCATGGTTTCCCCGTGTTCGTTGAGTTTTTGGTTTTTTGGTTGCCAGCGGCTGGCAAATTGAACGATGCCGCAGCGGGAAGCAAGCGGTGTGCAAGAAATGCGGCTGCCTTTGGGCGCTATGGGCAAGAAAAGTGAAAGATTGGAACCGAACCGCGCGGCCCTCAACATGCCACGATGACACTGCTACGATTGCCCGCATACGACAAGAACGATTCACTCACCATTAGACAGAGGGTTTTACCATGCAGGTACCGACTTTGCCGGTGCGTGCGCTTGCGCTTTTGCTGGGAATGGCGCTGGTTGCCGCCGGTACCAACGTTTCCGCGCAGCCGCGGCGTGCAGCCCCCGCCGAAACACCTGCCCCACGCAATGCCGAAGGCCGTACGGTGCTTGGCTCGATGCCCGGCAACGTGGGCTCGTGGGAAGGCTTTGGCACCCGACCGATGCTGACGTTTTTCGACAAGGTGCCGGAAGGCTCCATCGTTGCCATTACGCCGTATGAAGAAATCCTCGGAATGAAAGACATCTTCCCGAAAATCAAACTGAGTGAAGTGCCGTTCCAGCCGTGGGCACGCAAACTGTTCGAAGCGCGCTCAAGAACACGCTTCGAACCGTATACCCGCTGCAAGCCTTCGGCCGGTCCCCGCGAAGTGGCAACGGCCTACGGTACGCAGTTCGTTGAATTCCCGGATATGAACAAGATCTACGTGTTCCCGACTGGTGGTCCGCGCCATTTCCGCGAGATATGGATGGACGGTCGCGGCCACCCCGACAATCTCAAGCCTACCTACCACGGCCACTCGATCGGCCATTGGGAAGGTGACACGCTGGTGGTGGATACCGTCGGCTTCAATGAAAAAATGTGGTTCGATGCAGAAGGTTCGCCGCACACCACTCAACTGCATTTGTCCGAAAAGTTCACGCGTGTGTCGCAACAGCGGCTCAAGTATGAAGTCACGATCGATGATCCCGGTGCCTACACCAAACCCTGGAGCAGCGGTTACTACATGACCTGGACTGAAGGTGAGAGCTTCCAGTTTGTTTGTCAGGATGCCAACCAGGCTTACGAACTGATGATCGGTACCGAATACAAAAGCATGGATCGCAGCCAACCGATCTTCCCTTGATTACGTTTACTCCGGAGTAAGTCCGATGTCCTTCAGTTTTCGCGCAATGCCCCGCCTGCTGGCAGCCTGCAGCTTGTTGCTGGGCGCTTCGCTTGCCGTTGCCCACCACGGCATCACCGCCAAGTTTGACCCCGCCAAACGGCAGACGCTGCAGGGTCGTGTCAGTCGTGTCGATTGGGCGAACCCGCATGTACATCTGTTCATGGTGGTCGAGCAGAACGGCCAGGAGCTGCCGTGGTATGTCGAGCTCGAAAGTCCACAACTGCTGGAACTGAACGGCTGGACTGAAGAATCCGTCAAAGCCGGTGAAGTGCTGCAGATCGAAGGCCCGCTCGCACGTGACGGCAGTCGTCAGGTCTGGGGCGAGAGCGTAAAACGCACCGGCAGCACTGACGCTTTGATGACGACCAGCCGTTTACCGACCTTGCTCAGCAGCATTCCTGCCCGCAAGGCGGAAGCCACGCCACACTGGCCCGATGGTGCGCCGCGCCTCGGTGCCGCACCTGGCCGCTCCGGTTACTGGGTACCTACCAAAACCACCTTGCAGGAAGACGGCGTCAACGTGCAGATGGCTGCCAACGGCCAGCTCGCCAATGTGGCTGATGCATCCAAAGTAGCGCCGCTGCAGGAATGGGCGCTGAAGCTGTATCAGTACCGCCAGGGCATCAATCTGCGCAGCGATCCGACCTTTGTTGAATGTCGCCCGCCGGCAGGTCCGCGCAAGTGGCTCAGCCCTTACGGCGTCCAGCTGCTGGAAGACAAAACTCTGCAGCGCGTGTTCGTAGTGGCCGGTGACGGCAACCACGACTGGCATTTGGTCTACACCGATGGTCGCCAGCTCGACAGCGAAGACTACCAGCTCGACGCCGGCAACCTGTTGTACTACGGCCGCAACAGCGCGCATTGGGAAGGCGAGACCTTCATCATTGAATCGGAAGGTTACAACGAGAAGTTCTGGCTGCCCGGCGGGCTGCCGCACACTGAAAAGATGCATGCCACTGAAAAGCTGACGCGCACCGATTACGACACAATGAACTACGAGATCACCATCAACGATACCGGCGCCTACACGCGGCCGTGGAAAGCCACGTGGACACTGAAGTGGCTTGATGGTCAGGATCCGCCGGAACATTACTGCCAGGACAACCGGCTGTAAGCCTTGCCAAAACCCCTGCTCTGCAGGGGTTTTTTTTTGAATGGATAAATGCGGGATCAGCGAACCGAGGTCAGGTTCAGGTACATCGGCCACCGGCAAAGGTATCGAAGTCGAGTGCTTCCACCGCCTTGTACGACTCGATCCATTCATCAACCGGATGTCCGTCAAACGGGCCGCACGCACTCGGCAGCGAACGGATGTCGTTGCGCACCAGCGCATCGGCAATCATATCGGCGGCGAACACAACTCGCTCGGTCGGGAACAACAGCACCGTCATGTCATCGGCATGGTTGCGGCCGGGATGCAGCAGCTGCACTGTTTTGCCGCCGAGAGTCAGTGTCATGTGATCGGCGTAGGTGATATCCGGTGGCACGATGTCGCGCTGGAACTCCTCTAGTGTTGCGGTGCCGTCCTTCTGTTCGAAGAAGCCGTCAAACATGCCGCAGATTCCCGGGTCAGCAGTGGTCGGCACCATGATGTCTTCGCGGTCGATATTGCCGTTGCCGTTGCGGTCGATCATGTCGCCCGGCATGTTGGGGTAGCGGCCGTCCATGTTGGTGGCTACACCTTCATAGGCAATGATGGTGGCGGTGTCCTTGAACAGGGCAGCACCTTCCACATGATCCCAATGGCTGTGACTGTAGATCACGTATTTCACCGGCACTTTGAAACGCTGCGCCAGTTCGTTCTTGAGCCAGGTGGCATGCGCCACATTGAGTGGGTCCGCCAGGATGATGCCTTCTGGCGTCACCAGAAAAATCGAATGCCACGCGCCATTGCCCGAGCGATACAGATCACCGGTGATCGGCCGGATCTGGAAGTTGGGGCGCGGCGGGCTCGCTGCTTGCCCCTGCTGTTGTGCCTCGGCAGCAAATGCAGGTGCAGCGCCAACGGCGGCAACCAACACCAGCGTGAGTGAGGACAGACGGCTCCGACGAACCATGGGCATTCTCCGGTTCTTGTTTTTGTTGTTGTCCCTTGACGCTGCTAGCCGGCGAACACAATCTGGAAGCCGTTGCCGCCAAACTCAATTGTGTCACCTGCAACAATCTGTTTGCGCTTGCGCGTCTCCACTTCGCCATTCACTTTGACAAGGCCCTGCTCAATCGCAGCCTTCGCCGCTCCGCCACTGTCGACGAGGCCCTCGAACTTGAGGATCTTGAAAAGTTCGACGGGGGATTTGGTGATGGTGATGGAGCGCATGGGGATGTCCAGATAAAGAATATGAATGATCGAAAAAAACGTGCTGAATATTTCTGCAGCACTGTTTCTTTCACATAAGCCGCCACACTCTTCAACTCCGCCGCCGTGTAGGCGGTGGCGAACGACGGCATCGAGCGTGAGGCCGCCAACTTAACAGGTTTGTCCGCAGCACAATACGCAGGCATGCAACAGTGTCAGCGGACTGTCGTGCCGACGATATACGGCACGAAGTCCGGTTTTGTATCGCGCAGAATGGCAAGCAGATCGCTGCGCTGTGCTGCTGTCAGCCATTCGAAATCCTCACTGTCGTCGCGGCCTTGCACGATGGCGGCGAGACGCCGATAGATATAGTCCTTGCCATATAGCGGGATTGCATCGAATGCATCCGAGTAGATCAGATAACTGAGCGAATGGCGGAACAGCCGTGTCTGCAGGTCGAGCTCGCGCAGTGAACGGCCGGTGGAGTCGCGCGGGCCGTGATTGAGGAAAGCGGTCTGGAATTGCGGCAGCCCTTCAATCGGCGCTTCCAGTGCTATGGCGTTCTTCTGCAGCAGCAGCCGCAGCAGTTCGTCGAACATGCGGGTCAGTGCGTGCTGGCCGCGTTCCGGCAGTTCGGCCCAGGTCTGCGCGGAATTGGCGGTGTCGAGTTTGGTACGCAGCAGTACGGCTGGCGCTTTGAACTTCACATAGGTCAGCTGATTCTGCACGGTGAGTTGGTGTTCGAGCACCATCAAGGCCACGATGTCGCTGGTGGGGGTCAGGTAGGGGCTGGTATCGAACAGGCTGTCGAGTGTGGCGAGATTGCCGCGTCGCAGCTCATCTACTCGCGGCAGATCCGCCTCACTCTGCAACTGCAGATTGCCAAGGTGCGTCTGTGAACCATGTTTTCCACTGACAAACCAACCGCCCCAGCGATCACGCAGCGGAGTCTTGTCGGTGACATTGCCGTCGCCGGTGAGATTGCGCAGGCTGAAGTCGTTGGCGCTGTAGATCGACGAACGCGCCATTACCGTCGGAATGCCACCACCGGTGGCACCGGTGGAGTCGTGGCAGACGATGCAACGCTGGGGTTCTTGATTCACCTTCGGCTGGTGTTCGATATTGTCGAACGTGTAGAACACAGTGCCGAGTTTGTCGTCGATGGTGGTGACTTCAACGATGGTGCTGTGTTGCACCCACCCTATATAGGTGTCGTCGTTGAAATACACCGCACGCGGTCGTTCAAAGTTGATCAGGGAGTATTGCAGACTGGTTTTCGAAAACACCAGCAACTGCGAATGGGGATCGATCTCGAGTGCGGCCAGCAAGGAGCCGAGATAACCACGGTGGCCTTGGTATTCCAGCGTTACTTCGCCGCTGGCCATTTTCGCGATCAGGCGCGCCACCCGGTTATGCGCTGGTGGTTCGTCGTAACCGACCAGCGTGTATTCGCTTTGCAGGTCGGGTTGGGCGAGCGTGGCGTGGCCGAACGCCAGCAGCAACAACAGGGTCATTCGTTGTAACAGCTGGGCGGCAGCGCGGTGGGTGCTACGGGTAAAGCGACTCAGGGGCAGCACTAGCATGATCGGGCGTTGGGTGCGGGATGGCATGGGGTAGATTCTAGCGATCCGCGACGACGATGACTGTAATCCATGTCAAATAAATGCCTGATTAGGCTCCGTGTCGTCCTATATGGATTTGGGCGCGTGGGCGACTTATGCTCGGCTCCCGGTTAACATCGAATAAAAACAACGCCTACCCACCAACTGAACAACCATCGCCCATGCAGGCGACGGGGAGATTCCCATGTTAGTGCGCAAACCTGCTTCCCTTTCCAAACTGGCCATAGTGTTGACTGTTGCTGCGCTGCAAGGTTGCGGCAATGAGCCTGCACAGGAGACTGCTGCAACTACCGCCGTGACACCGGGCACTGCTGTTGCCCAGGCTCCTGCGGCGGGGGCGCCAGCTGCCAATGTCACCGGCGAGCGGCTGGCCAATGCCGATAACGAACCCGGCGAGTGGATGTCGCACGGCCGTACCTACAATGAGCAACGTTTCAGCCCGCTCGACCAGATCAACACCACCAACGTGAACCAGCTGGGTCTGGCGTTTTATGCCGATCTCGACACCCGCCGCGGCCAGGAAGCCACGCCCATCATGGTAGACGGCGTGCTGTATGTGTCGACCGCGTGGAGCAAGGTGAAGGCTTTCAGCGCCAAGAGCGGCGAGCAGTTGTGGGCCTACGATCCTGAAGTCGACGGCCAGTGGGCAGTCAATGCCTGCTGTGACGTCGTCAATCGCGGTGTTGCCGTGTGGGAAGGCAAGGTGTTTGTCGGCACCATCGACGGTCGCCTGATCGCACTCGACGCCAACAGCGGCCAGGAACTGTGGGACGTCAACACCATCGACAAGACCAAACCCTACACCATCACCGGGGCACCACGTGTCATCAAGGGCAAGGTGTTGATCGGCAACGGCGGCGCCGAACTCGGCGTGCGCGGTTACATCTCGGCCTACGACGCCAACACCGGCAATCTCGACTGGCGCTTCTATACCGTGCCCGGCAATCCAGCCGACGGTTTTGAAAATCCCATCCTCGAAAAAGCCGCCGAAACCTGGAGCGGCGAGTGGTGGAAGATCGGTGGCGGTGGCACCGTGTGGGACAGCATGTCGTATGACCCGGGCCTTGATCTACTGTACATCGGTGTTGGCAACGGCTCGCCGTGGAATCGCAAGTTCCGCAGTGAAGGCAAGGGTGACAACCTGTTCCTGTCGTCGATCGTGGCGCTCGATCCCGATGACGGCTCCTACGTGTGGCATTACCAGAGTACCAATGGCGAGAGCTGGGACCACACGGCGACACAACAGATCACCATCGCCGATCTCGACATCGACGGCACGCAGCGTCATGTAGTGATGCAGGCGCCGAAAAACGGCTTCTTCTATGTAATTGACGCTGCCACCGGCGAACTGATCTCGGCGAAGAATTTCACCGAGGTGGCGTGGGCTGATCACATTGATATCGAAAGCGGCCGCCCGGTGGAAAATCCGGAAGCGCGTTACGAAGAAACCGGCAAGCCGTTCCTGTCGACCCACAACCCGAATGGTGCGCACACTTGGCACTCGATGTCATTCAGCCCCATTACCAAACTGGTGTATCTGCCGATCCATGGCACGCCGTTCATTTATGACAGCGCCAAGGAGTACACCACCACGACGATGGCCACCAACCTCGGCACCGACTTCAGCGGCAATGCCACGCTCGACCCGCAGGACGTGCTGGCCAAGACCTATGGCCGCCTGATTGCGTGGGACCCGGTCAAGCAGGAAGAAGTATGGCGTGTTGAACGCGCAGGCCCTGCCAACGGCGGTGCGCTTTCCACTGCGGGTGGTCTGGTGTTCCAGGGTACCGGCTCCGGCCAGCTGACGGCACTCGATGCCAACAGCGGTGCCGAGCTGTGGTCGTTCCACGCGCAGACCGGCATCATCGCAGCGCCGATCAGCTACTCGGTCGACGGTGAACAATACATCGCCATCATGGCCGGCACCGGTGGTTCGTGGGCGATGATCGCCGGCGATACCAACATGAAGGGCTATGCGCTGGAAAACGAATCGCGTCTGCTGGTGTTCAAAGTCGGTGGCACTGCGCGCTTGCCGGCACCCACCACCTTCACGCGGCCACCGATGACACCACCGCCGCACACCGCATCCGATGAGACCATTGCCATGGGTGCGCCGCTGTTCGAAACCTACTGCGGTTCTTGCCACGGTGCAGGTGTGGTTGGTGTGGGCTTGTTGCCTGACTTGCGTCGCACGCCGTATCTGAATGATCCGGAAGCATTCGCGCAGGTGGTGCTCGGTGGTGCGTTGGCACCGAATGGCATGGCGTCATTCTCCAGCGTGTTGAACCAGGAACAAGCGCAGGCAGTGCGCGCCTACATCATCATGCGTGCCAATCAGGACGCACCTGCCAACCAGCAGTGAGAGCCTGCTGCTGTTTGCCGGTCGAATCAGCGCGGTTGCAACCGCGCTGCAGCAAACAGCAGCATCATGCCGCCGGCGCGATCATCGCGCCCTTGCAGCGCCTTACGGTCAACGTAGGCCTTGAACGATTCCTGTCCCGGTGTTGATTCACACACGTCGATGAAGCCGAAGTTGTCGTCGGTGCGCAGCACCACCCCTTCCCACGCACGATCCACCACGTTCTGGTAGAAGCCATCGAGCCACTCGTGATCAACGCCGTGCTGGATTGCAGTCGCAATCATGGCCGTGGCGGAGAGTTCCGCCCAACTGCCCGGCATGTCGATGATGTTGTGCCACATGCCATCGACATCCTGATGATTGAGCAGTGTGGTGACGTGCTGGCGGTAAATCTCGAGCAATCGGGCATAGGCAGGATGGCTGTCGGGGAGGTCGCCCAGCGCCAGCGCAAGCCCCAGGGCAACAAACGCATTGCCCCGGCCCCATGCGGCTTCGGCGCGGGGCCAATGATTGTAGAGGCCGTCGTTGCGCAGCAGTTCTGCCTGCAGGTAGTCCACGTGGCGCAGCGCCATGTCGAAGTAACGGCTGTCGCCGGTGAGTTTGCCGACTTTGGCCAATAGTGGTGTTGCCATGAAAAACGCATCGCTGTAGTCGCCGTGGAACGGCATCGCATTCAGCAGATTGCCATTGGCATCGAAGGCCATATCAGCGGCGCGGCGGGCCAGCGCGAGATAACGTGCATTGCCGGTGCGCTCGGCCAGTTCGGCGAACAAGAGGTGGCCGGCGATCTGTAAGGAACTGGTGATCTGCATGGTTTCTGCAGCGGCAAGGGCAGGGGCAACGATGCGTTCCACTTCGTCAAGCCGGCCAAGTTGCAATTTGCCGATCAGTGCCATCGCCGGAATATAGGTAAGTGCATCCAACTGCAGGCCATAGCTTGCGGCAAGTCCCTCCGCCATTGCATCGGCAGAACGGCGGCTTCTGATCTGCAGCGCCGCATGGGCTGCCGAGATTTCGATACTCTTGCGACCATTGAGTGCCTCAATCAATTCGTTCTCGTAGTCGAGTTCGTAGCTCGGTACGGTACCCAGACCGGGCAGGCCGTTGTTGAGTGCAGCGCCGAGGCCGTACTCATCACCACCGACGATGATGACGGCATCGGCGGTGTGCGTGCTAAGCCACTGCCACAGTGACCACGCAGCCGGATTACCACTATAGGCCGGTTCGGTTGGAGGAAACTGTAGGGCGGCACCATCCGCATTGGCTGTGCCGATGAAAGTAACATCTAGAAAGTTGTCGGCGCTGTTCACATAGGCTTCATAGCCGGCCTGCACCGTGCCGCGGCTGGCGACATCACCCGACAAGCTGCCAATGACGACTACATGTGCTGCATCTGATTCCTGCGCCGGCACACTGACAGCGGTGATTGCTGTGTGTGTACTGCTTTGACCGATACTCCAGGTTTGCGCGTTGGCGGGGAGGTTGCACAGCGCGGCCGGCAACAGCAGTGAAACAGCGGCTAATACGGAGGTGAATCTCATTGGCAATCTGTCCGGCAAATCTGCACAGGCCCGGCAATTTACCGTTGTGTCAAAGATCTGCACAGCAAATTGTGTGTGTTGTTTGCGGTGAGTGTTGCCGTAATACCCATAACAGGAAAATGCCCGGTGGACGCCGCGGGTCAACGCTGATGTGGTCAGCAGCAGGAGTGCACACAGTGTTGCGGCCAGCGTCATTCCGGCAGTTACTCCAACAAGGACAGGAGGCGGCAGTGTATAGCAGATTGTGGTTGCAAAACCCCGAAGTAACGAACGGATCGGTTCGCGAATATAGGCAAATTTCCGGTGATTTAGCGTAATTTCAAGGTGACTCCTGCCTGCGGAAAACCCAGAATTGAACGATGTTGACCTGAAGTTTGTTCTAGGCCTGCAGCACGTGTCCCACTAACGTCACGCTTCAATATCCGGATGCCCGGGTACTTCAAGAAAAGAGAAGAAATCCAAGAACGCATGTTTAAAACAGTGCACACATTGAAGAGGGGAACAGCATGAGTCAGCAGATTACACAACGTACCCGCATGAAAAGCCTGGCTGTCGCCGTCAGCACAGTTACTGCCTTCACCATTATCGCCAGCCAGGCCCAGGCACAAGCGCCTACCGAAGAGATCACGGTGACTGGCTCACGCATTTCGCGCGATATCGGTTTTGAATCGCCTGTGCCTGTGACTGCGATTACCCAGGAAGAACTGAAGATTTTTGAACCGGGCAACGGAGTTGCCGAGCAGCTGAACAACCTGCCGCAGTTTGCCAACAACGTCAGCTCCGACAACATTGCCGGCCGTGTCACCGCCGATGTTGGTCAGAGCCAGCTCAATATGCGCGGCATGGGAGGCAACCGCACATTGGTGCTGCTCGATGGCGCCAGGATCGTGCCGTCTGATCGCCGCAGCTCGGTCAGCGTTGACTATCTGCCAACCACGCTGGTGCAACGTGTGGACGTGGTGACCGGTGGTGCATCGGCCGCTTACGGTGCCGACGCTCTCGCCGGTGTCACCAACTTCGTGCTCAACCGCAAGTTCACCGGGCTCGATCTGGCCTACCGCACCGGTATCAACGAAGAAGGCGACGGTGAATACAACCGCGCCTCGTTGACCTACGGTGATGATTTCTTCGGTGACACCTTGCATGTGTTCGGCTCGGTGGAAGCGCGCATGAACGATGCCTATCGTCGTGACTTCGCTGACTGGGACATCAAGCAGGGCTATGTGAAAAATCCAGCCTGGGTGTCGGCCACCGCGACTCCCAACCAGCCACTGCGCCTGACAAAGGACTACGTCTACAGCAGCAACTTCACGCCTACTGGTTTGATCACTACGGCGACAGGATCTGCCCTGAACCGCATGCAGTTCACCGAAGACGGCAAGGCAATCATCCCCTATGTCAGCGGTGATTTTGCCTCATTCGCCGGTACCGGCAACCAGAACACCATGGTGGGTGCACCCGGCGACTCCCAGTTCGAATTGTTCCGTCGCGGCCATCCGCAGAGCTTCGAGCGTCTCGGGGTAGAACAGCAGACTGTATTCACCGGTGCTGACTGGAAACTCAGTGACGAAACCACGCTGTGGGGGCATGTGTTGTTCGGTCGTACCAGCAACTATCCGCAGCCGAACTCGTCAGGTTCAGGCGGTACTGGCAACGGCCACGCCAACCAGGCGTTCCTGACCCTGTTCCGTGACAACCCGTTCCTGCCCCAAACCGTGCGCGACCTGATGGTGCGGGAAAACCGCCAGTCGATCCGCGTGGACCAGCACGGTAACCTCGACATCCAGTACGGCATCATGGAACACCCGCAAATCGTCAACAGCATCGGCTCGCTGACGCTGGGCTTCGACCAGACACTGTGGGGCGACTGGAACCTGCGCGGCTCGTGGCAGACCGGCAAGGCGCGCAAGCACAATGAAAACTCGCAGTGGGAACGTATTGACCGTTTCTACATGGCGGCTGATGCCGTCACCGATCCCGCCACTGGTCAGCCGATGTGCCGCATCAAGCAGGTGCAGCAGCAGATGCAGGCACAAGGGCGCAACCTGGAGGCCGAACTCAAAACCTGGTCGCAGAAAAACTACCTTGCTTACCGCAGTGATTACTTTGGTGCCAAAACTCCGGGCAAACTCGAGCCGATCGAATACCCGTTTGCCGTCGACAGTATCGACCGCTCCATCAGCGATTGTGTGCCGCTCAACATGCTCGGCAAGGGCCAGCAATCACAGGCCGTGATGGACTACATCCATTCTTCACGCACCAAGACCGGCATTTCCGATCAGCAGATGGATTTCTCCGAACTGCTGGCCAACGGTACCTTGTGGGAAGGCTGGGGTGCCGGCGCGGTCAGTGGCGCTCTGGGTGCCACCTACCGTGATTCCAGCATCAAGCAGTACATCGTTGACGACGCCATTGATGCACTGGGCTCGCCCTGCAATGTGACCTTGCCAGACGGCACCGTGGTGCTGCGTGGTGTGGCGCCTTCGTTCAACTGCAACCAGACAGCCGACAGCCTGCACCGCTTCTCCGGCCAGCCGGAGTTCGAGGGCGGTTACCATGTCTATGAAGTGTTCGGTGAAACCATCATCCCGCTGTTCGGCACCGAAGGCGCTGATCAACGTGCTGAACTCGATCTGGCCGCCCGCTGGTCTAACTATTCGCGTGCCGGCACCTTCACTACCTGGAAGGCAGGTCTGAGTTTCCAGGTCACTTCTGATCTGCGTCTGCGCGGCACCTTGTCGAAAGACATCCGCGAAGGTTCTTTCGAGGAATTGTTCGTGCAGCAGGGCCGTGGTGCGCAGATCACCGACCCCTTCAACGGCAACGTGTCCTACACGTCATTCAACCTGTCCGGCGGCAACCCCGACCTGAAAGCCGAGGAAGCCGACACCACCGTAATGGGTTTCGTATACCAGCCTTCCTTCGTTGACGGCCTGTCATTCTCGGTCGACCGGTACGATGTAGACCTGAGTTCGGCCATCGGCAGCTTCTCCGAACAGCAGACGGTTGATTCGTGCTTCAAGGACAAAGTGTTATGCGACAACATCACCTTTGCCACCGACGGCTTCATCCAGTCGGTGCGGGTGACCTTCGTCAATATCAACGCTGCCAAGGTGAAAGGCTGGGACTTCGAAGCCAGCTATCGCACCGAGCCCGACTTCATCAGCGGCCAGGATGAGAACATGACATTCCGCCTGATTGGCGGTTACATGGAAGAGAACTCGTCGACCCCGCTCAACTCACCGAAGATCGAAACTGCCGGCACCGGTCTGATTCCCGACAAGCAGTTCATTGCCAGCGCCAGCTACCGTGTTGGTGCTTTCAGCATGAACCTGACGCACTCCTGGCAGGATGAAACCCTGCGCAACGGAACCTGGATCGAAGGCGTCGATGTGGATGACAACACGCTGGATGCCGTCAACCTGACCAACCTCGGTTTCGGTTATTCCGGTGACATGAGCAATGGCTCGAGCTGGCGTGCTTCGTTCAACGTCAACAACCTGTTCAACAAGGATCCGGTAATTGGTGGCACCTCGCGCATCGGTGATGAGCTCGGGCGCCGCTACTCGCTTGGTCTCGATTACAACTTCTGATTTTCAACAAACGCTACTGAGGAACCAGCAATGAAATTTTCACCAAGGCCTCTGCGCCTTGCTCTGGCCGCCGCGCTGTTGGGCGGCCTGAGTACGACAGCCCTTGCGCATCACGGCATAGGGCTGTTCCAGCTGCAATTCGACAGGGAATGGTCCGGCACGTTGACCAAGATGAATCTGGTCAATCCGCACTCGTACATGGAGCTGGACGTCACGCAGGCCGATGGCAGCGTGCAGCACATGCGCTGCGAAATGCGTGCAGCCACGCTGATCAAACGTGCTGGCTGGTCGGCAGACATGTTCAAGGTGGGAGCACATGTGGACATCAAGGGCCATCCGCACCGTGATGATCCAAGTGCCTGTTACATCGAGACCTTCTCTATCGAGGGTCAGGCCGAAATGGGCCGCAACGACAACCTGACTATTGCACCTGCTGATACATCCAACCGCCCGGTGCGGCTGGCCGATGGCCAGCTCAACATCAGCGGCGATTGGGCGGTGGAGCAGATGCTGTTGACTGTGTCTCCGGACGGCGACCGCTCGATGATGCCAGCCAGTCTTTCGGCTGATGTTGCCAGCGGCAAGATCACACGCGAACAGGTCCGTGCCCTGCAGCCGCCACGTCCGCAGACGGTGTACACCGCTGCAGGCGAGGCGGCTTCCAAAACCTTCAATGGTCGTTCTCCGAAAGACAATCCGTGGTTTGCGTGCAAGCCCACCAGCCTCATCCGCGACTGGACTGCCGACTGGCCGATCAACCAGTTCGTACAGAGCACCACGGCCGAAGGCGAGCAGGTGGTGGACATTACCTACGGTCTGTACAACTTCAAACGCCGCATCCATGTGGGCATGAAGGAACATCCGGCCAATATCACGTCAAGTTATGCCGGTCACTCAATCGGCAACTGGGATGGCGATACACTGGTGGTGGATACGATTGGCTTCGAGCCGGGCGTGCTGTCCCCACCGACACGCAGCAGCGACAAACTGCACATCGTTGAACGCTTCTCGCTGGATACGGCGAAGATGGCGCTCAAACGTGAATACAGTGTCACCGATCCGGTGTATCTCGCTGCTCCCTACGAAAGTTACGACGTGATGTCGTTGTCGGAGACGCCGTTTGAAGCGCATGAATGCAGGGAAATGACGCCGGAGTTCCAGCAGTAAACCGGTAAGCAATGATGGTCAGACACTATTGCCTGAGTTGATCGGTGTGGAACATCCGGTCATCTCAGGCAACTGGTCATCCTCCAACGAGTGCGGCAGCGAATGCTGCAAAAAATCCCGCAAGAAATATCCAGTAGCTGTAGGTGAGGTACCGGTACTTCTTCCGGAAGAGCACATTTCCCATGCTGTGGATGTCCCTTGTCATTGCCGTATACACCGCGGCATCGGACTCAAGCACCTTGTCCATGGTTTGTACGAACTCCTGCGCATTGAGCTGCGCAAAACATCCAAAGAACATCGGGTTGAACTGCGGGCTGCCCGGTGGAGGCCCTTTGACCTTGGGCATTACGGCGAGGATGGCTGTGGCGGTGGACATCAGTGTAGACACCAGCAGGATCGCCACCGGCAGTGAGTAGCCATCGCTGCCCGTGCGGCCAATGAGCAGCGAAAAAATCACCGCACACGCGCCGATCAGGATGTTGGCCTTGGTGTCAGCCATGCTGCTGAGGTGTACGTGGCTTTGAGTCACAGTGCGAAGGAGGTAAATGGCACCGTTGGCCCGCTTGTCGGAAATCATCGATTGTCCTGATGATCCAAGTGTATTGGTGCCGTCGGTGGCGAGGATTCGTTCAGGCATTATTTCATTTGTGGTTACGCTCATTGGCAATCCAGACGGAATAAGGTTGCAGTATCAATAGTGAATACACGGACACCAGGAAGCAATGCCATGAAGCTTGCAGTTTTTACCACCCGAACGGGGCGCTGCCAAAGCAGATTCCGGTTGGAGTCAGTCGTGAGTTGGGAAACAGGGTAGGCCCCGCCCCTGCAGGTGGAAGGCCGACCTTGTCTCAAGCCCGGGATAACGCCGATCAGTGGTTGATTCTTGAACCTGTCGGCGCCGCGATGCGGGTATCTGCCCGTTTCCTGGCATTCTTGGCGACGAAATCATTGAAGGCGTCGGTAAGGCGATGCACTTCAGACAATAACGCCAGTGCATCATCGCGATTCTGTGTCTCCACCTCGGGCAGCAACACTTCCCACGCTTCAAGCACTGCCTCCTGCATGGCTTCAAGGTGTTCCCACGTTGCCGCGTACTTCCTGTCCGACAATGCCATGAAGTAATCCATGTTAGGTACCTGGATGTTCCTGCATACCTGTCTGCCTCTGCCGTCGGCCGTTGGCAGTGTTTCACAGAACATTTCGTTCGTCTGACGTTGGCCGCCTTCGACATAGGCGCTTAGCGGCAGTGCCAGCTTCTTCCTGGCCTGCAGAAATTCGAGCGCAGCGAGATCCAGATACAGATTGGCAAGGGAAAGCGCCTTACCCTTGTAGAGGATGCCAATGTCCGCTTGCCCCAATTCCTCACGATACAGCGCTGCCGCCTCGCTGGTCTGCTCGAGCGGGTCCTGCAACAGTGCCTCCTCGGCCGCTTTCAGCTTCCACAGGCCCAGCTCGCGCAGAGTCTGATAGTGCAGGTCTACACCCGCGGCGGGATTCTTGAGCGCAATCCGGTAGGCAAGATGTCGGTCGGCATCGACGTCCTGCCAGGCTTGCAGCGCCTGGTTGGAAATGAGCCGAGCCTGCAGCAGGGGAATTTGGTCGAGCGCATAGAGACCCTTGTCCTCACGCAGTAATTGCAGCGCTTGACCGAAAGCCCCCACGGCATCGTCGTGGCGTTCCAGTGTCTGCAGCGAGTTGCCAAGACCCAGATAGGCTTCGCTCAATCCGGTTGCAGATTCGTTTTGACTGCTTTGCAGTGTGGCAATCAACTGCTCATAGGAGGCTGGTGCGGCAGATGATTCCGGCTGGGCCACGCCCTTGAGGCACAAGAGCCACCAAAGACCAATAAAACTGAGCGAACAAGCTTTCGATTGTCTTGTCATGCACGCTGCTTCCCTTTCTGCGAGGACTGAACAACGACTCATTTGTCTGGCGCAGACTGTAGCACAGGGTGCAACGTGCGTCGGCAGCAGCGTCCTCGATCCCGCCTCTACGACACCAACTAGCCACCTGATAGCAGGGCGGGCGGACTGCCGGGCTGACTCCCACCGCCATTTCAGGATTTTTGCTTAAGTCCTTGGTGGATGCTGTCGTAACTGCGTGTATCGATCATCTGATCGTGGTTGATGCAAAGCCGCTTCTTGGCGCCGGTAATTGTTCCGCGCTGACCGGTTGGGCCTCAAACAAGATGGCGGGAGAGACCGTTGGGTTCTGCCCTGGGTGTGGACGTTTGCAAGCAAAAGAGGCGCTGTATGGTGAATGTACTGGTGGTTGATGACGACGAAGTGATGCTCAAGGCCATGTGCCATTCACTTGCTGGGGACGACATCAAGCTGTTCTCCTACAGTGATCCCATAGCCGCACTTGCCAGCTGCAGCCATCGCAACTACAACATTGTCGTTACAGACCTGCAAATGCCGGGAATGGATGGGCTGACGCTGCTTGAGCAGGTTCGAAACATCAATCCTGGCAGCGTGCGCCTGTTGACCAGTGCCCATCGCGACTTTGATGGAATTACCCGTGCATTCAATGAAGGTTTGCTGCATCGCTTTCTGATGAAACCCTGGCAGCGCGCTACATTACGAGGTGTTTTCCAGGATTGCTTGAAAGAAATGTCGCTAATGCCGTCCCCGAGCAACACTGCAAAAAGTACTGCTTCAGTCGCATCGGCATCCTCACTGGTCAACTTCCATGGAATGCTTTCATGTGATCCTGTCATGCACAGGCTGTTTGAATTCATCGCGAAGACGTCGCGCAGCGGAGGCCCTTTCTACCTGAGCGGGGAAACGGGTACCGGGAAGGAATTGGCCGCACGGGCGATCCATCTGGAGAACTACGGCCCGGACAAGCCTTTCGTGGCGGTCAATTGTGCGAATCTGTCCGAATCCATGCTTGAGTCCCAGCTCTTCGGTCATCGCAAAGGGGCATTTACCGGGGCAGTCTCGGACCAGCAGGGTTTTCTCGCAGCCGCCAACGAAGGTACGCTGTTCCTGGACGAAGTCACTGAACTCCCCTTGGGATTACAGGCCAAGCTCCTGCGGGTTATGCAAGAGCGTGAATACATCAGGCTCGGTGATACGACGCCGCGGCATACTGAAATTTCAGTAGTATCCGCAGGGCAAATCCCGATGTTGCAAGCGGTGGAGAGAGGAGCCTTTCGCGCCGACCTGATGTATCGACTCGAGGTGCTGCCAATCCGCATCCCCACCTTGCGTGAACGCTGCACAGACATCCTGCCGCTGTTCGGGCATTTCGTGCAAACAGCGTTGCAGCGCCTGCATGGCCGAAATGTCAGAGTCGGCTGTTCCCCAGCGGCGCTCAAGTTGCTGATGGGCTATGACTGGCCTGGCAATATCCGCGAGCTGAACAACGTCGCTATGTATGTATGCGCAGTCATGGATGCTGCTTGCACAGAAATAACACCGGAATTGTTGCCGCCTGGTTTCGGGCAGAATCCGGTAATGCCGGTATCGCAAGTCAGCGCTGCAAACGCCGCCCGGTCTGATCTTGCATCGGACAACATAAGCGCCATCATGGCAGCAAATGGCAACAACAAGTCTGCTGCAGCGCGTGCGCTCGGCGTCAGCAGGATGACGCTGTGGCGTCATCTCAGACAAGCATAAGAGTTGTTATTCCGCTTCACACCGCAGTGTGCCCAGCACTGCGAGCATCTTGTCAGGATCAAGAACAGGTAGCGTCGCTACGCAGTAATTGCCTTGCTTGCGTACCTTGAGCTGGTCAAGCGTTGTGGGCAGCTCTCCCTGGAAGTAGCCTTCCTTATCAGTGATTACCAGACCGGATGCATTCTCGATCAGGGCATCCGCAATTGCTGCTCCGCTTGAATCCACCAAACGACCATAGCCCACGACCACGCTGCTCGCCTTCCAGTGCAGGCCGACGACGTTGCCCGGGTAGAGCACGTGTTCCTGTATCCCTTGATCCAGATTGACGATGCGGTCTCCCTTGGCCACCAGTTCGACCCTGTAGGACTTGAATGGCGGCAGGTGAACCAGCGTGCGCTCGTCACCTTGCATGGTTCCCCGTGGTGAGCCGTCGACGAGCACATCAAAGACATCATCAGGCCTGCCGTCCTCGACACTCACCAGGAAGGCACTTTCCGCTGACTGCCTGCCGCTCACCGCCACGCCATCCCGATGCAGCGCGATGCTGTTGGATAACCGGCCAAAAACATTGGTGTCGGAAGTATCGACATCGTAGCGGGCAGTGACATCACTACCGATGTGCTTGCCCTCGCTGGCAATACGGGCTTCCAGGCTGTCCCGGCCCTGGCGGGCGGCGCGCAGCGCCAACAAAGTCCTGCTGGCATCGCGTGACTGCCAACTGGACTCAACAGTCCCGCGCGTATCGTAGCCATCAGCGTCCTGATAAAGCTGTGGAGAAACCGTCCATGAGCCATTATCACTTCCCAACCGCCAGGAAAAATTCAGCATTACCAGGGTTTCACCGGAATTCCGCGAAAGTTCCAGTGTGGTGCCGGCTATTCCTGCCCCATCACGCCAGTTATTGCTGCGCCAGCGAAAGCCGTTGCTGGTTAACGGGGCACTCGAACCGTTACTGATGTTGCGCGAAAAGACCGAGAAATTTCCAAGCCGCGTAGGCAGTTCGAGTGACACTTGCAATTGCCGCTGGCTCTGTCGCAAAAGTGATTCCTGCGAACCTCCGCTGATGTTGCGGAGATTGACTCCCAGTTGCAGTTGGGTGGGGTACCAGTAGAAAGCGAAATCTTCGCCGTATGCTCCGGAATCATCAGAGGCCAGACTGCCGTGCAGCTCCCATTCACTACCCATACGCGACAGGCCGGTTTCGAGCAGCCATTGATTGCCTGTGGTAGCCACACCGCTGCGCCAGCCCATGTCTTCTCCGATACGCCGGTTGAATCCGCCGCGCAGCATCATTGTGGGTCCGCGCAGTTCGCTGAACACGCTGCCGTTCGGTTGCAACTGTCCGACTTGCAAAAAGTACTGTGCAGAATCCGCCGGTGGCAAACGGTTGGTCCTCGAAAAAAACTGGTATTCCACGCGGGTAGCACCAGCCGCGTCTGTGATACGGATTTCCAGTTCATAGGAGCCGCCCGGCAAGCCAGTGGTATCTATTACCTGGTTACCGGCCTCATAAAGTCTTGTGCTGAGCAATCGGCCATCACTGTGTAGCTCTACTCGGCTGCGTGTCGACAGAAAGAGTTCGATGCGGGTACCTTGGTATTGTTCAGCGGACTGAAGTGACAGCAACGAGCTCTGCATCCCCATACCGAGAAACTGCTCGGTGCCCAGAAAGCTGAAACTTTCAGCGTTGGCCCTGAACAAACCGAAATCATACTGCTGGCCCCGATAGTCGCGACCAATCGAAAACTGGTCCAGCCGAAAAGCATCTTCGGTAATGCTGGCCCTGCCGACAAGATGGTTCTCCCTCAAGGCAATCTGGGAATTTGTGAACAAGTTGTAGGTATAGCCCGTATTGGAACTTCCGCTGAAGTAAACTGCGCTGGTGCTGTACATCGACAGCGGTGCGTCCGAACCTGGCAGGAATTTCGTGTTCTGCGGCGTGCGCAGCGTGCGCAATTCAGGTGCCACAAAAAGCCACAGGACAAGCCGATCCCTGTCGAAGATGATTTCGATCTGGTCTGGCGCAAGCTCGCCACACTCGAGCTGATAGCCCGAGCTGCAAAGATGTGAGGCATTGGTTGCGAACGGGCGATCAAGCAATTGTGCAGCCGCAGCGGGATCGAGCAAGTCAGGCAATGCGGTAACCAGCGTTGCTGGTTCGAGAAAGCGCACTTCTTCCTGGGTGAACTCCACCAGCGCACTGCCAATGGTGTAGCCGCCATAGTTGATATCGACAACAGTAACCTGCGGATCGTTCAAGCTCTCGAATCCTGGTGGCACCCATTCGGCAGCCCACAACGGGCACGTCCCCAGCAGGAGGAAGAGTGCCACTATGCGCATGACGATGGGATACATGCCTATTCGAACTCAAGTGCGCTCAAACCTTCAGGCTTGCGGATTTTGTAACTGAAGGGTGCGTCGTAGGGCAGTTCAAGACTCCAGTTGTTTCCCTCATAAATGCGATGATCAGGCAGCGGTCGGCAATCTGCCTGGTTCAGTGGATCGCACTGCTGACCTTCAGTCAGCAGGTAGTTGGCGTTGCCGTTGTTGCCGAATACCGCCTTGTTTCCCTCGCGGGAGTAGGTATTGATCACTGCCGGATTCGCGGGCCGGATCATGACAAGCACCTGATATGCGACAACGACGTCGAGCCGTGATTTGATGTCTTGTCCGTTCGGTTCCGCGATTTCAACCGGCGGCGTCAGCGGTGTGAAATTGACGCGATAAATCCGTTCCAGCTTCATGTCCTTTTCAAGGTTCAGTATGCGGACCAGACTGCGACCTCCGGGTGGAATGGCCAGCTTGTTGGGAGAGACCAGCAGTCCTGCATTGTCCTCGGCAGTCAATGCCACCAGTTCCTGGGTTTCTGTTCCCGGCTGTGCCACTACGAACGGATCAACCTGCACATAAAGTGTGTTGTTTTCATCATTGTTGATCAGCACGAGATCCGCTCTGGCTTCGTCGTTGGCCATTTCAATGATCGAGCGGCTGACAATAAGATCTGCAGTGCATGGCACACTTGCAAACAGCATCAGCAAAGCGACAAGGCCTGCGCTGGTTTTCATGACATTGCTCCTTTATTCATTGCCCATCAGCAGTTGTATGACGCCAAACAACGCGGCACGTGGTCGAGGTTCGCTTTTGGGTATTGTCAATTCCACTTCGATGAGGCTGCCACTTTCGCAGGCATTCGTTTGCGTCGAAGGTTGCGAAGATTGCACCCTGCCAGCAAGACGAACGCTATAGGGAATCTTCTCGCCGTTAGCACTTTTTAGTGATGGGCTGTCAGCAGTGTCCGTAACCCGATCCAGCGTCAAACCATTGGCGTTGCCGCTCAAAATACACAGGGGGAAGCGAGTGCTGTTGCTTTCGAGTAATGCTTTCAATTCGGCCTCGGGCAAGACAACCGGCATCACGCCTTGTTGGGGGTAATACACACCGGTGATTGCTCCTTCGGCATCCCGCTTTTCCAGGTTGAGTGCAATGGTTGCAACACTTGAAGTATCGAGATGGCCGGGCAATCCCTGTCCCTGTGCTGCCAGACTGGACAGCGTCGAGACTGCCGTCAGAGTCAGGTATCGATGTGTTGGGCCAATCGTCCACCAGTCCATTCAGAGCGGCTCCACTCTCAGAATCAGCGTTTGAGTGTAACGACCGCTCACTGCCGAACTCAGGTCCGATTCTTTGATCTTCAGATCCAGATAGGCATTGTCAGTACCATTGCAATCTGTACTGCTGCTGCCTTTGTCAGACATCGACCTGGCGGGTGTGACGCTGGCGGTGGTTGATACTGCACCTGAAAATGAAACCGCGAGGGGAATGGCGCTGCCGCCGGCAGCGGGCACCATGGTGAAACTGGCGCTGGAGCCCTGAGCAGCAGTGATACTCAAGGTATAGCCAGCGTCCAGCGCTGAGGAATGCACGCAGAAGTTTTCCCGTCTGCTGATGTCTCCCTGTCTGGTATAGCTGCCGAATGCCACGGTATTGAGGCGCGATATGCGCACGTTGCTGCCGTTGTCGACAACAACAGAAACCGTGAAGGTGACGGTTTTGGACTTGCCGGAAGAGGTAACCAGCAGACTTAATGTTTCTTGGTAGGTTCCCGCCTGTACTTTTGCCAGATTGGCCGAATCAATTGTTATGGTGAGCCTTGAGTTGTTGCCGGATGGACAACCGAAGAATTGTCCCGGCTGTTTGTCCTTTTCCTTTGTCGCAGGGGAGAGCTCTTCCTTTGCTCCCGGTGACAGTACATCTTCATGGTAAATGCGTATCGGAATTCTCTTGGTTGCATCAGAGCTGAGGATGCCGTCTTTGAACAACGTGAACGATTTTGATTCGCTGGTACTGGTTACCGTTACTTCATAGTCTTTTTTGCTGTCTTTGCTGGTCCATCCACTTCTGCGTGGTGTGTCTGCTGCTGCCACGCAGTGTGTATTCGACATGCTGAAATTGCCGCTGTAATTCCATCGGCCAAAATCAAAGTTCCCGACAGCCAGCACTTCCAGATTCTGTGCACATACTTGCCATGTGTTCACTGCAAGCAGTAAAAACAGCAGCGTCCGTGGATACAGCAGTATGCGGTTCCAGTTCATGGCGGGTATTTAAATGCAATCAGTCGTCGGCGTTGCTCCATGCTGGAGCCAGGCCAAACTTGCGATTGCTTATACCGGGTTCACCAACAGAATCAGGGTGTCAGTGTAGTTGTCTGTGGTGGCATCGCGTATTTCCTGTTCCGGGATGCTCACGTCAATCGATGTGTTGTCTTTGCCGCCGCAATCACGCAACTGGCTGCCAAGGAAGGTTGCACTGGGAGAGTTGTAAGAAACTACCCTGTCCAGGCTGGCACCGGTTGCAGAATTGGCAAATTTGACGGAGTACTCGATCTCGTCTTTACCGGCGGCGCCGATCAGGACGAAGTTCTTGTTGGTCGAGGTGGGAGTGATGCTGAACTGGTCTGAGCCGTTGACGTTGACATAGACACAGAAGCTTTCTTCGCGGTTGATGTCGCCGGTGTCTCCGCCGCCGTATGAACCGAAGTTGATCGTGTTCAGCGACGTGATTTCAACACTGTCGTCTACCTGCAGCTCAATCCCGATCTGGCCTGTACTCGTGGCTCCGAGAGCGCCGTCAAGAGTCTGGGAAAATGCGACATCAGGCAACAAGCCAACAAGGGTAACGCCTGCAATCAGTGAGAGGGAATTCGTGCGATTGAACATGGGAAATCTCCGGTTGGGTTTAATTACTGTACCCAACAGAGTCAACATTCGGGCCAACTGCAGGCCTCGCCTACGATTACTTGTATAGCATTGAACGGGAAAGGTTTTTTTGGAAAAAGCCAGGCATTTGCCCGCCGGCCGCTGATATCCGGGACCGTCATGTGACGTAACGGACTGTATCAATGTTACAGGTGTTACAGCCGTAACGTGTGCGGTCACTGCCGCATGATACAGATGCCTGAATTCGCTGTAAGTAGCGATGGTGCAGGCATTCGGCCAACACAAAGCAAAACGGCGCAGTTTTGAGGCTGCGCCGTTTTGTTGTTACTGCAGAGAGCGTCTGCCGCAATTACTTCGCTTTGGTTCTCCAGCTGTCCGCATAGTTCTCACGCGCATCCTGCGCATAAGGTGTCGGTGCAACCTTCACGCGGATTTCAACCTGACGATGCGGTTCGATCGACGTCTTGTCGGTGTTGTTAGCTTCGCCCCACTTCAGCGTCAGCACGTCGCCGATCTGCACGCTGGCATCAACCACGGCCAGCGACAGCAGGCAGCGCTCGTTGTACGAGTAGCCGTTGAACATGCTCATGCCCACGCGCTTGCCGTCTTTCAGCAGTTCGTCAGCATTGCTGGAGCTGTAGTTGTGGTTCGGGAAGTCAATCCACTTGGCAGCGAGACCGGGTTCGAAGGCAGTGGCGATGGTGGCCAGTACGTCTTCACGGTTCCATTCGATGGTGACTTTCTTGCGCTGGTTGCCGGCGGCTTTCATGGCTTCGAGAGCGGCTTTGCCGATGAAGTCTTCTTTTTTCCAGCCGATGTAGAAGTCGTAGCCGAGTTCGAACGGGGTGACGTAGTAGTCAGCGATGTTGTCGGAAACGAGCGAGCCACCGAGCGAGCCAACGGCTTCGTAGTGGTCGGCGCCGAGCCAGTCGCGGTAGTCCTTCAACATGCCATCGCCACTGTAGATGCCTGGCAGCGGGCTCGGGATCCAGCCGGATTCCAGTGTGTTGGACGAGTAGGCGCGGGCACCAACAAAACGCAGATCAACGCCAGCGTCTTTGGCCGCCTGCGCGATGGTGCTCTGGATGTAGCTCTTGTCGGCGTAGGGGCCCCACACTTCAAGGCCGGGTGCGCCGGCCATGCCGTGACGCAGTGCCATTACCTGGCGCGAACCGATGTTGATTTTGTCGACGTGGAAGAACTTCACTTCCGGGATCGGGCCACCATGCATTTTTTCGAAGATCTTGCCTGCATCCGGACCCTGGATCTGGAAGCGGTAGTGCTGGCGGTAGATGGCTTTGCCGTCAGGGCGCGAATCGGAGCGCGGGTCGTGGAACAGACGCACATTCCATTTGCCGGTGGCTGCCTGGAAGCGGATCCAGTTGGCAGTTGGTGCACGGCCTACCAAGAGGAATTTATCTTCGGTCTCGCGGAAGATGATCATGTCGCCGATCACGTGGCCGGCTGGAGTCACCGGTACGAAGTGTTTGGCAACGTTCAGCTTGAAGTTGGCGAAGCTGTTGATGCCGACGTAGCTGAGGAAAAGCTCGGCATCCGGACCTTCAACAGTGATTTCGTCCATGTGGTGGGTCTGGTCGAACAGCACAGCAGAATTGCGCCATGCCATCTGTTCGGAACGCCAGTTGGAGAACTCGGAAGCAACAACTGGGTATACATAAATACCGGCTTTGTTGTTGCGAAGCAGGTTGACGGCACCGCCGGCGGCTTCAATGGCGGAGGTCAGGCTGTTTTTACTCATCTTTTTTTTGCTCCAGGATGATGTAGTTGTAGAGGATGTAGTGGTAGAGGCGGGGTCGTAAAAAACGGCGATTCTGCCACGGTTACCGGACAAGAGGAAGTGAAACCGAACCGATTGGTTCGGGTATCGGCTGGCTCTTGCCGGGGTCAGCTCAGGGCTTCAGCCGGGGATTGTCGGCTGTCGTGTTGTCGTTGATGAACTTGTTGTATTCACCGCTCAGCCGCTGCATCTCGGGCAGCAATGTGCTGCGCTGTTCCAGCGGCACGCTGGCATCCTGCAAGGCGTAATACCCCTCCATCACGGCGCTACGCATTGCCTCCAGGTGCAAGTTGAGTTCCTGGCTTTTGCGTTGCGATGACATCACATAGACATTCACATTGGGCACTTCCACCGTGCTGCATATCTGCGACACCCTGCCATCGGCAAGTCGAATGGGCTGACATTGCGTCTGGGTAGTCGAGGCGCGGCTGCTGCTTTCAAAATCGATCAGTGGCTGCTCATTTATTGTTTGCACCTGCCTGAATTCGACAGCGGCCAGGTCGAAATAGAGCGTGGCAATCTGGGTTTTGCTGCCGGCGATGGCATTGATGCGACTGATTTCTTTGCGGTAGAGAACAGCGGCTTCGGCTGCCTCGTCGAAGTAGCCCGGCAACAGCTTGTCTGTGGTGGCGTGCAGCTTCCAGCTACCCAGTTGCCGCAGTGCGTCGAAACGCAGACGGGTGCCAGCCTCAAACTGTTTTTGAGCGATGTAATAGATCAAGTGATAGCTGGCATCCAGTGCTTCCCATTGCTGCAGTGCCTCCTTTGACACCAGTTGTTGTTGCAATACCGGGATCTGCTGCGGGTCATTCAGTCCTTTACTGATGCGCAAGGCCTGCAGTGCATTGCCAAGTGCGTCCAGCGCCTCTTCATGTTCTCCGAGCGTCTGCAGCGTGGTGCCTAGTCCGAACCAGGCTTCACTCAATTGCTCGTCATAAGGGGTCGAGCGGTTTTCCAGTTGGCTGATACGCTGCAGGTAAAAAGTCTTGCTGGCTAGCAATGCAGCGTTATCGGCTGCTGCGTCAGCAGTGATGGACGAAGGCGATGCTGAATCTGCGGCGCGGACAGCAGACGCTGCTGCGCCAGCCATTGCCAGTGCAGCAACAAATTTCAACAGGATACGGTGGGACGGATTCATTGTCGCCGGGTCTGTGCACGATGGGGTGGTCTCGGGCTATTGCTTCGCTGCCTGTTGCCGCTCGAACCGTGAGGTTTCGATGTAGTAGCGCACTGCCGTATTGCCTTCATGACAGGCGTATTCGTACATCTTGTAGTCGTTGTCGAGCAGCATCGGGTACTGGAGTTTGAACGAGCCGCTGCTGAGTACTTCGGGATCTTCCACCACCATCTCATAGGCAATACTGCTGTCTGAGGTGCGTGTGAATTTTTCGATAATGCGCATGTTGTCGGAGGTGGGCTGCGGAGCCCCGGCGCCGGGAACGCCGCCGCTGGTCAGGCCGGTATCAATGCCATGGGCAAAGTTGGTCGTTTCAACAACAAGCGTGTCGCCGTCCCAATGACCGCGCGATTCTCCGAGCCACTGACGGATCTGGCCGGGCAGCGCAGGTTTGCCGGTAGTCGGGATAATGCGGGTTTCATGCGCCATTTCGAGCACGATCGCGACATAGCCGGGTGACTGGATAATGCGCAGGCCGTTGTTGTAGTTGCGCTGCATCATAGAGACCGGCATGCCGCGCGTGATACAGCGGTCCCATGCACTGAAGTCGGCCACGCTGTCGAACACGGTTTGTGCCGGGTCATAGGAACTGCGCATCTCCTTGCGCAAGTCTTCCCCGTATTCGGTCAGTGGCGGCAGTCTGCCGTTGGCGGGGTCGACGATCAGCGAGGTTTGCTTCATTGCCATGCCGGCGGCATCAGCAGCGGGAATGGCACCGGACTGGAAACGTTCATCGCGTGCTTCGACATTGGTTTGTGCCGCCGCGTACTCTTCGTCAGTCATCTCGAACCGATCGCCGTATTTCGGGTCACGCTGCAATGGCACGCCGATCAAATGATTGAGTGGCCACATGCCGCGAAGGTCAGGTTCGCCCCATGGTGTTTTCGGCGATAGGTAAGCGGTTTCTTCGGCGGCGATTGCTGCGCTGTGTTGCAGAGAAAGCGCCAGTGCGAGTGCGGGCAGGCTGTGTTGCAGAACCAGGTTTTTTGTTGTTTTCATTGTGGGTCTCCTCAGCGGCGTTTACCGGCTTGATCAGGATCATATTACAGTTCGTGCAAACCCGGCAGCAAACCTGCGGTGCACTGACAGCCATCAAAGCAGCGTGCTAAGCTTTGGTCATTGCAGCAACCCGTCACGGCAACTCTGCTAGAAAACCACGACATAAGAACAAGAGGGGATCCATTGATGAAACTCCGTTTGATCAGCGCGATGACCGTGGCGGTGTTTGCTCTGTCGGCCTGTTCGCAGCAGCCGTCGTCAGCAGTTCAGCCCGCATCCACCCAGACCGCATCCACCCAGACTGTAGTCGCCAACATGGGCGACCATCCTGACTTCAACGGCATCTGGCAGGCCATCAACACCGCCCACTGGAATATCGAAGCGCACTCGGCTGCACCAATAGATCAGGCCTGGCAGTTGGGGGCCATCGCGGCCGTCCCCGCAGGCAACAGTGTGATCACCGGCGATGGCGCCATTCCGTATCTGCCGGAAGCACTCGCTACCCGTGATGCCAACCGCGCCAACGCGACTGCACTTGATCCGGAAGCCAAGTGCTACATGCTTGGCATTCCGCGTGCTACCTATCACAACATGCCGTTTCAGATATTCCAGGGCGAAGCAGGCGATCTACTGATGGTATATCCCTTTGCTGCCGCCAATCGTGTCATCAACATGAGTGACTTCACGCCACCGCCGATCGATAGCTGGATGGGCAAATCAGATGGTGTCTGGGAGGGCGATACGCTCGTGGTCAAAACTACGGGACTTAACGAAATGAGCTGGCTTGATCGGGCCGGCAACCACCATAGCAACCAGCTGAAAGTGACTGAGCGCTTCACTTTGATCGACAAGGATCACCTGCAGTATGAGGCTACGCTGGAAGATCCCCTGACCTACAGCCAGCCGTGGACCCTCTCGATGCCGCTGTATCGCCTGATCGATAACAACGCGCAATTGTACGAACACAAGTGCGTACCGTTTGCCGACAAGCTGTTGTACAGCGACTTGATGGGTCTTGATGCAGGACAATCGCCTGCTGCAACAACAGGACAAAACGGTGTGACCATGCCGGGAGAAAAACAATGAAAACCAAAGTGCATCTGCTGTTCGCTGCCTTTTTGGCGGTGGTGATTAACCCGGCTTTTGCCCACCATTCCTTCTATGCCGAGTTCGACCAGAACAAGGAGGTCCTGCTGGAAGGCACTGTAGTGAAAATGGAATGGGTAAACCCGCACTCATGGCTGCATATGGAAGTGGTGAATGCGAAAGGCGAAAAAGAAGTGTGGAAGGTAGAAGGTGGTTCACCGGCCGTATTGCTGCGGCTTGGTTGGACGCGTGATTCGATTCCCGCCGGCACCAAGGTGAAAGTCTCGGGCTTTCAGGCGAAGGATGGTTCGCTGCGGGCGAATTCGCGCAGTCTTGAATTCCCCGATGGACGCACGCTCGACTTGGGCAGCAGCAGTCGCGAATCGCGCGAAGAAGCCCGCTGATCCAGCCCGCCACGTCACGGAGAACTGTCACGATGCAGAAGCAGAACCTGTCGATTACTGCGCTGGCACTGTTGCCATCGCTGGTGCACGCTCAACCCGGTGGGTGGAACGATCCGTTCCCGCCGCACAAGGTGATGGATAACGTGTACTACGTTGGCACGACGATGCTGTCGTCCTATCTCATCACCACGCCCGAAGGTCACATACTGTTGAGCAGCAACTATGAAGCGTCAGTGCCGGTGATCCAGGCGGGTGTCGAGCAGTTGGGCTTCGACTTCAAGGACATCAAGATACTGATCAGTGGCCACGCGCACCCCGATCATATTGAAGGCGATGCTCTGGTGAAGGAGCTCACTGGCGCTGAAGTAGTGGTAGGCCGTCTGGAGGTGCCGGACGTACAGGCATTCAAACATCCCAAAGGCAAGCCTCAGCCTATTGACCGCATCGTTGACGAGGGTGATGCCGTGACACTGGGCGGCATGACGCTGACTGCGCACGTACTGCCGGGCCACACCAAGGGTTGCCTGGCGTGGAGCATGCCGATGGTAGAAGCGGGAACAACCTACTACGGCTTCTTCGAGTGCAGCCTCAACGGCCAGTTCCTCAAGTACGTCGGCAACACCGACTACCCGGGTATCGTTGATGACATGCGTGGGTCCTACCAGAAAGCCAAACAGTTTCCCGTTGAAGTGTTCCTCAGTTCGCACGGCGTGTTCTATGGCCTTGATGCCAAGTACGCAGAATTGCAGGCTCGCAAGCCGGGTGATCCCAATCCCTTTATCGATCCGCTCGGCTACCAGCAGCACGTGGCCGAGTTCGAGAAAATCTTTGAGGACACATTGGCCAAGCAGCAGGCTGAGGCTGACAAACAACGGTAGCCTCTTCAATGCATCATCACTGCAAGGGAGCATGGACATGCCTGCAATATTGAAGATCATGGGAGTGCATGGACTGGGAGATCATCGTGATCTCACGTGGGAATCCCGCTGGCGGCAGGCTATCAGCGATGTGTTTCCGCTGCAGGACAGTATTCAACTGCAATTCTGCTTTGCCAACTACGATCATGTTTTTGCCGACACTGACATCAGTGGCTGGAAAGCCATGCGTGCGCTGAAGAAGCTGGCAGTAAGTGGTATCAGCACCACGTTGGGATTGCAGCGAGGACTGCTCGACAACGTATCCGACAAAGTGAAGTGGACGGCCGGCTATGTGGTTGCATGGGCCGAAGACAAGAGCTTCCAGCAACGCACGCGAGACTTACTGTTGCAGCGGATACTCGATGAAAAGCCCGACGTGATCGCGGCCCACAGTCTAGGGTCCCTGATTTCGTACAACCTGCTGTCGCACGAGGCTGCAGCGGCACCGGAAGTGCGACGCATCCTCCAGCGGGCCGTCTATGTCACGCTGGGGTCACAGCTCGGCAATCCGTTTGTCATCCGCAATCTCACCCCGGGGCGGCTGGATGCGCTGCCGGTGAAGCAGTGGTATCACCTCTACAACCGCAACGATGCGGTGTTCACGTCGCCGGTGAGGCTGGTGAATGTCGACAACTTCCGCCAGATCGACACTTGGTTCGATATTGATGGCATCGCCGACCACGACGCCGGGGAATACCTGTCCCATCGCCATACCGTGGAGGATGTGTGGAATGTACTGGCGAACGGCGTTCTCGCAGCACGGCGATTGCATGGCGGCATACCCAGCTCCGGCAGCCGCTCGGTGGGGAAGCAAACGGTGGCGCAGAAGGCGACCAAGAATGCAAAAAAGAGCGCAAAACAGAGCGCGTCCAAAAAGCAGTCAGTCACAGCACGACCTCCCGTTCGGCGTGCACTGCTGGTCGGTATCAATGATTATCCCGATGCAGGCGACAGGCTCGCAGGTTGCGTCAACGATGTATTCCTGATGAGCTCTGTGCTGCAGGAATGTGGTTTCGCACCGGAAGAAATCCGCGTCTGCCTTGATGCCCGTGCCACTGCAAGCGGCATCATTGAGCGGCTGGAATGGTTACTGTCAGCGCCGCAAGAAGGTGACGAGCTGTTGTTCTACTACAGTGGCCACGGCGCCCGTGTTCCCGAGTACGGCCCGGAGCACGAGCCGGACCGCCACTGTGAAACACTGGTGCCGTACGATTTCGACTGGACGCCCGAGACCAGTGTGAGCGACGACCGCATCCATTCCCTGTACAGCCAGCTACCCGACAACGTCAGATTCAGCATGATCCTCGATTGCTGCCACAGTGGCGGCATGCACCGCGACGGTGGCAACCGCATACGCGCGTTGAACCCGCCCGATGACATACGTCACCGCAGCCTCAAGTGGGATATCGAGTCGCAGATGTGGGTGCCGCGCAACTTCCACCGCATCAATGCCACGTTCTCCAAGGAAGCGACAGTGAATGCCGATTTCTTCGGTGCCGATGGCGCCACCACGCGGCTTGGCCGGGCGGCGATGCTGCGTGGCATCAGTGAGTCCCAGTACAAGGCGTTGAAGAAGACGCAGGGCAACAGGAACTTCGGTCCGTACCTGCCACTGATCATTGAAGCCTGCGGGGAGCAGGAATACTCATATGAGTATCGGCACGGCGTCACCAGTTATGGTGCATTCACTTACTCACTGGCATCGGTGCTGCGTCGCAGGCGCAGGATCTCGTTCAAGGAGTTGATCGATGCGGTAAAGGTACAGTTGCGTGAACTGCAATATGAGCAAACACCGCAGATTCTGGGGGCCGCACATCATGTCGCTGCCACAGTGCCTTGGCTTGCTGCCGGCAGGTAATCAGTAGGTGAGCCGGCAATAACTGAAGTTGAACGGGCGGCCGCCCATGGATGCGGCCAGCGGATCGCAGTCTGCCGGCGTCACGGAGTAGCCGCCTTCGGCTACCCGCTGGGCGGTCTGTTCGAAGCTGTAATCCGACGGGTTGAATATCACCCTGATTTCCCTGCTGCGGTCGATAGCGTTCAGCAATTTCTGGCCGTAGCTTGAGCTGTGCACACTGAAGTTCGGGTCGATCTGCAAGAACGGAATCGGTTGGTTGAATGCCGGCACCAGCCAGCCGATGGGCTGCCCCATCAGCAGAATAGTGCCGACGTTGCTGATGCCGGCTGGTAACTCCACTGCCACATAGTTGTCGCTCCATGGCGCATGCCCCCAGTCCGGTGCCTTCTTCACATTGTTCACTGACAACAGCGCAAGCAGCACCACGGCGGAAATAAAGCCGCGCTGACGGCCCAGCAGGCTGCCGAGCAACAGTGCCAGCAACAGAGGCAGCAGTAATTCCAGCGTGATCAGGTAGCGGTATATGCCGAACAGCTTGAGCCACAGCAGGTAGGACACCAGTGCAAACACGAACAGCATCACGCTGCCGCGTGGTGCCGTTGCCAGTGCGATCGCACGCTGGCGTCGCCACAGCCACCATGCCAATGCGGCCAACGCCACCAGATAGACCAAGGCAAAGGTGTATTGGCGGTAGGGCAACTCCGAGGCTAGTGTGTGATTGAACCCCAGCAGCAGGGGGCGGAACAGCCAGTCCACCCAGGTGGTTGGCAGAAAGCGTTCATCGCGTTGGTGTTCGGGGGCGGCCAGCTCGCTGTGGAAGATATCGTTGAAGAGTGGGAACAAGGGATTGTCAAATCGTGTCCAGTTGAACCAGTACCAGTACGCGCCAAACGCGAGCATCGCTACGGCGACAGTTGCGCTGTAGACCATGGCCGGTTGCAACCGATAGCGCCAGTGTCGTTCATGTACACAGTTTTCGGCGACGAGCGCCAGCGCCAGCGCCAGCGCATAGAACGCGGAGGTGAGTTTGGCGGCACAGGCAAAACCCGCGATCGCTCCAGCGAGCAGCAGATAGGGTGTTTGCGCCGCCAGCGGACGCGCCTGTGCACTCAAACACAGCAGCAATGCCGACAGTGCGCATAACGCGACTATGTTGTCATGCATCGCCGAACCAAGCTCGGAGAGGAATCCCATCGACAATACCGCAGCAGCCCCCAGCGCCCAGCTGATGTGTGATGCCCAGGTGACTTTGCCCAGCACCTGCAACGCGATTGCACGTACCAGCATGAAATTGAGACCGTGCAAGAAGCCCATCACCAGACCGGTTGCCGGCAGTGGCAGCAACTGCAGCAGGCCGTACCAGAGGAGGTCGAAGAGGGGATTGAAGAAGCTCTGCATGCCGGCTGGCGCTATGTCCAGCGAATAGCGGTCGTGCAGGTGGGCCCAGGCGTTGTAGTAGTGGTAGTTCTGCACGTCCCAGTTCATGTCGAGGCCCTTCTGCCACGACATCACAGCACACACCAGCGGCACCAACCACCAGGCAAGCAAGTGCCTGCCGTAATCCATCCACCTGTGTGCCATCAACATTCCGCCCTGCCAACCCCTGCATGAATGGTGCTGCATGGGGCGTGCCTGTGCAACCTTTGTGGCAGTGCCGGGCGGGCAATTGTGCACAGCTGCAGTTTTCTCCACACTGGCGCTTTTTTGCGACGGACCTCTCCGAGATGAACGTTTGGCAACGCTGGATCCAGGCCCCCCAAACCCATTGGCTACGTAAACTGCTGTTCCAGGTCCATCTTTGGCTAGGCATCGGTTTCGGGCTGTATGTGCTGGCCATCAGCGTCAGCGGCAGTGCGCTGCTGCTCAAGTACCGTGTGGCTGAATGGTTCGAACCGAAATACGTCGTCACACCGCCGGCTGATGCCGTGCCCCTCGAAGGCGAAGCCCTGAAAGCAAAGATGGCCGAGGTCTATGCCGGCTACGAGCTCGGCTTCACGATCGAATCGATGGAAAAGGGCACTGGCACCTATGTTGTGCTCGGCAAGGACGGTGAGTTCTTTCCTCACTACTTCGATCAGTACAGCGCCCTTGATCTTGGCCCGACCAATCCTTGGCCGGTCAAGGCAATGGACTGGCTGGCCGACATGCATGACGAGCTATTCATGGGCCGCACTGGTCGCCGAGTCAATGGTATCGGCGGCGCCCTGTTCGTATTGATGAGCGTAACCGGTCTGGTGATTTGGTGGCAGGGCAGGACACGCTGGTACGAAGGATTGCTTATCCTGCCCGGAAGCAAACGGGCCTTCATGTGGCAGTTGCACAGCTTTACCGGGTTCTGGGCATTGCTGCTCATGCTGGCGTGGGGCGTGTCAGGTTTCCAGCTTGGCTTTCCGGATGTTGTCGACACCATGATCGGCTGGTTCGTCTCTGACGCGCAGGAAGGCTTTGGTTCGAACGGAATGCTGCGCTTCTTCCGTGCCGTGCACTTTGCGCGATTGGGTGAAACCGAACTGACGCGTTGGGCGTGGATCGTTGCCAGCTTCATCCCTACGCTAATACTCATCACTGGTGTCATCCTGTGGTGGCGGCGCGTGGTGCGTCGTTGGATGCGGCGGGTACCTGTGGAACTGCCCGCCACAGACAAGTGAAGTCATCGCTGTCTGCACCGAGTGCCTGAAGACTAGAGAACAATTGTTGTGATCAGTGAAAGTCTGGGTTCAGCAACAACGAGGATTGATCGATGATTACGCTGTACGGCATTCCTAACTGCGACACCGTCAAGAAGGCGCGTGCTTTTCTGGAAAAGAGCGGCGTCCCCTACCGCTTCCATGATTACAAGAAGGACGGCGTTGATCTTGCTCTGCTGAAGCGCTGCTGCAACGATTTTGGTTACGAGTCAGTGTTGAACCAGCGCGGCACCACCTGGCGCAAGCTGGATGAAGTGCAGCGCAGCAATCTGACCGAAGCGAAAGCGTTGAAACTGATGGAGGCCCAGCCGTCTGTCATCAAACGGCCGATTGTTGATACAGGGAAGACTTTGCTGCTGGGCTTTGATGAAGCTTCTTATAGCAGCCTCAGCAGCAAGTAGAACGATGCCAGATCAATCCGGCACGTAGGCCATCGTCATGCTGCGCATTGCGAGTTCGAGGAACTGCGATGCATCACCATAACGATCTTCGTATTGTTTCAACGGATTTGCGGCCACCACATCATCCCAGCCCATGCCGATGTTGAGCTGCTCGGCCAATGTCAGATGCAGTTCGCTGTACATGTTGCGCATGCGGATAAGGGTAGTGCCGTTGGTTACCGGACCATGGGCAGGAATCACCACGGTGTCGGCGCTGACGATGTCGGCCAGTTTTTCGTAGGCACTCAACAGACCACCGATCCAGCCGCCCTGGCGAATGTCCAGCAACGGCCATTGTCCGGTGGTCACCGGGCCGCCGGTGATCAGCGTGTCTAGCATCGGGAAATACAGGAATAGATCGCCGTTGGTGTGCGCAGCGGGCAACCAGCCATGGACAATTTCCTGGCCGGCGAATTTCATGCGGCCGTCTTCACGCAGTACCTCGGTTGGAATGCCCGCAGCGGCCAGTGGACCGTAACGGCCTTCATAGGCGGACGACATCACGGCATTCTGCAAGTACATGCGGGTGTTTTCGTGCGCAATGATGCGGCCGCCGGCAGCGCCAATGGCTTCATTGCTGCCGGTCTGCTCGGGATGGAAGTGTGTATTGATCAGCGTATGCACCTTGTCCTGCCCGGTGGCAGCGAAGGCTGCTTTCAATACTGCTTCCGAATGTGCGGCGAGACCGCTGTCGATCATCAGCATGCCGCCCTCGCTGCCGCCGGGAATCAGCACAATGTTGCAGCCTGCACCTTGCAACAATTTGGCATGGCCAAGATCGGTGCGGGTGATTTCAACCGGTGCAGCCACCTGCTGCCCAAAAGCCGGCATGACGAACGAGCCACCCAGGGTGACGGCGCCAGCGGCAACAATGCTGTCGCCAAGGAAAGAACGACGCGAGTAATGCTTCATGGTTGTCTTCTTCTTGCGTGATTGCTTGCTAGAGATGGTCGAACGAGCCGGGTACCAGCGCGTGTGCCTCTTCCGCCGCATCAAGCGGGAAGATGCTCCAAGGGTAGTAGAACGGCGGGCCTACCAGCGGCCAGAACGGCGTGGTGTCGAGCTCAGCAGTGGCACCCAACATCCGCAACTCGTCTGCGATTTTGGTGTTGGCGGGTTGCCGCATTTGCAGGAAGCCGATGAAGCCGCGAGCCATCGCGTAATCGAGTGGAGTGAGGCCGTCGTAGTCCTTGATGTTGATGTCGGCGCCGTTCTGCACCAGTGCTTCGATCAATTTGGCGTTGTTGGCGCGTACTGCAAAATGCAGCGGCGCACCACCACGGGTGCGTTGCAGGTGATGATGCACGGCGACCACATTGAGATCAGCGCCGGCAGCGACGAGCAGGTTGAGTGCTTGCACCAAACGGTCAGGCGCACCGCGCGCGCCGGCGAGAGCCGACACCGGTGATTGGCGATCCGCCTGCAGCACTTTGGCATCAGCACCGTGCTGCAGCAGCAGCTGAATGCTCTCGACATCGCCATTGCCGGCAGCGGCGATCAGTGGCGTGGTACCGCGCGACATGCCGCCACGCTGCTTCGATGGTCGCAGGAACAATTGCATGTTCGGATTGGCGCCTTTTTCGAGCAGCATGCGCACCACGGTGAGACCGTCGGTTTCGTTGAGGCCGTCACCCGGATGCTGCGGGTTGGTGTTGCGGCGGCTGACAGCCGCCAACAGCGGGGCCTGGCCATAGACATCCCATTGCTGTACGTCGGCACCGGCTTCAATCAGTTTCTTCGCGGCATCCCAATGGCTGTTCATCACTGCCAGTGAAAGCGGCGATACGCCTTCCGGATCCGGCTTGTCGAGATCAACCTCGTGTTTGACCAGAACATCAATGCAGCCGAGGCAGTTTTCACGCACGGCATACAGAAGCGGTGTGAGTCCGCCGGCATCAAGACTCTTGGCGCGGCCTTCTTTGGTCAGGTGGCGGCGGTAGTCACGATTGATTGATTGCGCATCAATATCGGCACCGCCCTCGAGCAGGTAATCCATCATCTGCGAATGGCGGCGCGCTGACGCCCACATCAGTGCACTCTGCAGCCCCCACTGTTCAATGGCGTTGACGTTGGCGCCGTGGTCTACAAGCAGTTTGGCAGCATCAACGTTGCCGGTGCGTGCCACCAGCATAAGCGCCGTCTGGCCTTCCGGGTTTGGCGAATCGGCATTGGCGCCGGCATCGAGCAGCAGCTTCAGTATGTCAGTGTTGGCTACTTCAGCTGCCAGCTGCATGGCATTGCTGCCGTAGTTGTTGGCGACGCTGACATCGGCGCCGCCGGCGATAAGGGCTTTGACACGGTCGACGTCACCGGCATACACGGCCCACTGCAGGGCGGTGCTGCCATCCGGCCCGCGCCAATCGGCACCGGCATCGGCTGGTGCTTCGATTGCAAAGCTTTGACAGCTTGCTGCCAGCGCCAATGCCAGCGTAAGTGCCTTGAAGTTTTTCAGAGTTGCCACGATTCCCACCTTTGTCACTGTCTTCGCCGTCTTGTGCGGCGATTGCATGCCTGTACGCAACTTACACTTCGGCGAAGGGGCCGGTGCTGTCGGCGAACTCGTCGACATGGACGCCAGCGCGCTCAAGCATGGTGTGCAACAACTGCGCGTGCGGCGTGTCCTGCGGATAGTGCAGATGCTGGCCACCCTTGATGTTGCCGCCCTTGCCGATCAGCACCGACGGCAGTGGATCGTTGTTGTGGCGGTCGCTGTTGCTCATGTTGGAACCAAACAGGATGATCGAATTGTCGAGCACGTTGCCGTTGCCGTCCGGAATTGCTTTCAGCCGCTCGGCGAACTTGGCCATGCGCGCAGTCTGGTAATTCTGCACAAGTACCAGCTTCTCGAACTTGTCGGGGTTGTTCTGGTGGTGTGACAGCGGATGGAACGCTTCGTCGACACCCACATTGGTGAACACTCGCATGCTCGCTTCCTTCACCATGCGCATCGAAGCGATGCGGGTTTGGTTGGTCTGGAAGGCGAGGGCAATCATCTCGAACTGGATGTCGAGCAGTTCAGTGAAATCATCCGGTGGTCCGATCGGCGAATCCGGCAGCTCGACCAGTTCACGGGCACCGGCTTCGAGTTTCTGGATGCGGGTTTCAACTTCACGCACGGAGTCGAGATAGTTGGCTACCAAGGCGCGATCGGCGGCATCGAGCTTCTGATTCAGGCTGTTGGTGGCTTCGCGCACGTAGTCGAGCAAGCTGGTCGATTGTTGCAGGATGCCAATGCGTTCGTCATAGGTGTCGCCCTGACCGAACATCGTATAGAACACCTTGCGCGGGTTGCCTTCGAGAGGTAGCGGCTGCTGTGGCGTGCGGTAGCTGATGGCGCCACCGGGCTCGCCACACAATTCCAGCGACGGCAGCGCTGTGGCCTGGCCAATCTGGCGCGCCGCAATCTGGTCGACTGTCATGCCGCGAGTGCCGCCCGGTGAACGATCTCGATTGTCGGGTGCCACTGCCGACAACCACGTTTCTTCGATGATGCCGTGAGGGTTGGTGCTTTCGCCTCCCTTGTTGCGCAGTCCACTGACCACTGTGACGTAGTCGTTCAAGGGCTGCAGTGGTTTGAGGATGCGTGAGTATTCGAAATTGGTGCCGGTCTGTTTCGGTACCCAGTCCTGCATGACGGCGCCATGGGGGAAGTAGATGAAACCGAGGCGCGGATTCGGCGCAGCTGCGGTCTGGGCCAGCGCAGTGGCGGCCGGGATCATGGCATCGAGCAGCGGTAGCGCGATCGACACGCCGGCACCGCGCAGTACAGCCCTTCTGGAGAGGTATTTTTTGCTGATGAACATGGTGGTTACCCTCGTTCTTTTTTGTGTGGTGTTACTTTGGTAATGGGTTTTACAGCGCAGCCTGCTCGTTGGCTGCCGCTTCATCACTGCTCGTCACCTTGCTTTCGCGCTGCTGGAACGCATTGCTGCTGACAATCTCGGTGAGAATATTCTCGAAGCGGTAGCCTTCGACGGCGGCAGAATCAACGATTCGGCGCACGGTCGGCATGTCGCGGTAGTCCACTTCGCGGCCGAGCGCATACGTCATCAGGTTCATCGTCAACGACTGCACAATCATGTCCGTGCGTGCCAGCAATGCAGCAGTGAGATCGGCTGCACTTGCTATCGGCGTGCCGTCCGGCAATACGCCAGTAGTATCGATCAGCGTGCGTGTATCGGTATCGTGCTCGCGGTACTGGCCAACCGTGTTGAAGTTTTCGAGTGCCATACCCATCGGGTCCATTACGCCGTGACAGGCGAAGCAGGTCGGGTTGGCGCGGTGCATTTCAAGGCGCTGGCGTACCGTCATTGCGGCTTTGCCGACGCCGTTTTCTGGCAGTGCTTCAACGTTCGGCGGTGGATTTGGTGCCGGCGTGCCGAGCAATTTGTCGAGAATCCACACGCCGCGCAGTACCGGCGATGTGCGATTCGGGTTGGCCGTCAGCATCAGGATGGCGCCTTTGCCGAGCAGGCCGCGACGGTTGGGATCGCTCAGCGTGACTTTGCGGAACTGGCTGCCTTTGACGTCTTCGATGCCGTAGTGCATCGCCAGACGTTCATTGAGGTAGGTGTAGTCAGCGTCGATCAATTTCGTTACCGGCTGGTCACTGCGCAGTACGCTGTCGATGAACAGGCTCAACTCTTCCTTGAACATCGGACGCGGATCGAGGCCACGGCTGGCATAGCGGAACAAGCCGGCGTTTGGTGTGATTTCGTCGAGCTTGGCGAGGTTCAGCCACTGCGCGGCGAAGTCGGTGACCAGTGTCTTCGAGCGTTCGTCGGCCAGCATGCGGCGCACCTGGGCGCGCAGCACATCTTTGTCATGCAGCGTGTTGTCGTTGGCGAGTTTGAGCAGCGCTTCGTCCGGCACGCTGCTCCACAGGAAGAATGACAGTCGCGACGCCAGTTCGAAATCACTCAACGCCAGGGCGGCAGTGGTTTCGTTGCCGGTCTCAGCGCGATAGATGAAGTGCGGGCTCACGAGAATGGCACTGAGGGCATCGCGGATGCCGGCTTCGAAATCGGCGGAGCCCGCGCGGGAACGATCATAGAAGCCCATCAATTCGCTGCGGTCCTGGTCAGTGAGCGGGCGGCGGAATGCGCGTTCGGCCATACTGCTGATGATCTGCGAGGCACACGCGGCTTCATCGGCACTTTCGCGCGGATAGCAGACAAAGATGCGTTTGCGGCTTTCGGAATCGCTCATGCCGGAAACACTGAGCGGGCCGCGGATCTGCAGCGCATGCACGGCGTGCACGCGATCCTGGCCGCCTTCAAGCGCCGGAATGCGGGTGCGTTCGTCACTTTCGGCCATCGAACGCTGGATGAATGTCACAGTGATGTTGTGCTGGCCGGCAGGAGCGTGGAAACGGATGTTCTTCAGGCGCGCGTTGATCTGTGCCACGCCGTCGTCGAGTATCTGGTCAATCCATTTATGGTCGGGTTCGCCGCCAATCACGGTGCGGTAGAACTCGACGCCGTCGAGCAGTGCCACCACGGTATTCTCGAATTCCATGTTCGGCACTTCACGTGCAAGCGCTAGATCGCCGATGGCCAGCTCGTATTCGCCGTCGGCCAGAAAGTTGTGTTCAACCGTCACACCACCGCGGGTGCCAAACGGCATGCCTTCGTTGTGGCGCTGCTGGCTGCCGGTACCGTCGACACCGCGGGGTGGCAAAGAGATGATCATGTCTGCCACGTTGCCATAGGTTTCCATGATCGGAATCGGTCTGTTGTCGCCAAGGGCATCGTGGGCGATCGAGCGCGCGGCGTTGAGGTATTGGTCGATGAAGGCAGGCGATACCTGTAGCGCTTCGGCGTTGTTGTCGTAGCCGCCTTTGAGGTTGTCCACAGGCAGGTACTTGCCTGCATCGATCTCGAGGCCCAGCAGGTCGCGGATAGCATTGGCGTATTCACGTCGGTTCAAGCGTCGCAGCGGTACGCGGCCTGCGGGAGCGTCGGCACTGCTGGCGGCGTTGTCGATGGTGTTTTCAAGCCAGGCCACCAGTTTGCTGACATCTGCGTTGGATGGACGTTCGGCACCTGATGGCGGCATCAAACCACCGCGTAGTTTACGCAGGGCGGTTTCCCACACCTTGGCGTCGTGGGCGATGTTGTCAGGCGACATGGTGTCGAAGGCCAGACTGCCAGCCCAGTCATCAGTGTTATGACATTTCACGCAGTAGTCTTCTACTACCTTCCATTCACTGCTGTCGGCGGCAAGCAGCGCAGCACCCGGCACAGCAGCGCCAAGAGCGAAAAGGATGGAAGCGGACAGGGGGCGAAGGATCATCTTGTTGTACTCCGTTGTACTGCCTGGAAGCGTGACCTTATGCCCTGAAGTATGCCTTTTTTGGACCAGTGCCGCCATCGCTTGAGTGGATGCCGCACCACCCGACAGAGGTGTTGAGTGGGTGATCGTGGAAGAAAAAAGGAGGGGCGCCATGCCGCTACCGGCACCCCGGTTGTCCTTGCGGCCTTGCAGGCAGGGCTGCTGCGCGGCGCTGTGTCATCACAACCGCCTGCTCTATACTCCCGCCGCCCATGGCGATGCCTGCTCGAGAACGCAACCGCCATTCGCAACCCGATCAACAATAACCATCCCTTGCAGAGGAATCCCTATGTCCAGCTTCAAATCCACCGTTGCCTCCCTGGCACTGGCGGCCCTCGCCGCGCCGGCACTTGCGGCACCCGAATATGTAACGATCAAGATGGAAATTGACGTTGCCAAGCCGGCGGCTGAAGTGTGGGCCAAGGTAGGCGACTACTGTGACATTGCTGAATGGCTGAAGCTGGATTGCAAGATCACCTCCGGTGACGGCGGCATGGGCACAGTGCGCGTGTTGGCCGGCGGCCGTGTGACCGAAATCCTGGTGGCCCAGACCGAGCTTTCCTATGGCTACACCCAGCCTGCAGTGGAAGGTCAGTTCTACAACCTTTACCACGGTTTCATGGAAGCCCGTCCGGTCAACGCCACCTCGTCGAAACTGCTGTATACGTTGGTAGTCGATGAGTCTGACAAGGCGGACCAGGCCGCCAAGGATGCCGACGTTGCGCGTCGTCGCGCCTCTTTCGAAACCGCACTCAAAAACATGAAGGCGATTGCTGAAACTCCATAAGCAGAGACGACATGCGCAATACATGCGCAATACATGCGCAATAAAAGAAAGCCCCGGCAAAACGCCGGGGCTTGCCAACCCCGAGAAGGCCGGCTCATTGCAATCGTCCATGCACAGCAGTGCTGCATGAAGGTGCCGGTACTTTATTTAGCACAACCGAGCAAGGCGTTAATGCTGGTTTAAGTTTTCATTAAGTGTGGTCACCCTCCGCAGCTCGCGTCTGTGCAGGTTTTGTGCAAGGCCCATGGTATTTGTGTTGGATCAATGACAACGCTGCTGGCCACAAGCAGGATGTTTCCGACCTGATCCCCGGAGACTTCAGCCATGGTAATCCGTCATTGCATCCCGCTTGGCGCTGTACTGCTGGTCGCCGTTAGTACGACCGCCTTGGCTGCCGACCACAGCAAAAATGTGCTGGAACAGTACTGCACCAAGTGTCACAACCTTGATGATTACGCTGGCGGCCTCGATCTCGAAAATCTCGGCACCGACAACATCCACCAGTCAGCTGAAATCGGCGAGAAGGTCATCAAGCGACTGCGTGCTGGCATGATGCCGCCGGTGGGCGAAGAACGCCCCGACGTTGTGACGATGAACGCCTTTGCTGCAGCGCTGGAAGCGGATATCGACCGCCATGCCGAGATACTCCCCGGCGCCCCCGGCATGCACCGTCTCAACCGCATGGAGTACCAGAATGCGATCCGCGACTTGTTGCAGCTCAAGATCAATCCGGCGGAGTTCTTTCCGTCTGACGACTCCAGCAACGGCTTTGATAACCAGGCTGGCGCACTGAAGTTTTCTCCGGCGCTGCTGGAAGGCTACCTGTCAGCAGCGACCAATATCAGTGCACTTGCTGTTGGCTACAGCAGTGGGGTGAAGCAAACGCTTTACCGTGTTGCAGAAGATGCCAACCAGAATTTCCGTATCGAAGGACTGCCCTTCGGCACCCGCGGTGGTATCAAGTTCACGCACAATTTTCCTGTTGATGCAGAATACCTGCTCAAGACGTTTGCCATCACGCTCGGCAACATGGGCAGCGATAGACCCTTTGGCGAAATCAGAGGTGAGCAACTGGAAGTGCTCGTGGACGGCGAATTGGTAAAGACTTTTGACTGGGACAGCGAGCTTGGAGTGACTCGTAATTCGTTCGATCGTACCAACGAAGAGGAAATCGGCGTCAACCTGCCAACCCTCGATGTGACAGTGCCGATGAAGGCCGGTGTCCACGAAATTGCCGTTACCTTTACCGCCCGTAACTACGCGCCCGGGCTGGACATGAACAATGATTTTGAGCGCAGTACGATCGAAACCGGCGGACTGCCTGGCTTCACGTGGTTCCCGCATGTGGGTTCGGTACGTGTCGATGGGCCATTCAATATCACGGGGATAACGCAGACGCCGACTCGCCAGCAATTGTTTATGTGCTACCCGGGCAACCATGACGAAGAAGCGTCATGCGCTCGCAAAATTATTACCCGCTTTGCGACGTTGGCCTTTCGCGGATACGCCTCTGAAGAAGACTTTGACAAGTTGTTCGCCTTCTTCGAGCAGGGCCGGGCGGTGCAGGGCAGTTTCGATGAAGGCATTATGTTGATGCTGCAGCGCGTACTCACTGATCCCAAGTTCATCTATCGTATTGAACGCGAACCACAGGATCTGAAGTCCGGCGAAAACTATGCACTCAACGATCTCGACCTGGCGTCGCGACTGTCGTTCTTTCTGTGGAGCAGCATTCCGGACCAACAACTGCTCGATCTTGCTGCTGCCGGCAAACTGCGTGATGCTGCAGTGCTGCAACAGCAGATACAGCGCCTGCTGAACGATCCGAGATCCGAAGCATTCACCGTCAATTTTGCGGGACAGTGGCTGGCGCTGCGCAACCTGGATGCGCAGGTACCGGTAGTGAACCAGTTCCCGGACTTCGATGATCTCTTGCGTGATTCGATGCGCCACGAGACCGAGTTGCTATTGGACAGTCTTGTGCGCGAGAACCGTCCGTTGACCGACATCCTTACCGCCGACTACACCTTCGTCAACGAACGCCTCGCGCTGCATTACGGTATCCCTGGCATCAAGGGAGAGCGTTTCCGCCGTGTTGAATTGAACGGTGAGCTTGCCATCCGGGCTGGCATCCTCGGCAAGGCGAGTTCGCTGATGGTGCCATCGCAGCCAGGTCGCACGTCGCCGGTGAAGCGCGGGTACTGGGTTTTGGCAAGCATTCTTGGCGTAGAGCCACCGCCGCCCCCGCCCAACGTGCCAATCGTGCAGCCGAAGCTTGCGGACAACGCCGGCAACGCCGATGTGCCATCCATGCGCGAATGGATGGAAGGGCATCGCACCAACCCGGCCTGTCAGGGCTGTCACCGCATCATGGATCCGATCGGCTTCGCGCTTGAATCGTTTGATGCCACCGGTAAGTTCCGTAGCGAAGAGAACGGCAAAAAGCTCGATACCTCGTCGACGCTCTATAACGGACTGAAGATCGAGGGTGCCGCCGACCTGACTACCTTCTTGTTGGGTTACCAGGAAAGTCTGGCGCGCAATGTCACGCAGAAGTTGCTGACCTACGCACTTGGTCGGGGTATGGCGTATGGCGACATGCCACTGGTCCGCAAGGTGCAGGGTGAAGCCAGGGCAGACAACTACCGCTTCCAGACATTGATCTCTGCCGTGGTGCAGAGCGAGGCCTTCCTCAACAACCAGAAATCCGCTGATACAAATGGCAGTGTAGCGGGCAAGTGAAGAGTCGGTGTTTCCCCCGGTGCCGGGGCATGCAGTAGGAGCCCGGAAACTCCCTTTGCCCCGGCACCGTCTTTTCGGCCATGATCCCTCCGACTGGCTGAAACACCATAACAACAACGGGGGAGTAGCACGTGATAGACAAGGCCCATCGCAAGGTAATCCTGGCGGCATCGCTGGGGACTGTATTCGAGTGGTATGACTTCTATCTCTATGGCTCGCTGGCTGCCATCATCAGCCGACAGTTCTTTGCCGGCGTCAACGAGACCACCGGCTTCATCTTCGCCCTGCTTGCCTTTGCTGCCGGCTTCGCCGTGCGGCCATTCGGCGCACTGGTGTTCGGTCGGCTCGGCGATCTTGTTGGCCGCAAGCAAACGTTTCTTATCACCATCGTCATCATGGGCCTTTCAACTGCGTTGGTCGGTCTGTTGCCGGGCTATGCGAGCATGGGCGTCGCAGCGCCGATAATCCTGGTATTGCTGCGCATGCTGCAGGGGTTGGCACTTGGCGGTGAATATGGAGGCGCCGCCACCTATGTGGCAGAACACGCACCGCCCGGCAAGCGCGGGCTTTACACCAGCTGGATCCAGACCACGGCGACGCTGGGACTGTTCCTGTCGCTGTTGGTGATACTCGGTTGTCGCGCCTTGTTCGGTGCCGATTTTGACGTGTGGGGCTGGCGTGTGCCTTTCCTGATGTCGATCCTGCTGTTGGCGGTATCGGTGTGGATCCGCCTGCAGTTGAGTGAGTCACCGGTGTTCCTCGGCATGCAGGCAGAAGGCACGCTGTCGAAGGCCCCTTTGGGCGATTCGTTCGGCCGCTGGCCCAACCTCAAACTGGTCCTGTTGTCGCTGCTTGGTGGCACGGCAGGCGAGGCGGTGGTGTGGTACTGCGGCCAGTTTTACGCGCTGTTCTTTCTCACCCAGGTGCTGCGCGTGGATGCCTTTACTGCCAACCTGCTGGTGGCGGGTGCGCTGCTGCTGGGGACGCCGTGTTTCATCGTGTTCGGCTCACTGTCTGATCGAATCGGCCGCAAGCCGGTGGTGCTCGGCGGATGTGTCCTTGCCGCATTGACGTATTTTCCGCTGTTCAATGCGCTGACGCATTACGCCAATCCTGCGATCGAAATCGCCAGCACTGCCAATCCTGTGGTTGTCGTTGCGGATGCGTCTACGTGTCAATTCCAGTTCGATCCGGTCGGACGCGCGGTCTTCACGTCGTCGTGTGATGTTGCCAAGGGACAGTTGGCGCGTCTCGGCGTGCCTTATAGCAATGAAGATGCGCCTGGTGCAGTGGCGCAAATACGTATCGGCAGCACGGTGGTGCCTTCGTTCGAAGGTGGTGGGTTGGCCTCGGCCGACTTCACGGCCCGCAATGCTGACTTCGGCCGTCTGCTCGGCTCGGCCTTGCAGAACGCCGGTTATCCATCCGCAGCGGATCCTGGTGGCATCAATCATTGGATGGTGCTGGTGATCCTGACCGTGCTGGTGGTGTATGTGACGATGGTGTACGGACCGATTGCAGCGTGGCTGGTCGATCTGTTTCCGGCGCGAATCCGCTACACCTCGATGTCGTTGCCGTACCACATTGGCAACGGCTGGTTTGGTGGCTTTCTACCCACTGTGGCATTTGCGCTGGTGGCGTGGAGCGGCGATATGTACTACGGCCTGTGGTATCCGGTCATCGTAGCGCTCGGCACTGCAGTCATTGGTGCGCTGTGGTTGCCGGAACACAGCAAGGAAGGGCTGCAGTGACCGCTGCCAGCGAGCTGCTGTTTGTCTACGGCTCGCTGATGAGCGGTTCCGGCCACCCGATGGCGGCCCGCCTCGCTGCCTCAGCGGAATTTGTGGGGCATGGCAGGTTCCGCGGCTGCAAGTACAAGGTGGATTGGTACTGCGGCGTTGTGCCTTCCGAGCGGGAGGAGGATGTCGTTACAGGAGAAGTATATCGCCTGCATGATGTGAACGACTTGCTGTCGCTGTTGGATGACTACGAAGAAGCAGAACCGTTGCTGCCGGCGCCAGCGGAATTCCGAAGGGAGCAGAGGCCGGTCTGTATTACGCGGGATGGCAGCACCACTGACTGCTGGATCTACTTATACACCCGGCCGGTAGCGGCGCTGGCACCTTTGCAATGAAAGGGCCTCACTCACAGCCAGACGGGACGCCGGGTTCCAACAGCAACGGCTGTTCGAAATTTGCCACGTCGTCATAGTAAGTATTAGCGGTTCGGCGTGCTGCTTGCTGCAGAATACTGATGTTTTTGTGTACGGCAGCAGCCGCCAGAAGGGGTGAAGCATGCCAGTGTCGCCAGTCATGCTGTGCTGGACTCGAGTTGCGCAGCGGGTTCCACCATGTCTGGATCAATGCTGTGGCTACGGAACATTGATCGCGGGATGAGAGTGCGGGAAGTACCTTGATCAATGCCGGCACGGCATCAGAACCCAGCCCCAGCAGGTAATCCATATCAAGTTGTTGTTGCTGGGCGCGTGACAGAGTCACGTTGGTCTTCACGACCACTGCGGCCGGATTCATCGACGTCACCACCATGCAGACGACAATTGCGAGTGCCGTGGCCAGTGCAAGGAATCCGCTACTGCGCCGAAGGAGTACGGTGGCTCCAAACGCAGTGATGCACAGTGCAAGCCACAACAGCACCGCACAGGCAACGATGCGATCAATGGTGAGTCCGTAGCTGTCCAGGTAATAATCAAGACGCTGCAACGAGGCCGCCATCACAACGACAACACACGCCAGCAATCCAGTACCCAGCCGGCGATACCACACCTGTGCTGCGCATCCTGAAAGTAGCGCCAGCACGCCGAGCGCCAGCGCAGCGATCCACAGTAGTTGGAAGAATCCATGTCGGGCAAATTCAGCGATCGACAGCCCCGAGCGGGCGGCATTGTCGGCGGGCGAATTTGACAGGCTGGCAAGCTGGAATCCGGCGAACAACACGAAAAGCGCTTCCAGCGCTGCCAATACGATGGTCACTTCAGTAGCGCCAAGTGTGAGGCGGAACCGGTCGCGATCACTTGTCACTGGCTGCCAAGCCAGCCCCATGACGCCGCTGGCAATCCAGCCCAGCACCAGTGTGGACACTGCATGCAGTGGCAATGTTGGCGACCACCACCGCAGTTGCAGAGCCCAGCGTTCGAAAGCGGCGTCAGCGGCGATGAACAATTGCCAGAACAGGATCAGCAACGGCAACGCAATCAGTAGGCCAAGCACGGCACCGCGCACACTTGCAGTTGCCAGTCGATCTTGAAGTGGAATAACGCGCAGCAATGTCAGTGGCCGAGTGCACATCGATGAGAACAGTAGTAATCCCACGGACAATGCATGGTGCGGCTCAGAGGCTTTCAAGCCAAGTCCGCTGCGTTGCAACAGGAAGAGCGCCATGGTGGCTAGCGTCGATAGCATCAGTAATGCATTCAGGGCTTTAGTGTCGCGCCACAGCATCATGCCGATACAGGTTAGCGCCAGTGCCGACCACTGCGTCTGTGGCTTCAGGAACGGTGAACCTGCGCGGCGAGCGAGCCACAGCGCACCGCCACAGAAGCTGCCAAACAGCAGCAGCAAGGTAAGCGGCGTAGGACCGTAGTCTGTCCAAAGGCGGTCGGCCGCGAGGCCGAGCAACAATCCTGCGGACAATGTGGGCAGTGCCAGTGTCGAGGTGGCAGTGGTGTTCGTGGTATTCATCATGGTTCTCATGCGACCAGCAGGTAAACCGGAAGTGAGGCAGCTATATAGCCTGGCATCTGCAAGCCAAACAATTTCAGCGTCTGTAACGGTTGTTGAGTCAGCATCAGGATAGTAGGCAGTACTATTTTGTGAAAATACGTATGTGCGCAAAGTCGAGCGTCAGGAAAAATCAGCTCGATCTTCTTACTGCTCCGATCAGCGCTTCCATGTGAGCAACATACCGGTGCAGTGCCGCGCGGCCGCTCTGGCTCAGTTTGTATTCGGTACGCGGCAGGCGACCTTCGAAGCCCTTGCTGCATTCGACATAGCCGGCTTCCTCCAGTTTCCGCGCGTGCACGCTGAGATTGCCGTCGGTGATCTGCAGCACGGCTTTGAGTTCGTTGAAGGTCATCGTGCTGTTGGCAGCCAGCGCACTCACGAGCGCCAGCCGCGTGCGCTCGTGGATCAATTTGTCGAGGCCAGTGGCTGGCTCGCTCTTGGCGGCTTTCAATGCAGGCCTTATGGATTTGCCGGCAACAGTGGTTTTGTTGCGTGTCGGATTAGCCGCCATGTTGTTTCCAGATCAGGATGCCGAATACCAGGTGCAGCCCGCCGAAGCCGAGTGCGAGTGTCAGGTGCATTGGGGCCCACCCCAGCAGTAGTGCGCTGCCGAGCATGATGAAAAGCAGACCCATGAGCGGGATCGGCCTTATAGAGTGTGCGCCGGCCGCCATCACGCCAGCGCCGTAAAGGATGAGCCACAAGCCGGGCAATAGCATGGTGTTGCCCTGGAGATGGAATGCCAGTGTCACCACGGAGCCAACCGCCATGGTCGGCAGAAAGGCATACAGCAACTTGCGGCCACTACCAGTCCAAAGCGAGTTGCCTTGTACCCGCGCCTTTTCGGCACAGAGCAACAAGGTCACCGCGCAGGCCAGCGCTGCTTCCAGCAACCATACAAACAACCAAAGTTCTGGCGTGGCTTGTTGGGCGGCGACCCAGGCTGCCACGAAGGCGGTAAGTCCTGACAGCACATAGCCTTTGCCGGAGATGCCGGTGAAGGCGGTAGCGTTCTCCATCGTTGCGCGGATGAAGCGGAGATTGTCCGCCGCAACACCCTGCAGCGAGGTCGGACGAGTTATGTGGCGGTCGGGTTTCGGCATGGATCGAGTATCGGGGTCCTGGGGATAAAGTGTCAAGTACTTTGAAATGCAAAGCTACAAGGCCCTGAGTCTGCCAATGCAGTTTCGACTTGGTCCGGGCGCTGGGCTATAGTCGCCATTGCTCTGAATGACAGTCGCAAGGACCCCTGCATGAGTTATTCCCGCTCCAAGCTGCGCAGCCATGATCTTGCCGGCCAGCGCATCCTGATTACCGGTGGCGCCGGTTTTCTAGGCTCGCATCTGTGCGAGCGCCTGCTGAACGAAGGTCACGAAGTCATATGCGTAGACAACTTCTTTACGGGCAGCAAGGCCAATATCGAACATCTGCTGGGCAATCGCCGGTTTGAACTGATCCGCCACGACATCACCTTCCCGCTATTCATTGAAGTGGACCAGATCTACAACCTTGCCTGTCCGGCTTCACCCGTGCATTACCAGCATGATCCGATACAGACGGTGAAGACCTCGGTGCTGGGCAGCATGAACATGCTGGGTCTGGCCAAACGCACTGAAGCCCGCATTTTCCAGGCTTCAACCTCCGAGGTGTACGGCGATCCGGAGATCAGTCCGCAGCCCGAAAGCTACCTTGGTCGCGTCAATACCGTGGGACCGCGCAGTTGCTACGATGAAGGCAAGCGCTGTGCAGAAACCCTGTTTTTCGATTACCACCGCCAGCACAACGTTGCCATTCGTGTCGCACGTATTTTCAACTGCTATGGCCCGCGCATGCATCCGCACGACGGACGTGTAGTCAGCAACTTTATCGTGCAAGCGCTGCAAGGGCAGGACATCACGATTTATGGTGACGGCTCGCAGACTCGTTCCTTCTGCTACGTGGATGACATGATTGAAGCCTTCATCAAATTGATGAACCAGGACGAAACCACCGGCCCGATCAATCTCGGCAATCCCGGTGAATTCACGATCCGGCAATTGGCAGAAATGGTGCTCAGACTCACCGCTTCCAAATCAAAACTGGTTTTGCATCCGTTGCCGCAGGATGATCCGAAACAGCGTAAGCCGGACATCACACTTGCCAAAGAAGTTTTGCAGTGGGAACCGAAGGTGCAGCTTGAAGAGGGTCTGAAGCAGGTGATCGACTACTTCCGCTCCATTATTTCCAAGTGACAGGGAGGTCTGCATGAAACTTTCGATAATCATTCCTTGCTACAACGAACAACACACGATTGCCAGTCTGGTGGCAGCCGTCAACGCGGCGCCGTACCCTGACAAGGAAATCATCATTGTCGATGACTGTTCGCGCGATGGTACCCATGCTGAATTGGAAAAGCTGAAAGACCAGGTGAGCCAGATCGTTTATCACAAAGTGAATCAGGGCAAAGGTGCCGCTCTGCGCACCGGCTTCCAGCATGCCACTGGAGATGTTGTCATCATCCAGGACGCCGATCTGGAATACGACCCAAACGAATATGCGTTGCTGGTCGAGCCGATCGCACAGGGAAAGGCCGATGTCGTGTATGGCTCGCGCTTCCTCGGTGGCGCCCCGCACCGTGTGCTGTATTTCTGGCATCGGGTCGGCAACGGCGTTCTCACTTTGATGTCGAACATGTTCACCAATCTCAACCTTACAGACATGGAAACCTGCTACAAGGTTTTCAAGCGCGAAATCATCCAGGCGATCCCGATCGAAGAGAATCGCTTCGGCTTCGAGCCCGAGATCACCGCCAAGTTGGCACGCCGCGAGTTGCGTATCTTTGAGGTCGGCATTTCGTACTACGGCCGCACCTATGCCGAAGGCAAGAAGATTGGCTGGAAAGACGGCTTCCGCGCCATCTACTGCATTATCAAGTACAACCTGTTCCGTTGAGCAGTTAGTGGTCCAACGGCAGGCAACAGCCATCCGCACTTCTTTGCCATCGCTGCTGCAATGGCTGGTAGCAGCAGCGGGGGCGCTGCTGCTGTGGTATTCCTCACCCTGGGGGGTAGGCGTATCGCCCGACTCGGCTGAATACATCTCTGCAGCACGCATGCTGCATGCATCGGGCGACTTCTTCGCGCTGCCTACGCAATGGGCGCCCGGGTATCCAGTGTTGCTGTCGCTGGCATGGATCGGTATCGGTGATCCTTTCACGCTGATCCGTCTGCTGCATTGCCTGTTGCTGGCCGCCAACATCAGTGCCGGGATTGCCATCATGCGCCATGTGCTGGGACGCGACAGTCTGCTGCCGGTTGTCGGCGGCCTGGTGTTGTTGGTCAGCGGCACTTTGTGGCAGATGAATTTCTATGCCTGGTCGGAAGCACCTTTCCTGCTGTGTCTGCAAGGCAGTGCGCTGGCGCTGCTGTGTCATCTTGAATCTTCCAGCCGCAACACCTTCATGGCCGCAATGGTACTGGCAGCGCTTGCCCTAATGTTCCGCTACGCGGGGATTGCGTGGGTAGGGGCGGCGGCATTGACATTGCTGTTGCTACAGCCAGGCGACTGGCAGCAGCGCCTGCGCAGCGCAGTACTTTTCGGCGTATTCGCCGTGGCGCCATTTTTGGTGTGGCTCGCTCTCAATCAACTGATACGCAATGAGACCACCAATCGTGAATTCGTCGTGCATGTTGTCGGTACTGCGGACCTCCTTGCCCTGTTGCAACAGTTGGGAGCGTGGTTCGGTCTGCACGCGGGCTTGTTGTTCGTTGTTGCGCAAATTGTGCTGGTGACCATGCTCGTGCGGGGTGTGCAGCGAGTGGCTGGGTTGTCGCCGCGCCAGCAGCAGTTTCTGCTGCTCGCCGGTATCGAGGTCACGTTCTATATCCTGTTCATCCTGTTTTCCAAATCCTTTCTGGATGACTATATCCCTTTCGACGATCGGATTTTCTCACCAGCGTGGTTGTTTGCGCTGCTGGCCTTGCTGGTATTGACTCTGCACCTGTTGCAACAAGCCTCAACTCAAGCAGTGGCCGTGTTGTCACTGCTGTGCATCAGTGCCAGCAATCTGCTGGTGTCCTGGCCTGCCATCGCTGCAGCTCATGCGCAGGGAGCCGGCTACCTGAGTGCATACATGGCGACAGTGTCGAAAGTCGAAGAGGTGTCAGAACTCGCCTTGCTTACCGTTTATACCAATGCGCCCGACTACTTGCGCATGCGTTCCGACTTCAACGTCCATGACTACCCCCGCAAATACGCACCAACCACCGGACTTGCCAATCCGGCCTATGCCGATGAGGTGGCCTCAATGACAGAGCAGGTAATGGAGGGTAAGGCCTTGCTGGTGCACTACGATGGCTTCGACTGGCGCACCTATTTTCCAACGCTGAGTGAGCTGAATGAGAGCGGCTATATCAGTGTGATGACAGGCGCGGGGGTACAGTTACTGGCGGTGCCGGCCGCTGTCACACAATGAAGGACTTCAGACTGTCGACGATCAGCTCGCTGGGTGATTGCGTCAGAGTGAGCGGAGCCCGGCGGTAACGCTGGGGTGAATCCATGAACTCGCGCACTAGCTGCGCATCATAGTTGCCCAGCACGGTGTTGTGCCCTAATCCTTCCTGCCGCTCAGTGGCTTTGCGCATCAGCAGACACGGCAATCCGAGATACGAACATTCTTCCTGGTTGCTACCGCCATCGGTCACCAGATAGTCACTCCCGCGCAACAGTGATATGAAGCCGAAGTAGTCATAGCGCGGATGCAGTTCGATATGGCCACAGGTGGCAAGTTTGTCGTAGAGGCCGTACTCCTTCAGCTTCTTCTCGGTTGGTTTGTGAAGAATGAAAAGCTTCGGTCGCATGGGGTCGGAGGCGAGCAGCATGTCGACGATTTGGGTCAGCCGCTGGCGAAAGAAAATGTTCTCGAAGCGGTGGATGGACACCAGTCCGTAGCCCCCGCTGCGCGTCGGTGCCGTCGCGTTTGAGGAATGGCGCAGCGAATCACACAGGGTGTTGTGACCGGTATTGATCTTAACTCCCTTGTAATCCTGCAGATTTGTCAGCGCCCAATCTCCCGGCGCAAAGAAGTAATCCGACAGCCGGAAAGTGGCGAGTCGCGTCAGCTCTTCGGGAAACGGGTGGAAGATATTGTGTGAACGCAGCCCCGACTCGACGTGCGCGCTCTGGAGTCCGTGTCGTTTGGCGAGATATGAACCTAACAGTGTCGAGAACGTATCGCCGTGGTTCAGCACGATGCCGTTCGTATCGTTGCGGAACAATTCAGTCTTGTGCGCCGGCGACGAGTACTTGCGTACGATGTCGAACACCCACTTGCCCATCTGCGCGATGCCTGTGATATCGCGGCCGCGGTAGAGAGTGACATCGGGCTGCTTGTTGATAGCGAAGTTGGCAAGAATGTCGTCAACGGTGTCACGGTGCTGGCCGCTATAGATGAAGTTGTAGTCGTGACCGCGATCCTGCAGCACGCGCATGATGGGCGCCATCTTGATCAGTTGCGCCTTGGTACCGATGAAAACGTGGATCATCTCGTGGCTGGACGTGGAGCTGTCGGAGGAGAGGGCATGAATGTACCACAGGCCTGCCGTGTTGCCGCCGCCAGGTGTGTAGGCTAGAGTCCCTGCCATTACCGCCTTCGTGATTCTGTGTGTGTCCCGTCTCCTGGCATTGCTACAACGCTTCTTGCTGTTGGTCATCCTGCTGTTTGCTGCCGGTTTCTGTTGGGTGCAGCGCGATACGCTCGCGCAGGCCGCACAACTGACATTGCCGCAGGCTGCGCTGGTGTTCGGCGGCTATCTGGCCTGTTACTGGCTCAATGCCCTGATGGCCTGCCAGGTCCAATGGAGGCGCGGAACCCGACCGCGTCTATGGGAAATGCTGGTCATCAATTCTTACGCCTCGCTGCTGGGCTATGCCACCGTAATGCGAGCGGGCTATTACGCCGGCAAGGTGTGGTTTTTTCAGCAGCGCTATGGCCTCGCCGTCAGCGTAAGTCTGGGGCTGCAGGGCTGGGTGAGCCTGCTGGTACTGGCTGGCAATGCCTGGTTCGGTCTTGCTTACGGCCTTTGGCTGCAGAGTAGTGGGCGGTTGCAATTGCCATGGGTGCACTGGGCGCTGGTGCTCGGCACGCTGGCATTGGTGGCTGTATTGATGGCCTTGCTGTACGGACTGGCTTCCCAAACCTGGTTGCCACAGCGGGTACAGCGCTGGTTGGCCAATATCAAGGCAGTTGTGGCTTCCACCAGTGCCGCCGAGATGGTCGGCCTGCAGATCGAGGCCATACTGACGATCCTGCTGCAAGCGCTGTCGTTGGGTGTGCTGTGCCAGGTATTCGGCCTGCCGGTGCCGGCACCATACCTGTTGTTGATGGCGGTAGTGTCGAACCTGTCACTGGTGATCGCGCTGACCCCCTCCAATCTCGGGGTGCGTGAGCTAGTGCTGTGGCAATTGTTACGGCAGCTTGGCCTGCCTGATGCAACACTGCTAGGAGTGCTGATGGTCGATCGCATGTTGCAGTTCGTGTTGCTGTCGGGCATCAGTCTGGCGGGCTACCGGTTGTCAGGGCGGGTAAAGCCAGAGTCCTGAGGTCGGTCTCCGGCCCGGAAAAAATCCCAAATACCCCTGTTTCAGCTGCCGCGTTTCCGTATAATTCAGTCCCATGGCACAAAATCCAGACGACATCGACGACATCCCCAGTCTCGTTCCCGAACGCGACGAGCTGGTCCTCCACCGCAAGCAGAAGCGTGGCGCTACGGCGTCCTCTTCGCGCGGGTCTGCTGCTGACTCCTCCGAGGGTCCATCCGGTCGTACCAGTGGTGCGGTGATTTTCTTCCTGACACTGTTGTTCTTCGGCCTGTGCGGCACAGGGGCGGGTGGCTATTACTTTTACCAGCAGTCGGAACTGGCGAAGGCCGAGCTGATCGCAGCCACCAATCGCATCACCTCGATTGAAGGCACGCTAAACCAAATGGACGAAACTACCAAGCAGTCGGCCATGGGCCTGCTGGAAAAAGTGGACTTCAACTTCTCCGAAATCGACAAGCTGTGGGCTGCCCGCAACGCTCTGCGCACCGAAGTCGAAAAACTGACTGCCTCGATGACGGCAGTGCAGAAAGCTGCTGGCGATCTTGAAACCGCTGTCACCAGCCACGGTGGCCAGATCACCCAGCACAACAACCAGGTTACCCAGTTGCAGGGACGTCTAGAAGAAATCAACAAGAACTTCGCCGGCATGGCCAACCTCGGCCAGCAGCTCACCCAACTCAACGCCGACCTGAACCGCGTCAAGCTGAGTATGGAAGATACCAACAGCCGTACCAAGACTGCCGAGGAAGACATCGAATCAATCAATGTCTATCGCCTGCAGTTGAATCAGACGATCACCAACCTGCAGAGCAGCATCAGCGCACTGCAGCAGAAAGTCGGCCCCTGATTCCCGACTGGGGTCCCTGCGCCCCAGCCGCTCAAAACACTAAACAATTCCAATCTTCCCTCTCGCATCGGCGCATTCGCGGTCTATAATTGCCGCGTGCGCGGACGTGGCGAAATTGGCAGACGCACTGGATTTAGGTTCCAGCACCGTAAGGTATGAGAGTTCAAGTCTCTCCGTCCGCACCATTAATTCCTGGAGTAACCATGCAGGTCATTAAGGCGGTGCTCATCGCGAGTACCTTGTGCATTGCCATCCATGCCCACGCGCAGCCACAGATAACAGCGGCCAACAATCCACTCAAAGTGGATGTGACGGAGTACCTGAGCCACATCAACCTACCCCCCGGCTTCAGTATTTCGCTGTATGCGCAGGGTATGGACGAGGCCCGTTCCCTTGCAATGGGTGATGACGGCACGCTGTATGTCGGCACACGCGGCGCTCAAGGCGCTCCGGCAATCGGCAAGGTGTATGCGATCACCAATGACAACCGCGACGGCAAGGGCGACCAGGTCATCACGATCCTCGAAGGCCTCAACTATCCGAACGGCGTTGCATTCCACGATGGTGATCTCTATGTCGCCGAGCTGAATCGTGTGCTCAAGTACGAAGACGTTTCCGGCCACCTGCTCGACATGCCGGAGCCAAAAGTCGTGATCGATACGCTACCTAACGACTATATGCACGGCTGGAAGTTCATAGCAGTCGGCCCCGACAACAAGCTCTATGTTCCAGTGGGCGCGCCGTGCAATACCTGCGAACCCGACGACCAGCATGCCCACATCCTGCGCATGGATCTCGACGGTTCCAATGTCGAGGTGTATGCGAAGGGCGTGCGTAATACCGTCGGTTTTGACTGGCATCCAGTAAGCAAGCAACTGTGGTTCACCGACAATGGCCGAGACCTGTGGGGCAACGACGTGCCGCCGGAAGAACTCAATAACGTCACTGCTGCCGGCCAGCACTTTGGCTTCCCGTACCGCTATGGCAAGGCTCTGGTGGATGGTGATTACAAGACTACTCTCGCCGACAGTGACTTCACGCCTGCTACACTGGAAATGCCTGCCCATAATGCAGGTCTCGGTATCGATTTCTATAACGGCTCGCAGTTTCCGGCTGCCTACCAGGGGCAGCTGTTCTCCGCCTACCATGGTTCATGGAACCGCGATCCGGTCGATGGCTACCGTATCCGCCTGATGAAATTAGACAACAACAAGGCTGTGAGCTACGAAGACTTTGCTTCCGGCTGGGCAGAAGACAACAAGTACTGGGGTCGCCCGGTAGACATCGAGGAAATGGCCGATGGTTCGCTGTTGGTTTCCGATGACTTTAACGGTGTGATCTACCGCATAAGCTACATCGCGCCGTAACCCGATCCCGGGCAGTGCTGTTGCAATGGGTCCCGGTTTTTACGTTTTTTACACGGGCGCGATTGAAATTTTTGCCTCCCGCGATATCTAAAGCAGTAACAGGGCCGCATGCCCTGGCAACTGCAAGCTGATATTCGTGGAGTCACTATGCAACGCAAGACCACTTTCATCACCGCGGCCAGCCTGGCCGTCGGCATGGCCGGACTCATTGGCTGGCAGGGTTGGCACACCCATCAACTGCAACAGCAAGTTGCACAGCTACAGCAGCAGGTAGTGGCCCAGAGCGGCAACGCCACCACGCCGCAGTCGCTCTCTAACATCAATCCATCTGGCTCGGGCGATCCCTTCCGGGTCGGGCAGGACCCGTTTGCCGACATGCAGCGCATGCAAGAGGAAATGCACCAGCACATGCAGCAGCTGATGTCCGGCCTCGGTATGGGCAGCATGGGCTTTGGTGCCGATCCTGAGTTCGACTTCAGTGAAAATGCCGACGATTACCAACTCAGTATCGCGATTCCCGACAACAGCAGGGTGGAAGTCAACACCGAGGTAAATGGTCGTGATTTGACGATTGAAGGCAAGGTCACTGTCGAACAGCAGAATCAGGCCGGGAGCAGTGGTTTCAGGTCGATGCAGACGCGCCAGTTTGCGCGTACGCTGACTCTGCCCGCCGATGTCGATCCGCTCGGTATCACCAACCAGACCACCAATGGGCAGGTGGTGATCACGCT
>Ga0255096_1000058_pt1 | contig 74919 bp, 59 predicted proteins | sample Colum_Atlam_RepA_2_FD_188563 | JGI IMG/M metagenome (GOLD analysis project Ga0255096, IMG submission 188563) | Freshwater microbial communities from Columbia River, Oregon, United States - Colum_Atlam_RepA_8d | ecosystem: Environmental > Aquatic > Freshwater > River | place: USA: Oregon... | reverse complement strand
GTCCCGTGCCAGCTTGGTCAAGCCCGCATTTTCCGAATAGCTAGCACGCGCGCTTCGATTTAATGCGACATGCAAACTCCCCAACATTTCTCGAAAAACCATGCCATCCTCACGCTGCACCACCTCATCGCCGAAGGCATTTATATCACCCACTAATGTGTGCAAGTCTCGAAACGAGTCAGCACACCATTATCAAAAGGAGCGATGCATGAAGCATCTAGCACGACGCTACCCTTTATACTTTGTCGCAGTAATTTCTGCGATCACGGCTGCCTGTGGTACTATCACCAATAAGCGAACCAAAAAAGACTCCGCCCCCATTGGCGGCGCCGGCATGAGCGAAGGCGCTGAATCTCACAAGGTTACCGTTTCACTTCAGTCCAAAGACGATGAAACTGGGCTTCAACTTTTGGGAGAATCGAGAAATTACAACGGGCAAATCGTTGGGTGCGAGTCGGGACATACAGTTTCTGATATCACTGAATCCAGCGATGATATCCATGTGATTGACGGTGACCACGGATGCCAGTTTCAATTGCAGTCCTTTTCCCTCAACGGCGAAGCGTTTGACGTTTCGCAACTTTCGTATGCGGCAGGTTCCTTCGGCATTTCGTTAGGCGCAAATGGAAGCAAGCTCGAGTTTGCCGTGATTGCAAACATCGCCGACGAAATTGCGGGTGACCAACTTGTCCGCATCGTCTATGGAGTTGTGCAGAAAGGCACCAGCCGCTCGATTGATCCTGCTGTCAATGCTTCCATACAATTGGACGGTGCATATCCCATCGAAATGGAAATCATGCGGCTGTATTTGTCGCTCGAACGAGGCACGGGCGCACCTAAGATCCAAGTTGCACTTAACTGCTCCGAAGATATTACCGATGGCAGCTGCATGGGCGTGCCGTTAGCAACGTTGAAAGTGGGAATGAGAAAGCACAGCGCCGCCGACGGCGATTTGTCTTTGAGCGAATGTTTGGCAGTCGCTGCTTTGGGTACTGTTCCGTCTCTCCTTCCGGTGGGAAGTGTCGATGCGCCTCACGGCGGCGTCAAATCCGCGGTGATGGTCGGGCAAGGCCCCCTATTTCGCGACAACAACAACTCTCTAGTCATCGCGCTCGGGTCTGGCGACCAAAGCTGTAAATACTTTGCCGTCGAAATCTCACGCCCCTAAGCAACCTACGAATGGGCCTGCGCAAAGGCAGGCTTCATTCAATCAGGCTCCCCACACACAAAAGACGCCCCATTCAAACAATCATTTCGCGCAAGCCTCTCAACTGTTAGGTGAAAAATATTTTTTTGACGATTCCTTGAATTTTCCTATGAATCTGCCGATCGGCTTAACCGAGGGGAGTTGGTATTCATTGGCCTCGGCCCCTATTTCACATTTGGCGTAATCTGGGAAATGCAGTTTAGTTCTCAAATTCCGGCCTATGTCTGGGCTGCTTATGGCGTTTTCGGTGTCCAGATTTTTCAGAATATTTTCTTCTCAGTACCCATATTGTCCGAGTACCGAAAATTTGCACAAGAGGCGGCCAACGCAAGAGAAGCGTCAGTAATGAAGGAAAAAATGAGCAACTTGGTCAAAGTATTGACTCATGACTTGGCAAACTACACGACGGTCATGAGTACCGGCGCCGAAATGCTTTCACGTGCAACCGAAGATCAAAACATGCGTTCAAAAATCACCGACAGGATCACCCGAGCGCTGCACCAACAGCGCGAATTTATCGAGAGCATCCGACAAATAAATCTGCTGGAATCAAAGAACGCCAAAATGGTGACCGAACCAGTAAACCTTCGCGCATTGCTGGACGAATTACCGATCATCCTCGAAAGCAAACTGCAAGAAAAAGAAATCACGATTAACCTGAATTGTGTGAGCGAAAATATGTGGGTCATAGCCGAACGCAAGACAGCGTTTCACTGCGTACTTGTAAATATTTTCACGAATGCGATAAAATTTAGTCCCAAGATCAATACCATCGACGTATCATGCGAACTTACATCCGATGTGCTTCAACTACGAGTCAAGGATCACGGCATCGGCATTCCGAAAGACCTCAGAGAAAAGATATTTGATGCAACTAGCATTACCTCACGCCGCGGAACGCAGGGCGAAGCGGGAACGGGATTTGGCTTGCCTATTTGCCTTGCATTTATGAAAGAGTATGGCGGTAGGGTCGAAATTGATAGTATTTCGGACGATGAAAGCGCCACCCAACATGGCACCACCGTGACGTTGACGTTTATACGCGCGGTTGCTGCTGCATCATAAATTATGTTTCCGCATCAGAAGAACAGCGCTCCCGAATCTTGCTGTCCTGCGCTCGTCTCTTCCGGCGTACCGCCAGTTTCAACCGCATCCAACAAACAAATCTCGATGGTCGCGTTGCCGACCGGAGCAATCACAGGAATCGAAAGCACAGGATTTTTGGACTTGTGAATGACACTGTGATTTTCGCCGACAATGACTTCGGGCAAACCAATGGTGATGTAATATTGTTCTTTCGCCAAATTGATTTTCAGGCGCCCAACCAGCTGGTTGCACATCTCACCAGTCATGTCGCCGACCATGTCGTGCGTCATTTCCACATTGCTTCCCGCAAAAATGCTCTTTGCCAACGCATCGATGAACGGGCGATCAATGGTCAGCGCGAGCGAACCTACCACTTTGTTTTTTTGGCAGAAACTAATGATGCCGCTGGCATAACCATTTGTCTGGGACGTCGCTTTGATCGCCGGCTTGCCGACCTTGGGCGCGGCCCCGAGATAGAATTGTGAAATTTCTCCCACGGAAAAAGCACATGCTTTAACAAATGCGGGAGCAAACTCCACTTTTGTGGGCGTGGATGCCGCGATCTTTTGCTTCACTTTTTCGACGACATCACGGGCCTCAAATGGCTTCATGACGACGCTCGCCACACCAAGCGATGCGACCTTTTTGATTTCGTCCATTTCGGTGCTACCGGTGATAATGAAGATGGGCGTGTCCTTATTGACTCTGCCGCTGCGAATGCGCGCAACCAATTCAGCGCCGTTAATCTTTGGCATCTTCATGTCTGCAATGATGGCTGCATATACGTCTGACTCAGCCATGTACAAACCACGTGAACCGTCTTCGGACTGCACAACTTTGAAACCAGACTCTTCAAATGCGATTCCGAGAATTCTGCGAATTTCGGCTTCATCATCAACGACCAAGATTTTTTTGTTAGTTGCAGCGTTGGTCATGTTTTAAACCTAATCCTCAGTAATATTGATCAATACAAACGACTTTCGACTCGGCTCCGCGCGAAACCATTGCCCGTTTAAGATACCGTAATCACGCATAAAAAACAAACATTCGCCTCCCTGACACCCTGCCAAATTCTGCCTCAGCTTCAGTTTTGACTATATTTTATGCTATATCGGCGCGTTCTCTCAATAGGACGACCATGAATCTCGCTGACCTGCTCAAACAATCAGCCAACGGCCGCGCGACACGCGTCGAGCCATTGCCTATGACCCTCGACGAATGCCGCAAACGCGGATGGGACGAAGTTGATATTGTTTTTGTTAGTGGTGACGCCTACGTGGATCACCCAAGTTTCGCCGCAGGCATTTTAGGTCGCTCACTTGAAGCAGCAGGATTCAGAGTCGCGATCCTCGCACAACCGGACTGGAAAACCTGTGACGCATGGCGAAAATTTGGACGCCCCCGCCTGTTCTTTGCAATCAGCGCTGGCAACATGGACTCCATGATCAACCATTACACGGCCAATAAGAAGGTGCGTAATGACGACGCCTATTCACCGGGTGGCAAGATTGGTTTACGACCTGACCGAGCTACCCTCGCCTATTGCCAACGCGCGCGCGAAGCTTACTCCGGTGTACCGGTCATCGCCGGCGGCGTTGAAGCATCATTAAGGCGCCTCGCCCATTACGACTATTGGAGTGATACGGTTAAGCGCTCGATCGTTCTGGATTCCAAGGCAGACTTGGTCGTGCACGGCATGGGCGAAAAAATTATTGTGCAGATTGCGCAAGTCCTGCGCGATGGCGGCACACTGGCAGAACTACGCCAGCTTCGTGGTGTCGCATACGCACTCGGTGCAAAAGAATCGTTGCCGCAAGAATTTGCAGGACGACCGACACTGATGTTGCCATCCTATGAAGATGTGAGCTCTGACAAGATGCAATTCGCCGAAGCAACCAAATTGATGCATCACAATACCAATCCGTTTCATGCCAAAGCCCTTATTCAAAAGCACGGCACGCAAGCGGTGGTGGCAACGCCTCCACCCACGCCGTTAGCACAAGCTGAACTCGATGCGGTGTACGATCTGCATTATACAAGATCGGCTCATCCGTCGTATTCTCAGCCCATCCCAGCCCATCAAATGATCAAAGACTCCGTCACGATCATGCGTGGATGTTTTGGCGGCTGTAACTTTTGTTCGATCACCGCCCACCAAGGTAAGATCGTGCAATCTCGGTCAGAAAAGTCCGTGCTGAACGAACTTCGCCGGATGGCCGTGGATCCTCATTTTAAGGGCGTCGTCAGTGATATGGGCGGCCCGACAGCGAACATGTGGAATCTCCGCTGCACGCGTCCAGACGTCGAAAGCAAATGCCGTCGCGCGTCTTGCGTTGCACCAACCATGTGTTCCCTGCTCGGCACAGATCATGGCCCCCTCGTTCAATTGATGAAGAAAGCTCGCGCGATTGAGGGCATCAAACGCGTGCACATTGCCAGTGGTGTTCGCATGGATTTGGCGCAAAATGCGCCAGAATATTTGCAAGAACTTGCGGCGCATCATGTCAGTGGGCTTTTGAAGGTTGCACCCGAACACGCTGATCCCGACGTCTTAAAAAACATGCGAAAACCATCCATTGAAAACTTCGACGGCTTCGCACAAGCTTTCAATCGTGCCAGTGCCAAAGCGGGCAAGCCCAAGCAATATTTGGTTCCCTACTTCATAGCCAGTCATCCAGGTTCCGATCTCAAAGCGATGATCAACTTGGCGATTTATCTTAAACGAAATGGTTACAAGCCTGATCAAGTGCAGGATTTCATTCCAGCACCGTATGACATTGCGACGGCCATGTATTACACGGGCGTGGATCCGATGACCAAGGAACCCGTTCCCATCGCCAAAGGATTGCGCGATCGTCGCTTACAGCGAGCGCTCATGCAGTTTTTCAAGCCTGAGAATTGGTTCTTAGTTCGCGAGGCATTGGAAAAAGCGGGACGCATGGACCTCGTTGGCTTTGGTTGCGACGCGTTGATTCCTCCACGTCCGCCAACTGCCGCTTTGAAAGCTCGCATGGAATCGGCGACCCGCGCACTGAAAAAGCGCGAGCATGGGAGTAGAAAAGACGACCATTACCATGCCGTTGGCCGCGACGGCAAAGAGCCAGCCCAGCGTCAGGGCTATAGACCTCATCGTTCAACTTGGCAGCGTCCCAAAAGAACAAAATCCCGATAGTCGCGCCAATCGCCATCGTGCTGCCGGACAAAAGTGCGACATTCGCTGCAACTCTGCCAATCGTTTGGTTTTTTGGGCGCACAGTATGCACTTTGATAAAATCGTCCCCAGCCCGCATCCTTCTGTTTACTCTGCGACTACTCTCTAAATTTGCATCTCCACCAAAGCCACGCCCTCAACTCGGCCTTTCCCTTGCCGAAACGACAGACAAGACAAGGATAATTGGGGATGACCTCCATTGATCACATTGAATGCGCCATTGCCAGCGTGCACGAGCACGATGGCGTCCTATTCGTTGTATTCAACGGCACGACAGCCACGCTCGAAACCGCGCGAGAGTTGAGCACCATCATCAAACGTATCGCGGCCGGACGAAGGCTGCCGGCCATAATCGATTCCGTAAAAGCCGCCATTCCTGCGATGGATGTCCAAGAGTATTTTCGCTCGCACGAATATACTTCCAACTTGGCGTGCATGGCTGTCATCGCTCAGACCAATTCCAAAGTCATGTTAGGCCAATTGTTCTCGTCGTTCTTTAAAGTCAACATTCCCATGCTATTTTTTCGTACCGAAACAGAGGCCATGTCATGGATTGTGTCGAGCGAATTTTACACCCCAGTCAATACCGCCCAACTTAAAGAGCGGAAACCATACGACATCGATTTCAACAGCAAAAACAATCTTCTCACTATTTCTTACAACCGCCCCATCATTGTCGATGAGGCGATTGCAATCGAAATTCGCGAAATCGCTCTCGCAAAAACAAAGCACCTGAAGTCGCCACCCTTTCTTATGGTAAAAAACGAAAATGCCTTGAGCACTACCCACGAAGCGCGATTGGTGATTGCGAAAGTGCCCGTACAAAAGCTGGTGATCGTTTCCGCAAATTCCTTCGCCTACTTCCGTGGCAAGTTCTTTATGAAATTCGCGTCGCCACAATTCCCCATGAATGTGTTCCTCGACGAAAAGAAGGCTTTGCACTGGTTACTAACCGGCGCTAACAACGAAGTAGTAAACGAAACGAAAGATCCGTTGTTCGAACGCAGCCAGACGCTCATCCGCATGATTGAGAACTACGCTCAAGGAAATTTTACTGCGATCGATCTTTCGGAATACGACGATCAACCAACACTGCAATATTTGGGAACTGCCATCCAAATTTTGGGAACGGAACTCTCCAAAAAAATTTCAAGCATCGAACAACTAAATAGCACACTCGAAGCTACCGTTGAGCTGCGTACCAAGGAACTCTTGGAAGAACGCCTCAAATCTGAAAAGCAGGAGCGTATGGCCGTCGTCGGCAACTTTGCGGCCGGCATCGCTCACGAAGTCAATAACCCACTAGCCGCCATAGCCAGCGCCACCGAACTCGCTCGCATGAAAATGGCGATGGGCAAACTCGATGACACATTTTTGCAAAAGACGCTGGATCAAGTGCAAGCGATGTCATTACGCATCGGAGGCATCATCCGGACGGTAATGAACATCTCACGCGACAGCAGCGCGGATCCGATGAAGCGCGAGAATGCAGGTGACATAACGAATGATACGACGTCTCTGATGGAGGCTAAGCTCAGCAAATCAGGCATCCGACTGACCGTCGAAGGCGACAAATCTGATGATATGTTCTGCCGTCGTGGAGAAATCAGCCAAGTACTTGTCAATTTCATTGGCAACGCCAAAGACGCTATCGAAACGTTGCCAGCGGAAGAAAGATGGATCAAACTCAAACACTTCCACGACGGAGACGACTACGTCTTCCAAGTGATCAATGGCGGGCCACTGATTCCTCCCGAAATCAAAGCAAAAATTGGCAACCCGTTTTTCACGTCCAAAGCGATTGGCAAGGGCACTGGCTTGGGAATCAGCCTGAGCCGCGCCATTGCGCGGCAACACGGCGGGTCCATCGCAATTGTTGACGGACCGAACACCTGTTTTGAGTTGCGCATCCCTCGTTCTGAAGCATGCGAACTTAAGAACGTCTCCTAGCTCCAATTTCCATTGTCTGATAAAAGTTAAACCTCTAGCCGGGAGATTCGCACATGCCCTATTTCCTTATCATCGCCGCCACAACCATTTGGGGTTTTGGGTTCATCGCGACAAAATGGGCTTTGGTCGCACTCGCTCCAGGTTGGCTGACAACCATTCGCTACGCGGTTGCCTTTTTGGTGATGGTGCCGTTTCTCATGTACTCGAGCAAAAATGAACGCATGGTTGCCCTGAGCCGTAACAGCAAACGCCTATGGATCTACGCACTCATTTGTGCGGCCTTGCTTTCTGGTTTAATGATCTTTCAGACGAAGGGACTCGTACACACGTCCGCAACCAATAGCGCTTTTTTGACGACTTTGTATGCGATCTTTGTGCCCATGATCACGTTTGCATTGTTTCGCACACAAATGAGCACGCACTATATTTTTGCCGTTGGTGCCGCTGCATTCGGGTCCGCACTATTGTGCGGCATGGACGTGTCGATGCTCATCGATGGTCAATGGAATGCGGGAGATCTCTATTCGATATTTGGCGCACTTTTCGCAGCATTGCACATTGTTGGGCTAGAGCGTTTGACGCGCAAACCGGTAAACATTCACATGTTCAACGCGTTGCAATACTTATTTACTGCGATTTTTGTACTGCCGTTCGCCATCATCTTCGAACCGCAAATCATTCACACGAGCGTTGACACAATTTCTTTGGCTCTCGGCGGCTTGTTGTTCCTTGCCATTCCTTCCACTGTCGGGGCGTTTTCTTTGCAAACGTTTGCGCAAAAGAGTTTGCCGTCCAGCACGGCAAGCCTGCTTTTGCTGCTGGAATCACCATTCGCGATGTTTTTCGCTTATCTACTTTTGAATGAATCCGTTGACACAAGTAAGATGGTTGGCGCAATCCTGATTATTTGTTCTTCGCTTTTGGTGGTGCTGCCGTCTCTGCTGAGAAGCCCTGCACCAAATCATGAATAAGATCTTGCACCGCGCGCGAATTTGGACGACGTGCCGACGTAACGGCGGCAATCGTATATGCAGCATGCCAATCGCGTGGATGTTTGACTTTAAAAAGCTTCATTTTTTCGATAACCACATCGGGTAAGAGAGCCCAAAAATTTGATTTTCCCAACAACGATGACGCGACTGAGTAGTGATCGAAAGCAACGCGCGCACGCTGTTTGATGCCTGCTGACTCTAGTGCGGGATGACGTTCACAAACTTCGATACCTTGAAACGCCTTTGGCATGGCGCATGGGAACGGAGCTAATTGCTGCATGCGAAAATCTCGAGTAAGACTCGCTAGTGGATGCTTAGAACTAACGGCGACGAATAGCTGCCCACGATAAAGCACCTTCGCGTCAATCTCTGGGTGATCCTGCGGACTGAAACAGATGCCGACATCGTATTGCCCAGTGACAATCCCCTCAATAACCTGCGCTGAACGCAACGAATAAAACTCACCGGTGAGTAACTCATTATTTTGCAGAATCTTAGCAAACTGAGGGGCCACATATTCATCGGCCAGAAAGTGCGTTGCAGCCACTCGGATATGCCCTTGCAAGGCGATATCGTCACTGGCCAATTCAGATTTCAATCGTGTCACATCGGACAAAATTAGCTGAGCCCGTTCATTGAGAACCTTACCGAAGGGCGTCAAGAAAATGCGTTTGCCTTTTTTCTCGAACAACGCTCGCCCGAACTCATGCTCTAAATTGTCAATAGCATGACTGATGGCGCTGGGGCTGATGGCTACTGCTTTGGCCGCTTTACCGATGTGTTCAAGGCGAGCTGTTTCAACAAAGTAGCGCAGCTGATCCAGATTCACGGAAATTCTCTCCCAATATCGAGGCGATTGTGTTTTCATTTTAGCACAACTCGCCCCGGCATGGTCTGACTTTACTAGGGTCGGAAAGTTTGTTGAATCAATTGCATGATGAAATCACGTTCTGCATCTGTTTCTGCCAATTGCTTTACGCGCCAAAGTCGCGGCTCAGCGAAACGACCCAACCAAAGCGAGCGAAAACTTACAGGTTCGACACCCTGCGCAATGGCGGCGCGAATCTCCGATAGCAACGTTCGCTCATCAGCAGCACTGAATATCTCCACACGTCCAACAAACACTCTCTCTAAAGCCTCGGGCGCTGGTGAAAAGTGGATGGGCACCAATCGATCAGTCCAAGCGCGCGGCAATATGTAAAGCACACGTAAACCTGGCGTCAAAAAGTAGCTACGCTGCCATGTTCGCACCATCGCACGAGCTTCGAGCGGCAAAAGTCCCGCACGTTCTAGGTGACGTTGCAATTCCGTAGAGATGCTTTCGATATAACGCGCTTTTGGTTGGCCCAAACGAGCATTGGGAATTTCAAAATGTTGCAAAACTTGCACGCCTTGCACGTTTTCCAGTACCGAGTACGCTCCATTCTGGCCATCGTAGTTCAAGACAATGACAGCCGAGATCGCTTCGCGACCGCGGTTGACGATTTGTAGCGCGCCATCGTTTGGTAACCATGCACGAAACGGCGTCTCAAATTTTGCAATGCCGCGATAGAAAATGAATTGCTCTGGCTGGCCGTTCACGGCGATTTGATTGCTGTCCACTTCGCGTTGAGCTTGCCAGATATCCTCGGCGGAGACTTCCGGCAGCGCTTGCGGTTCGGTGAGTATGTCTGTCGTCCAGCGCATGTAGCCATTGCTCATACTGTTTACTTCACCGGCCTGAGGGGAGTACTCCGTCGCAGCAGGAAACCATTCGGAGATAAGTCCTTGCGGGAAATCGACGCTAACATCGACTTGCTGCGGCGCATTTGCGTAAAAATAGATGACTGGTGTTTCCATGCGCTGCGTCACCGACAATGGACTGTTTTCTTGCGGCTCTACCAAACTAAGACAGCGGCTATAACCCATGCCCAACGGGCACTCAACGAATGATGGCAGCGTTTCGTCACCGTGATGCAGGCCTTGCTGGGCGACGCCATTAGAACCCACCAAGCTCGTAAACGTTCCCCATTCATGCGCAACGTACTGATTCGGAGCTAGCCGTTTCCGCAACTCTTCGCCGCTGGCTGCATCAGGCGTACGCGCCGCTCCGACCAACGCTGTGGTTGCCAAGAGACCGAAGAGATAACGATGGTTGAACATGACTTTCTCCTATTAGCGTTCAGTTTCATTTCACGCGTAAGATAGTCACCCATAGTCATCGAACAATAAAGTGAAATGAAATGAACTATTTCATTCTAAAATATCAAACAATAATTTGGTTTTATGTTTAATTTGTTGAGTTTCTCCGCCCACTCCTGCGGCCAATCTCACATTTATTAAAGCGAACCATCACTGATCTTTTATCTATTTTACTTCTAGGTCATTGTGGCCGATTCTGGGTGCGTAAATATTGACGAAGGAGCAACCATGAATCGAGCCAATCATTCGCCACAGTCGTCTCTGGAACGCTTGAAGAAGGGCAACGAACGCTTCGTAAATGGAATAACATCCATCGACTCGATGCCCAACGCTTTTGTTCGCTCCACTCTCGCACAACACGGTCAACGGCCATTCGCAGCGATTTTAGGCTGCGCGGATTCGCGCGTTCCATCTGAAATGATCTTCGACTGCGGTCTCGGAGATCTCTTTGTGGTGCGCGTTGCTGGCAATGTCGTAGCACCCTCCCTCATTGCGAGCTTGGAATTTGCGGTCAGTGCCCTTGACGTTCCCTTGATAGTCGTGATGGGTCATTCAAAGTGTGGCGCCGTACAAGCAGCCATTCAAAATCACCATTGCGTTGGGAGTAACCTGACCCCCAATCTGCAAGAACTCATGTGCAAAATTCAGCCTGCAGTGGAAACCTCACTAGAACAAGAAATGTCCGATGAAACTAGGTTGCATGACGTCACCTTAAAAAATGTTCAGCTTTCGTGTGCCGCGCTAATGTCACAGAGTAAATTGCTACACGACCGCGTGCAGGCTGGCTCCATCGAGGTCGTAGGTGCAATGTACGACTTGCATTCAGGAGCTGTTGCATTTGAATCGTCTCCATCGAAACACGAAGAAATGTTCCAGCGGATGGAGCGTAACTCCAGTCTCAAACGCATCTACGCACGCTGATGCGTTTACCGAGAGGTCGGAATTGCTGAAATCGAAGTGGCTGAACTATCATCACCTCTACTATTTTCATACGATCGCACACGAGGGCGGCGTGGCCAAAGCCGCTCAAAAACTCCGCTTGGGTCAGCCGACACTTTCAACTCAGCTGCGGCAGTTTGAAGATTCACTGGGCGAAAAACTCTTTGAACGCCAACATAAACAACTCGTCTTGACCGAAGTCGGGCGCATGGTGCTTGCCTATGCCAACGACATTTTCAAACTCGGCGGCGAGTTACTGGATTCAATTGCAGATCAACACCACAGCCACAAATCTCACGTACAGATTGGGGCTACCGACACGGTTCCCAAACATGTCACTGCAAAGCTGGTCGAATCGGCACGCTCGTTTAAAGATTGCGTCGTCACCGTCAGAGAGGCCTCCACCGACATCCTGCTGCGCGAACTCGAAAGCCACGAACTGGATTTGGTGGTGTGCAACAGCGCTCCCGCCTCGCTCAGTGCGCAAAAGCTATTTGCCAAAAAAGTGAAGACGATTAACGTGATCGTTTGTGCTGCAAAAAAGTACGTGGGATTGAAGAAAGACTTCCCGGATTCTCTGGCACATCAACCGATCATCTTGCCTACAACTCAAAGCAAATTTCACCACGACCTTCGTCATTACTTTTCACAGAAAAACATCCCGCTCAATGTCGTAGCCGAAATACAAGACACCAGCCTTTCCAAAATACTCGGCATTCACGGCGTCGGCTTGTTACCAATCTCAGAATTCGCCACGCGGGAACTGGTCGAGGCTAAGTTACTGTACCCCTTAGGCACCATTGATTCTGTGCAGGAGGAGATTTGGTTAGTTGGCTCGGAACGGAAAATCCAAAACCCAATTGCCGATCACATATTCAAAAACTTTAAACTAGTCTGACCGTTAGTCTAAGATAGTAATTTAAGTTTCCTTCTACTTTCTATATTATCCCCATATACTTCCTTACTTTTTAGAGCTGTCGTTGCAAAAGAAATCCTCTTTCTATCTTTGTTTGCTAGCTTTCATCGCCCTTCATTTGAAGTCATGGCAGATGCTCGGACGCATGATGCAAAAGATGCAACCGCAGATCCAGAATGTCTCAGGCTCGCCGGAATTTGTTTGTCCCGCATCAAGCGCATTATCCATCGGCGCTTATTACTACGGATGGTATGACGAACAAAAGTGGCACGACCGCTACACAAACCATCCCACGCGTGGACAGTACCGCAGCGATGATCGCAAAGTGATTCACCAGCATGTGACAGAAGCTAGACGTGCTGGAATAGATTTCTTTATCTTGTCCTGGCATCCACAAAAGTCAAACCATCTCGACACCATCATCTCCGTCTTGGAGGATGAAAAGTTTTCTTATGCCTTCATGTACGAATCAGGCTTAGCCCTCGAACTCAAAGAAGGTGGGCCCGTGCGATTTGACGAACCCGCAAATGATGGTCGCGCCAAAGGAGAATTGTTTCTCAGCCACATGGAACAGTTCAAAACGAAATATGCACAACGCCCTACTTACTTTCACATTTCGAAACGACCTCTGTTACTTTTTTATGTTGTCCGAGATTACTACGAGGCGAATGAATATTTACAAAGGTCGTTTGATGATTTACGCGCGACCGTGGGATTGCATGCCATCGCAGATTTAGTCTACTGGATGAAACCATACAACATCGCCCGCCGCGTCGATGTTAACCAATTTGACGGTGTCACGGCCTACAATATGTACAAGTGGGAAAGCGTTGATCTCATGCAGAACTACAATCACGAAGTGCAATTGGTCTATCGAAAATTTCGCGATGAATACAACGGCAAAGCTTTGGTGCCAAATGTTCAACCTGGTTACGACGACCGAGCATTGCGTGGTGAAAACCGATTCATTTTCCAGCGGCAAAATGGACAGTTCTTGCAGAAGAATTTTTCCATGGCACTGCAATTCGTTGACAAGTCAAACCCGTTGATGTTTCTCACGTCCTTCAATGAATGGTTTGAGGGAACTGAAATTGAGACTTCACACGAATATGGAACGTTTTACCAAGACATGCTTTGCGACCTGAAGCATCGCTACCACGATCGCGTCAATGGCTTAGGCGGCATCCCCGTTGGGCAACTCCTCTAGAACTGGTCCCCACTTGTGTGCTCATTTCAGCGATTGCGCAATCGGATCTGCGCCTTAACTCCGTTCTTTTCAATTCAGCTTGAATTTCGCGATTTTACCAACCATTTCTGCAACTTGCACCACGCGCAAATCCACAATCCGGGACCACTTTTCAAGAAAACCCGCCATTGACCGATCAATGTTACAGCGACTTTGTTTTGGACTTGCGAGGAATTCAATGCGTAACGTTTCAGCAATTACTTCAACGATACTTTTGGGCCTCTTGCAACTCGGATGCGAACCGACGCAAAACGAGCAGGAATCGGCGTCTAGCACAAAAGAAGATTCTTCTAGCGCAGGCGCAAAAGACAAACTTGAAGTCGATCAATCGACTAAAGTATCTGCGTCAGAAGTTCCTCGTCCAGGCCCCAACATGAATGGTGATGATGAAGACAAGAACGTAGTCGTCACCGCTGGCGCTCTCGCGCTGGGCGACGAAGGTTTGACTCTACGAGAGCGATTTGCGCTGTTAACGGGCGGATCAAATTACGAAGGCGTCGGGATCAACTACTCCGAAGTTGTCGTCGAAGGGTTCAAGATTCAAATTGGCGGCATCACCTTTGGCAAAGGTGTATTCGGCACACAAAGTATGTCGAGCCAACAAGTGTTTAACTGGGCGAACGGCAATGAAAAGACACTTGAAATCCGCGACGGCTTCAATGGGGTGGTCGAAGAATCTGCCAGCGTACCGGCAGATAGCTACGATTGGTTGGCTGTGAGTTGGAATTCACAATACCAACTCAAAGCCTACGCCTACTTTGACCGCGACTACAACGGCACTCCCGATTGGACATTGTACACCAGCGCATCTGGTCTTCAGCTGGTTGAAGGGGCACTGGATATGTCCAGTCGTACAGATTATTCGTACGCGCAACTTGGCTCTTTTGGAGCACAGACCGGAAACAATCAAACCATCACTATCCCCAGCGAACCACTCGTCGTCACCGACGATCACAAGCTATTCGTAAACCTATTCATCGATCCATTTCGATGTGTAAAGGCTTGGGACGGACGTCTGGGCAGTGGCGGGGGCGACCCATGGTCTGTAAACCCGCCAACTGCGTACGCAACGGCCGAAAATCCATGGAATCCAGCACATGCTCCTACCATGGGCTTTCCATTCAACAGTGCCATGGTCGAAACAAACCCAGCGAATCCTGGAAAACCCTACAAAGTTGGCGTTCCGACTTTTGCGCTTACGACGTTGACCATGTTTACGACTGCGTCGGACAAACGCGAAAAGATTCGCTCAGAAATCTATCTCGGATCGTGGACACAGAATAAATACACCCCGTACAACACTTCCAATTTCATCGTTTTGTACAACGAAGGCGAAGATCCTGAAATCGAGAGTGACGACGTTCCATTCATAGCAGCCATGAATGGCGGTGACGGCAGCGAGCATTTACATATTGGTTCCGTTGTTCGACATTTCAGCGTGAATCAAGACAATACTTTTAATTTCTACGCAGGATTCACCACCGGAGGCGGACAAAACAACACCCATCCAGAATGGAACGACGGCGGTTATTACTATAATCGCGACATCAGATTCGCAGGACACCGCGGACTTGACTTTCCTCGACTTGCCGTCGGCGCATCAGGCGTTGGCAAGATCGGCAATGCGACACGATGCGATGATGAATATAACTATTGCGTGCCTGACGGCGCGAACGTGAAAAGTGCGACTAACGGAGCGACCAAAAACATCTATCTGAAGCGAGTACGTTGAGCCTTTCATTACGTGAAAACAGAAAAATCCAGCGGCTGCTTTTCGCCCATCCAAAATGCGTGATCGGAATGATCACGCACATCGTCACCAGTCTCAGGATGAAACAAAACTGACAAAGAACCATGGTTTTTCATGACGAACGACATCGCCTTCACCAGTGAATCGCTGGGAACATGGATGCCGAACATGGGCTTCACGTGAGGTCCTCGTGGCCCATCCGATAAAGTACTAACCATCCATTCTGAGCCGCCGATGCGGCAGATCTCACGGCGAAATCGCTCTGCCTCGATGCGCTGTTCGGGCTGATAATAGACGTGAAAATGAAATTCTTGAACAATCATTAAATTCCGCCCTTTCACATGCTTTTTTCGTCATCTACGTCGCTTTAGTCGGATCACAAAAATCCCCACTCAAAACTGGCGCTTATCTGAATTCTAGAATTGCCGAATAGCAAACACAATGTTCAATAGGATGACTTGTGTCGAAATCTCAATATGATCGGCTTTATCCATCACTTGACTTGGTCAGAGTCATCTCAATCGTTGCGATTGTCATTCATCATTTGCCCCACTATATACCATTTTCAGCTGAACCAGCTCCGCAGTTAATGCTTAACGTCGCTCGCCGGTTGTGGATTTTGATGCCAACCTTTTTTGTGCTTAGCGGGTTTCTCATTGCAGACATTTACTTTCGAACAATCGAGAATCATGGACAACATCCCATATTGAGATTCTATTTGGGGCGTTGTTTCAAAATTCTGCCTAGCTATTTTCTTGTATTGGCAGTCTCATGCTGGCAAGCGTCTTTCTTTTCACTCAGCAGCCTGCCCTATTACGCCGTATTCTTGCAAAACATGCACAGTTTGCCCGTATTTTTACATTCTTGGTCTCTTTGTGTTGAAGAACAGTTCTATCTAGTGTTTCCGTTATTGATGTTGGCGTGGAAAGCTAAAATGAGTCGCCAGATAATGTGGTCAATGCTGGGAATTGCGTTTGCAAGTTTCTTATATCTTTTCTGTGCATCGGCGGCACACATGTTAGATTACAACTTTCAGGAAGTTCCATATTCCACCGAGCTTGCCAATTATTACTATGGGACGCTTTATTTTGATACTTGGCCCAACCTTCATGGGTTAGCGTTCGGCGTAATGATCGCCATTGCATCACGGTTGAGTCATGCGTTTCAACGCCTCGTCTTACACCATAGCGTAATCATTCACATCATCGGCTGGGGCGTCATTGTCTATGCGGGCAGCATTGCCGAACCACGAATATCGTTTACAGCATCGACAATTGTTCCTGCGCTGGCAGCTGTTGGCAGCGCACTCATCATCGCTTCCTGCTCTTTGAAAGATGCTGGCGTAAATCGGATTCGCTCCCGTACATTAACCAAATTGTCGATTTGCACATATTCTATCTATTTGACTCACACACTCTCATTTGATTTGGCTTTGAACTTGGCGAAGCGTTTCTCAGATCATCTTTGGCTGCAAGAATATATACACTTTGTCGCCATTGGCATTGTCGCAGCCGTTGGTATAGCGACGTATCAACTGTTTGAAAGACCCATTTATGAAATGCGCATCCCCATGTTCCATTGGCTAATATCACCTCGATCGCAGTCGACGCAGGTCCAGGCCGTTAGTGCATCAGAACTAAAATTGGATAACGCGGCCTAGGGGAATTCTGCTCATTTGAAGTCATCCAGCACTCCGCATTGTACTTGCATAATCTTGGAGATGTGTAAGACTATTTTTTAATCTATCAAACACTGGGAGATCTCGATATGCGTAAGCTTCTATCTGGAGTCTTTTTTGGCCTACTCTGCCTCGGTTCGTCTTCAGCATTCGCTGCGTTCAAGTGCGATGCCTATGCAGGCTTGAACCGCTACCATTTCGCCGTTGAGCTAGATCGCGAAACCTTGGCCATGAGCATCGTCACCGATGACGGTTATGTCTCCAAGGGTCAATCGACCAAGAGCGTTTCTGGCCGCACCGCCTACGAATACTTCTTTTTGAGCACCGGTTTTGGCATGGGTTACGAGCTACAGATTCCGCGTGAAGGCTCGTCAAACAGCCCAGCGTTTTGCGTAAAACCTAATGAGTGCTACATTTGCCGCTGATTTAATGACCGCAATGAATCACTTGTTCACTGATTATCCCGACTTTATGGTCGGGATTTTTTCTTTATATTTCATAATCTTATCTGTTCCAACTTGATTTGGAACACATTGTTCCAAAATAACTTGAATTCGGAACGACCCGCGATTATATTCATAAATGAGAGGTTCTTGGATCATCCGCCGGTCGGGCCCGATCGGAGAGTGAGACAGGAAAGGAAACAAAAAATATTCTCCCCCAAAGGAGTCGGACTATGAACGCACGAATGATCAAAAACTTAAGCACCGTCGCTGCATTAGCCTTCAACATCTCGGCATTGGCCGACCACAACGAACCAACGCTTACCGTCATCGGCGAACCAGTCGTACGCGGAACTGGTTGCCCCATGGATTCGTCGCTGGTTGAATTGAACGGCGAAGAAGCACTCGCAAAAATCACCTTCAGCAACATGCAAGCCTCGCTTTATGGACAGAAGAGTCTTGACCGCAAGTTCTGCGGCATCGTGTTGAATGTTGCTGTGCCAGCTGGTTACCAAATCAAAGTTCCAAGCGTACGCCTCAATGGCGCACTAGACGTAAGCTCTGCCGCATCCGGTCACTTGCGTAATGAGATCTTCTTCGCAGGTGCCGGAGGAAGCGACATCCAAGAACTACCGATCGTCGGCCCCATCAACACTCTGTACGACTTAGAGTTGGACAGCGCAGCTTCGCAGACATGGTCAGAATGTGGACAAGAAGTTGCATTGCGCATGAACTTGAGCGTCTTGTTGCGCTCCGCAGGCATGATGCGCCGATATGGCAGCCATGGCAGCTCAGCGTCGGTTGACTCCTTGTTGATCGCACCAACCGATGCCGCCACGCCAGTTGAAATGCGCCGCTGCGAATAATTTGTTCGATAGCTCGACCGAGTCATAGATACTACCCCGCTTCTAATGATAGAAGCGGGGAAACCTCTGAGGATAAGGTGATCACGTGGATCCGCAAGTAGCTGTACAAAATATGCTACGCGAAGCTTTGCTCGAAAGACAAAGAAAGAATCCCGCCTTCTCTCTCCGCGCCTTCGCCCACAAACTTAAGATGAGCCCATCAGCAGTTTCTGAAGTCCTCGCGGGTAAGCGCCGCATTTCAGAAAAGCTCGCTGAACGAATCATGATGGGCCTGATGCTTACGCCTGAAGAATCTTTGAAGATTAAACAACTCTTCAACAAAGAACGAGAGGTCCAGGGCGCCACTGTCGAAAAGAAAAAATCGAGTCGGTATTTGCGTTTATCTGCCGACCATTTCCATATTGTTGCCGATTGGTTCCATTTCGCCATTTTGTCTCTTTTTGATACCAAGAACTACAAAGATGAACCAACTTGGATTGCAAAAAAGCTTAAAATTCGCGAGTCTGACGCCGATGCGGCCCTCGATCGCATGGTGCGTTTAGGTCTTTTACAACAAGATAATTCCGGCAAATTGACACCTACTTCCGCACACTTGGAATCACCAGATGACGTGGTCAATTTGGCGTTACGCAAGGCTCATCATCAAAACCTTGAGCTCGCGGCACGATCTTTGGAAGAGGATGCAGTGGAGGTACGAGATATTACCTCTATGACCATGGCGATCGACCGCAAAAAGTTACCGGAAGCCAAGCGTATGATTCGTGAGTTTCAAGATAAACTTGCAGCTCTCCTCGAAAGTGGAGATCGACAAGACGTGTATAAGCTCAACGTTCATCTCTTTCCCCTGTCAACCTTGGAAGAGGAGTCCGAGTCATGATCCGAAAGAAGAAAGTCAGTTTGATTTTAGCAGGCCTCACACTCGCATTGGGTGCCGCATGGGCCGGCCACAGGCACGGCAATGGCGGCGACCACGCTCGCGCCACGTTCCTAAAACTAGGACACGCAGTCGTCGATGTGCTGGAACAAACCAACCAAGGGCAGGAGCTGGTAAAGCTGCATGACCTTGATACGGTCCTCCTGCGTGACCAACTGACCATCAATGTTGTCAGCACGGTGCAGGGCATCCTGATCGACAACGGCGGCTCGGTTGTCGAAGCGATTGGCGAACCGGGCAAGATCATTTTGAGCAGCGACGCATGGCTCCAACACTTCGAAAAAGAACAAGACGTGTACTATCTCGTCTTTCACGAGATGTTGCGCGCGGTCGGCGTCAACGATGACGACTATGTAATTTCGAAAGCACTTAACCCCTTTCCGGCAATCAAGCGTGTGAACACACGCTTAACGTCGGTGTACCCACTTTTGGGCGACGACTTGCTCAAAGACGTGATCGATCCAAGCAAGATCGGTTTTGGCGGCACAGGTTGCCAACGTGACGACCTGACTGCGACGATGTCTGATTTTGATGAAGAACGTAACCTACTCGAACTACGCTTCCGCAAATACGGCGTAACGGCTGTCGGTGACGTCGGCTACGCACGCAAGAATTGCGCGATCGTAATTCCAGTGAAGGCACGCGCCGGTAAACGCATTGTTATCACACAGGTGGATTTCACCGCGAAGGTGGCCTTGCCCGTTGACGAAACTGAAACCGGCTTTGCCCGCATCTCTCTCGAAGCTTTCTTGGCAGGACAGACTGGCCCCGTCCTTAGCAAAAGACTGATTGGCAATGCACAAGTTTCTCAAGCAGGACGCTTGCTCATCCGTAAGTCGGATGCAGTGAAGACCAACTGCGGTGAGAGCGCTCTGTTGCGCTTGAACTCAACCGCTCTCGTAATGAATGCCAATGGCGACTATGCGGTGGTTGATCCTGATCGTATCAGTGTCTTCTTGGGCGTTGAAGATTGTGTCGCAAGGGTTGCAGGCACAACGGGTGCCGTTACTGCGACCGGTCGCTAATCGACCGATTATTAAGGGCTTACAGGGAATCTGACCACTCCGATAAGTCCATGCAGCTGCGAGGCTCATGGACTTACTTTTTGCTTTATACCACTGGTAGAATTGATATTCTTCCGCCCCTGTTCAATCTTGCGAGTCGATCCCAACGATATGTCTCTGACCGCCATTGCCAACTCCATTTTCATGTCAACTTTGTTTTTTGATCGCTTGCTGATCTTATCCATTCCTCTGTTTCGTCCACCGTTGCGCGATTACTTTTGGCGCAACGTGGGCAGCGGCGTCTTTTCCGACATCATGGTCGGCAGCGCTTTTGCATTTTTCAGCATCGGACTGTCTAAATTGACTTTGAGGACGAAGATTCACCGACCAATCGGCTGGATCATGTTGTTGTTTTCACTGGTCGTACTCGCCAGCATGGCGATTAATCTGCGCTACCTTGAATACTTCGGCATGCACACACGGCCCTTTCATTTGTCAATAGCGGCACAAACAAGCGACATGTGGACGGACGGTTGGGCGATGATGTTTGAATCTTGGCGCGCCAAAATTCTGCTAATGGTTGTACCACCTTCTGCTTTAGCTGGCACATGGATGTTCGAGAAAAGAAAGCAGGGCTCGAATTTTCACATCGGCTGGAAAGCGATGCTGGCGTTACTTCTTCTTACCGCTATCGCAAACTCCGCCAACATCAACACACGCATGAAGGTGGGCGTTCACACAGAACTTCGCTACAGCCCACTTGCCTCTCTGTATTACAACAGCGGCAAACTTGCAGGCATCGACGTCCCGCCCGCGCCATCATTTGAAGATCTAAACTCGTTTCGCGGTGCGGCATTCCTGTCGTCATCATTTCGTGTCTGGCACACTCCCGATCAAAACGAGTCGCAAGAATTCTTCCCCTTGATGCAATCGCAAATTCCGTCTCAATGGGAAACGCCCCATTCTCCTTCGGCAGCATTGCTTTTCAAGTTGCGAAATTTCATAAAGGATCAAGAACAAAAGCATGGTCCGTGGAACGTCATCATGGTTTTGCAAGAGTCGTTGCGTGCCCATGAGCTTGAGTCGTTCGGCAATAACAGCGAAACGTACAGAGCCCTTACACCCAACATGTCGAAGGTCTTTCGTGAAGGCATCCGCTTCAGTGAAATGTACAACGTCGGCGTGGGCACACGACACGGCCAACTCGCAAGTCTTTGCGGCCTACCCGCATTTGAACACTTCGCGATAGTCTCGATGGCACCGACGACACGCACTACCTGCCTGAGCGACGTTCTCGCAGGTGATGGATACGCAACATACTTTTTGTATCCGGCCGACAATCACTTTGACAACCAGTACGAGTTTTACAGCGCGCACCATTTTCAGAACATCATTGGTTCTGAAGCGTTTACCGCTGGCGCGGCAAAAGGCGGCTGGGGATTTAGCGATCACGAACTTTTCCATCTCACATTAAAAAAACTGCGCGAACGCACTCTTGCCGATGGTTCTGCTGACACTCGCCCGTTCTTTGCAACGCTATTGACGCTGAGCAACCACGGACCACACTCGCTCCCATCGGACGCCCCTCCGCATATCGATCGAAAACTTGATCCACGCGAACAACTTCTGCAGTACGTGGATTGGTCGTGGCACGAGTTCTATCAGGCGATCGCCAAAGAGTTTCCTCACACCATCATCATCACCGTGGCAGATCACGGCATGTGGTACGAAGACGATATCATCGACGTCATGCAAACGGACACCGCCACCATTCGCAAAATCAATCGCATCCCGATGGCCATCAACATTCCTGACCTGCCATCCGATCTAATAGGGGAAGTCCAGAACCTTTCGAGTAACGCCGACATTCCTCCGACGATACTCAGCCTGCTCAGCCGTAAGGACATCAAAAACCAATTCATGGGTATGGACGCATTTGTTCGTAACGAGCCCGTTTTGATGAATATCTACGAAAGACTTTACATGCTGAGCCCAGATGAGAAAGGCAACGCCTCCGACGTCCGTCCGACACGTCCCGACCAGAAAACTTTGTCTATTTTCAATGCGTTAGCGGTCTATAACCTCATTGCCCCCGTCACGCAGAACTGACGCTCCGCCAGAAATTCGTCTGACAACTTCTGAATTTGGTCGCTTTTTATCCCCCACTAACCTATTAGCTGCGGCACGAGATCGCTCTTAAAGAGCATTTTTGAATGGATGTATTCCAAGTCGCGCCATTGCGACGTTAGATCTCGAAGGAGCGCTCGGTGTTGATGACACGACTCTGTGCGCGCTCATCCAACATCAACCCACACACCGAGGCGTACCATGGGTAAGTTCACTGATTTCATCAAAAAACATGTCGCAGGCGTTTCAGAAGACGGCGAAAAGTCTAACTCTGAAGATCGTCCGCACAGCCGTAATTTTCGTGACGGCGACCGTCGCGGACCTCGTCCCGAAGGTCGTCGTGATGAGCGACGCGGACCAAGATTCGATAATCGCAACGAAGAACGTCGCGGACCTCGTCACGATGATCGACGTGATGACCGCCGCGGGCCACGTCAAGATTTCAGAAAAGACGAACGTCGTGATGCACAAGCGGAATCGGGAACTGAAGAACGCCGCGATTCACGTCGTGGCGGCAATCGTGACTTCGGCAACAGTCGCGGTGGATCGCGTGATTTCAATCGCGGTCGTCGAGATGGCGGTCGTCGCTTTGAAGGCGGCGAAGGACGTCCTCCTCGCCGTGAATCACGTTTCGAAGGTCGCGGTCAACGAGACGCAAATTTTGCACCTACGCCCATGCCCGAACTGCCAGCGTTCACCACGCCTGAAGCTTTTAAGGCGCTAAACTTGCACGAACGCTTGTTGGCTGCAATCGCCAGCGAAGGTTATGCAAACCCAACACCCATTCAATCATTAGCCATTCCTCACGTCGTTGGTGGGCGCGATTTGATCGGAATTGCGCAGACAGGCACAGGCAAAACGGCCGCATTTGCACTGCCACTTCTGAACCGCATCCTCGAAACACAAGTTCCCGACGAAGCAAGCATCAAAGTTCTTGTTTTGACCCCGACACGCGAACTCGCGGTTCAAGTCGCCGACAGTTTTAAAGTTTACAGCAAGTTTTCCAATCTTCGCACCGCGGTCATTTTCGGCGGCGTCGGATTTGAAGGTCAGAAATCGCAGCTTCGTCGCCGCCCCGACATTGTCGTAGCAACGCCGGGTCGATTGGTAGATTTGTACGAACAGCGCGCGCTTGATCTATCGACAGTCAAAGCTTTCGTTTTAGATGAAGCCGATCGCATGCTCGACATGGGATTCATCCACGATGTTAAGCGCATCATGGGATATATCCCACAAGCGAAGCAAAACCTCTTGTTCTCAGCCACCATGCCACAAGCGGTCGATCAACTTTGCAACACTCTGTTGAAAAATCCCGCGACCGTATCCGTCGCTCCGCAATCAACAGCAAGCGAACGTGTAACACAATTCTTGTATCGCATTGAAAAACCAAAGAAGCGCGAACTTCTCGTTCATTTGTTAAATCAACCTGAAGTCACACGAGCTATTGTTTTTGCAAGAACCAAGCATGGCACCGGACGTCTTGCAGATTTCCTCTGTGATAGCGGAATCCGCGCTGACTCGATCCACGGTGACAAGTCACAGAATGCGCGACAGCGCGCAATGGATGCGTTCCGCAATGGAAAGGTGCATGTGTTGGTCGCAACTGATGTTGCCGCACGCGGCATCGACGTAGATGCTATTTCGCACTCCATCAACTTTGACATGCCCATGGAACCTGAAACTTACATCCACCGCATCGGTCGTACCGGCCGCGCGGGCATGGAAGGTGTAGCGTGGTCATTCTGCAGCGGCGAAGAAATTGGATTATTGCGCCAAGTCGAACGCATGCTGAAAAAGGGCATTCCAGTCGCACAAGTTCCAACCGACATGCAACGCCCACAGCGCGCGGCACGCCCAAGCGCACCAAAATCTGATGCTGGCGTGACCGTACAGGCTGACGGCAGTGAAACGACTGCTCCAGTAGCGAGCGATGAATCCATGTCATCTGAATCAAACGATTCGGAGCGCAGCTACTCTAGACCACGTCGTCGCTTCAACGGACCAAACAATCGTCGCTTCGATCGCAACGGTCGCGGTGGTCGCCCAGGCGGTAATCGTCGTTCTTTCGGCGGAGGCAATCGCAGACGCGACGGCCAAGGCTTTCGCCCTCGCAACGAAGGTGCACCGGTAGAAAATTGATCTTTCGATAAATTGAGCGATTTAAGCGCCCCGTTTGGGGCGCTTATCTTTTATCCTGCTCGCATCGCTGCTACGACTTACTCAAACCTCCCAAACCCTTGCCGATAAGGCATTTTGGGAGGACTCATGAAAATCAACAACAACACGTCATTAGCTTCTGCTGGCGCGACTCAAGCAACCTCAGCTGCAACACCAAGTAATTTGGTGGACCGCATCATGACCCACGAGCGCCAAGCTGTTCAACACGTTCAAACCCAACGCGATGAACTGAGCACCAAAAAAGAAAGATACTCGTCCTTCGTTTCCATGGTCAGTGATTTGGGAAGTTCCGCCCAAGGCTTGAAGCGATCCGACACCTTTCAAAAGCTCAAAGTTGAATCGTCGCATCCTGATATTCTCAGCGGCGATGTAAGCGGGCTGACCGCAACTGGTAGCTACGAATTCGAAGTAAAGGCGACCGCACGCGGTTCGCGAACGATCATGGATGGCTTTCCGGATGTCGATCAAACTCCCGTAGGATTTGGCTTCGTCGCCATCGGCGATGCAAATGGCGACAAAACCGAAATCACCATCAATCCTGGTTCAACATTGAATGACGTCGCTAGCCAAATCAACGACCAAATGAAAGATGTTCGTGCAGTCGTTGTCAACACTGGTAAGGGCGAAGATCCTTACAAGCTCATGGTCAAGAATCTCAAGACAGGTCTTGAGCAATCCCTGAGCATCGATACCGATACGACTTATCTGGAGACGGATCGTCACATTGAAGGAAGCAATGCAGAGCTAAACTTTGAAGGTGTGGACATCAGTCGCGCCGACAACAAAGTCAACGACCTTATCCCCGGCCTCGCCATCAATGCGAAGAAAGCAGCGGCAGGCACGCAGATCCGTCTCGATGTCACCACCGATATCGACGCGACGGTGAAAGGCGTCGAAGAATTCGTGTCAAAGTACAACAAGGTTGCAAACTTTGCGCACCAAGAGTTTCAAATCAATCCACAAACGGGGAGATTCGGTGATCTCGCAGATGGCAACCTCCGCAGCGTGATGCGTTCGTTGCAAAGCGGAGTCGCCAGTCAATCATCGCAGACGGGATCTTTTCGCACTTTGGCCGATGTTGGCATTACCACCGACGCAAAAACCGGTGAATTGAAAGTCGACGACAACAAGCTCCGCAGTGCCGTTTCATCTGACGCAAAGGGCGTTGCTAGCCTCTTCGCGGAGAGCGAACAAGGTGACGGCGTCGCCGCCCGTTTGAGTCGCGCCGTCAAGCAGCTGCAGGATCCGCAGACCGGAGTTCTGAAATTGCGCGAAAAATCGCTGTCGCAATCCATCACCAATCAGGACCGGGACATTGAAAATCGGACACGGCAACTTGAAGAACGAGAAACGCGCGTACGGCAACAGATCCAAAGCATGGATGCACGAGTTCAGGAACTTCAAAGCCAACAAGCTCAGATGCAAACGCGCTTGCTACCCGGAGGACAGGGATGAACAACAGCCGGCTGATGGACGTCGCAAACCTAACCCATGCTAATGTTTTAGCGTGGGGCGAAGCGGCGTTGCAAGTTTCCCTAAGCTCGTGGAGCGTTGCTGATGCCTTGCTCGCGAGACGTAATCGCGACTTTCACCAGCTAGAATGTTTGCTCGCGCGTGTATTACACGAAGACAAGAGCGCCGACATGATTGAATGGAGCAAATGTCGTTTGGCCGACATCTTCGCACAAAACGCCATGATACAAAGCCATCTATCCAAGTTGCATCAGAATCTTCAGGAAACGCTCGCAGCGTCCAACGTGCAAAAAAAGATCGCCCGCTTTGCGACGGGCGATCGGGATCAACTTTTTAAACGCTCAGTCTGACGATTACTGTTCCAGCCCCATCCATCCATAATCTTCTTCGGTAACTGATGGGAGCGTCTCGATCTTTTGGCGCATTTCCTTGCGGTACTCGTCTTCCGCGCGCAACTGTTCTTCGTATCGCTTGCGAGCTTCAACACGGTCTGCATCAGCTTCAACTGCTTCGCGTTTGGAGTCCTCTTCTTTTACTTTTGCTTCACGTGCACGGATGTCTTTTATTTCCGCTTCGACGCGATCTAGTTCCGCGCCTGCGCCGACGTCCTTCTTTTCATTGGGGCCAGCTGGCTTTTTGGGAATGGCTTTGAAGTCGTTCTGATCAGCGCCGTTTTCCAATTCGGTTGCCAACATACGATCAACGTCGGAGAACAAATCGTAATCTTTTTCCGTCATCGCAGGCAGGATCGTAGCGGCAGCGGTTCCTTGCGTAGCTACTGCTTCTTCTTTGCCAACTTCTTTCATAGATGCTGCAGTTCGCTTGTCTTCTTTTGCGCTAGACGCCAACGATTCGCGACGAGATGAACCCATAGCAAATGCCAAGCTCATACCAGCAAACGTCTTACCGGCTCCCAGCGAACGATCATTTGCACGACGGCCACCGTAAAATTCAATATTGGATTCGCCCATCGCCAACGACAATCCACCGGTCAATTCGCCTGATTCCAAATTGCGATATTGTCTTTTGCCGTTTTCATCCAACTGGGAAAGTTCAGAGGTACGAATGACTCGTCCCTGACCGCCGGCAAAAATGCCGAGACCCGAGAACAATTTTGCACGCACAAGACCTTGGTACAGCATTTCGTTGCGCAAGAGAGTTTCATCTACCCATTCATTTGTGCGATAGCGATAGCCTGCGTTCAGCAATAGTTCGGTCGAGTTAGCGTTGCCAATGCTTGCCAGCATCAACCAACCTGCTTTCGGGGCGTACGAACGTGCCAATGAATCGATAGCTTTTTCACCCGCGCCGGTTTCAACGAACGGCATTAAAGACAGCTTGAACATACCGTCTTGCACTAGGCCAACTTTTGCCGAAACTACAGCACCGGCAAATCCTTTGTTTTCTTCAGTAGACTTGCCGCCTTCTGCTTCGAGCTCGCGCAAGAATAGGCCGCTTGAATCTTTGGTTGTCAATTTTTCTTGGCTACCGCGGATACCGAGGTTGAATTCCAACCACTTGGTCGCGCCGGCGCCGAACATCACTATCGCTTGTGTGGAGCGGTCCATATATCGAGTTTGATCACCAGGGGCACTAACGGGAGCTACAGCTGAATGTGCATGAACAGCACCAGAGAATCGTCCATCCTGCATGACTGTAGCTTCGGAAACTTTGCCGTGGCTTGTCGCGCTCAACGAACCTGCGCCCTGAGTATCGACCGCAACAGCTGAATACGATATGGAAGAAGCAAGAATGGGGGCAACCACTTTTACCCAAGGACGATTAAGAAGACTCATGAGATTCCCTTTCCACATCAACAACAACTCAGCATCCAAAACAGCCACCAAACGTGCGGCTACCAAACCTAGTGGAGCAAAAAGGAAACCAACCTGCTGGCATGACATGAAATCAACGAAATTAGGCACTTGGCAAATCGACTCACCGTAAAGCAACTGACGATGTGTCAAAAAGTTTGACGAATTTGCGTTCGCTAAAAAGGTGAGTCATAGCCTCGAATGGATGCCAAATGTGACCGTTGCAAGTACCGAAAACTAGGAGGTTTTTTCACAACCCCCTCGGACTCATTGGTAATTTTTTATTTTTCTCAATAATCGCCAATAATTTCCGATCCTGTTCAGTGGAGGAGCTTGCTGTTCGCAGGCTTGGGGGAGGAAAATTGTTCTACAGCATCTACATCTTGATGCTCGCGGGCGCGCTCAGCGCATGCTTCCGCATTTCTCCGCCCGGCCAAGCCAAAGAAGATCGCGTCGCAGCTGGAAAGAATTCATGCCAGACCGAGTTGACACCCCGATTCCTTAAGAACGCCCACGAACGAGGATACGACTGTACGTTGAGCGAAATTCATTCGCAGACTCTGTTCAACGCTGATCAAAATTCATTCTTCGTGGACTACGGAGCTTTTGACGGACTGAAAGTAACCGTGCCCACAGAAGGAACGGACTTCCCTATCCGCATCGATGTCGAAATTGTCAAAGACAAAGAAGGCAAGCCATGGGGTATCACCGTTGCCGCTGATTCTACCCTCTCAGCACCAGCATCTATTGAATTTCCCAAATCCGTACATGACTTGTTGAATCCGAAGGGCTTGCTCGACAGTAAAACACTAGCCATTACTGATGAAAGCGGCCTCAATGTGCGACTTTCAGACAAATCGATTGTAGTTCCCAACGCGTCATCCAAAACGTTTTCGATCAGCACTGTACTCTGGGGTTTCGTCAGTGTGACTGATCGGTTGTTTTCCGCAAACCCGCCGACACTCTATCCAGCGACTCCGGAGCCATTCAAAGAAGAAGCTGAATCTGTGGTGACACTCACATACACAGATCCAGAAGGCGACCTTGCAACAGCATGCCAATTCAAAGCAGGAGCAAACTCGACCATCTCCAAGCCCTGTGCTTGCGACGACCAAGGCGTTTGTACAATTGGCATCACCGGCAAAAAGGACTTCTTTGGCGAAGACACTCTTTGGGGCAGCGTAACGGCGGGTGGCAATACGAGTTCACCGTCCACCATTGTCGTAACGATTGAAGGCGTTGATGACGCTTCCGTTGCGACTGACGTTTCGCTTGGGACTTTCGGCGAAGGGACCACCGTTGCGGCGACACTCACCTACACAGATATTGAATCCGATAAAGCCGAGACTTGCACATTATCGGCTGCAGAACACGCTACGGCTGTATCTTGCACTTGCGCCGACGGCGTGTGCACGGCAGTGCTTACCGCAGGCTCAGACTATTCCGGCGGCGCTACGGCTAAATTTGCCGTTACATCACACGGCAATGCCTCTAACGAAGCCAACATCACGTTCAACATTGACGATGCGCCCACCGTAGCAAACTTCACATCTTCATCCACGGTTGAAGATACCGCAATCACGATTACATTTTCGTACGTCGATAAGAACGAGCATAATGCTTCGGCATGCACACTGTCCTCACTTGCTAACGTCAGCGAAACAACCGCTTGCGCATGTACCGATCAAGGCGTTTGCACCGCTACTCTGACCCCTGCTTTGAATTTTTTCGGACAAGCGACGGCATCATTCGCGGTTACCGCAAATGGCTTGGTGTCCGCTCCAGCAACCGTTACCATTCCCGTAACCGCGGTCAACGACGCACCCACCATCACAACAAATACGTTGACCCTCTCAGAAGACACATCTTCTTCAGTAACGTTCGCATATACAGATCCTGAAGGCGATATTGCCGACTCTTGTAGCGTAAATCCGGCAACCAATATCAATGTGACCACCTCTTGCTCTTGCAACATGTCGGGTGTGTGCAGTGCAACGTTGATCGGCGCACCCCAAAACTTCAACGGCTCGACATCGGTTTCAGTGACTATGACCAGCGGTTCGACGACATCGACAAGCCAGACTGTCAACATCACGATTCAACCAGTAGATGATGCGCCGACCGTCAGCGGCATTACGAATCTCACGCTACCTGAAGACGAGGAATCGAGTGCACTAGCCATCGACTACGTGGACGTTGACGGAGATTTGGCAACTTCCTGTTCCTTGAGCAGCCTCTCGAATTTGACAGTAACTTCCAGTTGCGCATGCGTTGCGGGCACATGCACAGCCAAGGTACAAGGAACAGCCAATTACTTTGGCAATGCTGGCTTCAATTTTGCGGTTGTTGCAAACGGAGTAAACTCTACGGGAACAGCAGGTTACAACATCACCATTAGTTCAGTTGATGATGCTCCCGTGGGCGACACTTTCACGGCAAGTTCAGTTTTGGAAGAGGTCCAATCCGGAGAAATCACGCTCACCTATTCAGATATTGAATCACATGCGGCGACATCTTGCGCTGTGACCAATTTATCTAACGTATCGGAAACCACCGCATGTTCATGCTCTCTTGGTGTTTGTAAAGTAAAGGTCACGGGCATTCAGGATTTCTTTGGCAATGCAACTTTCAGTTATTCGGTTACGGCAAATGGTTTGAGTTCAGCTATCAAAACCGTTACCGTACCCATCACCAACGTGGAAGATCCACCGGTCGCTGACAACTTTACCAACTCTTCCATCAATGAAGACGCGGGTAATACGGATGTTACACTGAGCTACCACGATGTCGATGGCGAAACAGCGACAAGCTGCCAAGCCACAGCGAACGATGGCAATATTACTGTAAATAGTTGCACTTGCACCACTGGCACATGCAAAGCAAACATCGTTACCGGCTCCAACTTCAACGGCGCAACCACCTTCGATTTCCGCGTAACCGTAAACGGCGCTCAGTCAGGCAATGCTACCGCCACTCTCAACATCAACGCCGTTGATGATGCGCCTATAGCGATCACGCCCTCGCCCACTCCCTCGATCAACGAGGACGCGTCGTCGTCTGTAACACTCTCCTATACCGATGTGGAGAACCATGCTGCCTCATCATGCAACGTCAGTACTCCCAGCAATCTTACATTAGGTTCTTGCACATGCAGCGCGGGAACCTGTACTGCAACCGTACAGGGCACGGCCAATTTTTTTGGTTCGGCATCGTTCAAATTCCGAGTAACCGCGAATGGACTACAATCAAATGAGGCCACCGCCAATGTCACCGTTACCAATGTGAATGATGCTCCCGTTGCATCCGGCATTTCGACTCCAAGTTCCATCAACGAGGATTCGGCGACATCAGTTACTATTGGCTACTCAGATGTCGATCAAGAATTAGCAACCGCTTGTGCCCTGTCGGATGGATCCAATTTGCAACTCGGCAGTTGTAGCTGTGACGGCGCCGGCGTCTGCACCGCCACTCTGACTTCGACATTGAACTATAACGGTTCTGCGAGCTTCAAATACACGGTGACCGTCGGTAGCGACACCACCGCTGCGACCACTTCTAACATAACAGTTAATCCAGTGGATGATGCACCCGTTGCTACCGTTGGCAGCACGCCGACAACATTTGACGAGGATATCGCTACGATCATCACTTTGGCATACACTGATGTAGAAAACGATCCCGCAACGACATGCACCGTATCATCTCTAAACAACGTTACGGCATCTACAAGTTGCCAGTGTTCGCTGGGAGTCTGCACCGTCGGTATCACCAGCGTACTTAATTATAATGGATCCGCATCATTCGCATATACCGTGACGGCTAATAGTTTGCCGTCCAACAGCCGTACGGTAAATCTCACACTCAACCCCGTTGATGATGCACCCGTTGGCGCAAATTTCGCACCCGCCGCGTTCAATGAAGATCAGGAATCACCTGCAATTACCCTTCAGTATTCTGATGTTGAATCGGACGATGCCACCAGTTGCGCGATTAGCAATTTGAGCAATGTTACCGAAACGACTTCATGCTCGTGCACAAATGGAGATTGCACAGTGAAGGTAACCGGCACCAGCAACTACTTCGGCCCCGCATCGTTTTCCTTTACCGTCACCGCAAACGGCAAAACATCCACAGTAAAAACCGCAACGCTATCCATCAGCAACGTTGACGATGCCCCCGTATCGCAAAATATCACCGGAATTTCTGCAGCAGAAGATGCGACTAGCATCCAAACAAATCTGGTATATACCGACATTGAAAGTGACCAGGCCACGACCTGCACTGCCACCGCCGGTGACGGCAATGTGACCATTAGCAATTGTGCATGCACGTCCGGGACGTGCACCGTTACCTATACGACAGCGCTTAATTTCTACGGAAATACATCGATTCTGTATCGCGTAACCGCCAATGGAGCGCAATCCAACGAATCGACCATCTCCATCAACATTACTCCTGTCGATGACGCCCCCGTGGCGGACGCTCCGACTCTACCTTCACCATTCAATGAAGATACCATTTATGCAATCACGCTGCCCTATACCGATGTTGAAGGGCATACTGCATCTTCGTGCTCGATTGCACCTAGCATTAGCAACTTAACTGTGACGACACCCTGTGCTTGTTCCAGTGGCACTTGCACGGTCAGCATTCGTGGCACGACAGACTACTTTGGGTCGGCAAGCTTTAGCCTTACGGTCACCGCGAACTCTCTTACTTCTTCATCTCGTTCGGTACCAATTACAATCACCAATATCAATGACGTCCCCGTCGCGACCACCATTTCATACTCTGGAAATATCGACGAAGACATTCCGAAGCTAGTTACACTTAATTACACGGACGTCGATGGTGAATTGGCTCACACGTGCGCAATATCCAACCTAGTCAACATCACGGCAGGTGCTTGTTCCTGCAACGGCTCGGGCGTTTGCACGGCAACGATTACGTCTACTTCCAATTACTATGGCGCTGCATCGTTAGATTTTAATGTCAGCACAGGTAGCGACACTTCAGCAAATGTCACTGCCAATTTGACCATCATCGCAGTCGACGATGCACCCGTAGGCACCGGCGCCTCGCCGACAACCATAAACGAAGACGTCGCCACAGAGATTACTCTGCAATACTCAGATGTGGAAAGTCATCAAGCCACAACCTGCACCATTATCGCGGACACAGTTGATCACCTCACTTATGGAACTTGTTTATGCAGTCTTGGCGTTTGCAAAGTGACCGTCACAGGTTCGCCGCTGGATTATAACGGTTCAGCGTCGTTTCAGTTCACAGTTGCCCAGATCAGTGGACTGACGTCAACCGCCACGACTGTCAATCTCACCATTTCGCCGGTTGAAGATGCTCCGCGAGTTACTGCTGGCGCAAATGCTGCACAAAACGAAGACGCAGGGACATTCACCTTCAATCTGCCGTATTATGACCCTGAAGGCGACCTTGCGACCGCTTGTAGCGTTTCCAACGCGATCAATTTCGCCAGTGTGGGATCTTGCACCTGCTCGTCCGGCGTTTGCTCGGTACAGGTCTCAACAGCTCTCAATTTTTATGGCACGTCTTCACTTGATTACAACGTTACCGCCAATGGTTTGACATCCAACACTGCGACTCGCACCGTCCCCATCAACTCCGTTGACGACGCCCCAGTAACAACGAATGGATCCACCACTGTAGATGAGGACGTGGCAACGTCCCTACTCACACTTGCATATACTGATGTAGAAAATCACCAAGCAGATTCATGCCAACTTAGCAATCTCAGCAATCTTTCAATCACTACTGCTTGTTCTTGCTCGTCCGGCGTGTGCACGGTCGCGGTTCGCGGAACCTCCAACTTCAACGGCACGGCCACATTTGATTTCACCGTCACGGCCAACGGAGCCCAGTCCAATACATCAACCGTCACGGTTACCATTAACCCAGTTGACGACGCACCAGTAGTCACCAGCTATACAGCCAACGCATTCGACGAAGATACTGAGTCTCCATCGATAACCATTCAATACACCGACGTAGAAAATGATCAGGCGACTTCATGCACCACGCCCGGATCCAATGCTGTTACGATCACAACGGCGTGCGCATGTTCATCTGGCACATGCACCATCAAAGTACAAGGCAATCAAAATTACAACGGCACCACCGCTTATGTAGACGCACATGTAGTCGCCAATGGACTACAGTCCGCAGCCACCGGTCGGGTTTCCCTTAGCATTACGCCCGTCAACGACATGCCCACAGCCACGAATTTGACTGGTGCAAGCGCGATCAGCATGACTGAAGACTTGCCCTACACGCTGTACTTCTCAAATCCCTTTCCGACAACGGCAACATTCGCTGACGTGGACAATGATGCGCCAACGGGATGTACTCTTTCCAATATCGATGCCAATTTGCAGGAAACGACCGTATGCAGTTGTTCGTCCAATGTTTGTAGCGCCGTTATCAAAGGCATAGCCAATTACAACGGTTCGGCGTCTTTCAATTACCGCGTCACCACCGGGGCAGGAAATGATCAAACCAACTTGGCAACGGTCAATGTCAATATTGCTGCTGTGGACGACGCCCCGACCGTCACCACCACAACACCTGATACTTTCGACGAAGATGTTCCAACCGAGCTCACGCTTGGTTACACTGACGTTGAAGGCGATGCGGCCACCGAATGTGAAGTTAACTTGGAGACGAATGCCAAGTTGTCCTTGAGTTCTTCTTGTGCATGCACCGCCGGAACTTGCAAAGTCACCGTCGTCGGCAGTCCGATGCATTACAACGGAGCCGCTTCGATTCGCTACCGCATCAAGACTTCGGCCGGCGGAGCTGCCACTCCGCTATGGTCTGCGTTGACAAGTGTGGGCGTAACAATCAGCCCCGTCAATGATGCTCCTGTTAAAGAAAACAAAGCGATTTTGCAAGTCGCCGCAACAACAACCACTGTCATTCCCTCGGCAAGTCTAAGGTATGTCGATGCAGACGATACGACGACTCGCAATTCCATATTTGTAATTAAGTCAAACCCAACACTAGGTACCATTCGTAAGTCTGGCGTTGACCTAACTATTAATAGCACTTTCACCCAAAACGACATCGATCAGGGCCTGGTTGTCTATAATCACACCTCTTCCACGATGGGCACCGACACTTTCACTTACGCCGTGCGAGATGCCGCAAACGCCTATGCATCGGATGCGACGGACGGCAGTCCCGCAACCTTTGAGTTTTATGTCGATCCGGGGATCGTTAATTGCGACGACTACGAATCTGATACGACTTTCAAAGCAGTCGGCAATGGTACGACTGCACCCTACGTGATCTGTAATCCAGCTCAATTGAACGATTATACAGAAAGTGGTTGTGGAAACGGCATCACCATCGACTGCAGCAAAAACATTCGCATCGGTCGTGACATCAATATGAGCGGCTATCCTAATTTCGCGCCTATCGGCATATTCACAGGTACGTTCGAAGGTAATCAAAAGAAGATCTCCGGACTCAACATAAATAAGTCAACGGACTACGCGGGGCTGTTTACCAAGATTGAATCAGGCGGGTCAGTATCAGAGCTGCTCCTCGAAGGATCGGTCTCTGGCCGTTCATATGTCGGACTATTGGCAGGTTACAACAACGGCACCATCTCTAAAGTCGGAGCGCGCAGCGGTTCCGTCACAAACACGGCTGGCTCAGGAACTATGTACAACGTGGGTGGACTTGTGGGCCGCAACCTTGGCACCATTACGGACTCGTACGCTAAAGTTAGCGTGACAGGATCTTCAGCTACTGTGGGTGTTGGTGGCTTGGTTGGTTATGACGACGGCGAAACGATTAGTGACTCCTATGCAAGTGGGGCTGTCAGTGGCGGTCGCACGCAATCTGGAGTTCAGGATACGACTGGCGGATTTGTCGGGACAGGTGCTGGCAGTTCAACCTTCTCCTGTGCCTTCTGGGATACCAATGTATCAGGTTTAAGCAATGGCTGGGGTTCATCTATAAACGGCGTCAGCGGAATTTCTGGCAAGACAAACCAGCAAATGAAAACGGGATCAACGTTTAACTGCACAGGTGGGCATTTTAACACATCATCGACATGGGTCATTTACGCCTATACATCAACACCGCGGTTCCAGTTTGAAGAGACGTTGTTAAATTGTACTGCGGGGAATGGCGGCACACTATTCGACAAGAATGGCGACAGCATATATGACACTTGTTACTACCCCAATCACAGTTCTTGCGATCTGAAGTCAGGGGATACTCGTCGCGGCACGCTTGTTGACACAGGCTTAGATGGCATAGGCGATGGTTGCATTTACTTCGCCGCGAATAATCAGACATGTACCGACCGCTGCGCAGCCAACAGCACGCATACGCTATTCTCGTCCGCAAGCACATTGGACGCCACTCGCACGTCCACCATGTGTAACTACTTGGTCCGAGACTTTATGCAAGATCAGTCGTTGGAAGAAACAACCTTTAATTCCTCACCATTTGACGAAGCGAATTTCCTATTGCTTGACGCGGGCTGTATGATGGTCGGCGATCCGTATATGAACAAGTTTGCGTATGATTTCAACATCGTCCGCAGCCCGACGTCGACGTCACCGATAGGCAATTCTCCATTGCCTACGAACAACTATATCGACACTTATTTTGGCAACATCCGCCGCGTGTGCGGATGTTCAAATACTCCGTAATTCTATGACATTTGCTCGATCAGTAATTGCACGCCCTGACCAGTTGCTCCGGCTTGGGCGTATGGCCCATAGGCCTTGTCGGTCCACGAATAAATATCCAAATGCGCCCACGGTGTTTTCTTAGCAAACGACTCCAAAAATAGTGCCGCGGTTATCGCGCCACCGAATCCCGTACTCGATGCATTGGACATGTCAGCAAAATTAGAGCTCAACATGGCGCGATACTCTTGCACAAGTGGCATGCGCCAACATCGTTCGCCCGATGCAACAGCAGACGCCAACACCGACTCCGTCAATTTATCTGAATTCGAAAACAACCCAGCCACATCTGTACCCAGAGCGACCTTGATCGCGCCGGTCAATGTCGCCAAATCAATCAACGAGGTGGGAGCGTCATCACCTTCTTGACTCAACGCATAATTCATCGCATCTGCCAAGACCAGCCGTCCTTCAGCGTCAGTATTATGAATCTCAACGGTCATACGAGCTCGGGACTCAATCACGTCGCCGGGACGGAACGATTGCCCATCGACACTATTTTCAGCGAGAGCCAAGTACGCATCAAATGGCTTAGGCGACGACGTCAAGTGAGCCCAAAATGCAAAAGCAGCAACGGCGGCACTACCGCCCATGTCCTTTTTCATCAAACGCATGCCACCAGCATCTTTGATATCCACGCCGCCTGTGTCAAAAGTAATTCCTTTGCCTACAATCGCGATAGGCCTCTTCGCACCCCTTACCGACTTTGGGCGGTAGCGAATATGTACCAAACACGGCGGAGTTGGCGAACCTTGCCCGACAGCAGCTAGCAAGTTCATGCGCTCCGCCGCTAGGCGACGACCACTAATCACATCTACTTTACAAGAAGCAGACTTACTAAATGCCTGCACCATCGCTTCCGCAAACGATACGGGATTTAAGATGGATGCCGGAAGATTTGCTAGGTGCCGAGCCATATTTGTTGCGAATCCAGCGTAGGCAGATCGCTCAACAACGTCTCTTGTCACACCCGTTAGCACAAGACGGATTCCACGATCTTGCTTACCCTTCTGAATCGCGACAAAATCATAAAGCGCGACTTCCAGCGCTACCAAGGCTCCACTTGCCTCTTCTTTTCCGCAACCGTGCAACTCGATGTTCAGTGTCGTACACTTCTGCGCTATCGCCTGCAAATAGGCTGGACCAGCGGTATCACGTGCGCGAGCATACGCACTTCGTTCGACCCCACTCATCGGCGAAGTCGTTTTTTCCGCGGCCTTTTCGCTGCTACCAATCCAGACAAAAACTACCGGACCGTTTTCATTCGCACGAGACACCGAAGTTACTTCACCTTTTTCCAAGCGCAGTAATTGCCATTCTGGCACACCGAGCTTAGCTGCTGCCGCACGGCAAGTAGCGACGCCTGCTGCACTACCAAACAAATGGACATGTGCAGCAATTCCCTGCCACGCTTTCTCAGATGAAGATTTGCCGATATGCGCCTGTAACAAACGAGGAGCCAATGCAAAACCAAAGAGCGAAGAAGCCGTCGCGCCGTTAGACTTCTTTGCTTGAGTGTCAGTTTCTTCTGGTGCTGATGACGCAGATTTTTTCTTCGTACTCAATCGTGCCGTCTTAGATTGTTTCTTAGTGGTTGTGGCCATGTCCGTACTCCTTAGAAGAATACCGAACATGATACCTAAGGGTGACGCATCGTGTCACGCCTTGCCTAGTTTCTCTTTCGCAAATGAGGGACATAGATCAGAAACTATGCACGCGTGGCATTGTGGATTCTGCGCTTTACAGACGTAGCGGCCATGCAATATCAGCCAGTGATGCGCATTTGGCAAATGTTTGGCATCTATCCTCGCCAACAATTCCCGCTCGGCTGCTTCGGGGGTCTTTTGCTTGTGCCAGCCCAATCGCGCCCCCACGCGGAACACGTGGGTGTCCACGGCCAGCGTTGGTTCTCGATAGATTTCACCCAAAATTACATTGGCCGTTTTTCGCCCGACTCCCGGTAGTGCTTCAAGGTCTTCGCGGGTACGCGGAATGCCGCCCGCATATTGATCGACCACAATCCGCGACAGAGCGAGAACGTTCTTCGCTTTCGTGGGAGCCAAACCGATGGAGCGGATCATCGCCAAAAACCCATCAACGCCTAACTGCAAAATGCCGCGCGCATCCAATCCACGCGTGAATGGCTCGCGCATTGCCTTATTGACGCTTACATCGGTTGCCTGCGCAGAAAGTACGACCGCCACCAAAAGCTGAAAGGGCGTTTCGTAGTAGAGTTCACATTTGGGATGGGGATTCAGCTTAGCAAAGCGCTTGAGAATCTCGTCAAGCCGCTCCGCATCTCCTTTGACGGACGATGTGCGGCCGCGAGTCGATCGAACGCGTCTTTCGCTGTTCGATCGCAGGGAATCAGACTTCATTCAGAAACTTCGAGGACAACATCGCCGCCGCTGATCTTGCACTGGCAAGCAAGGCGCTCGTTAGGCATCGCAGACATGGTCTCCAAGAAATCCTTTTCATCGTCCTTCATGGGGCTCAAATGATTCGCACCCTCCAACACTTTTACCATGCAGGCACCACAGGCACCGTCGCGGCACCCAAACAAAATCGACGTGTCGTGCTGCTCGCACATATCGATAAGCGCATAGTTATCAGGTACTTCGATCGTCAGTTTGTCGTTCTTTACGGTAACTTTTGGCATGTTTCATCCATTGGAGTGAGCGGTTCAATAGGTGGAAATGACTACCGAAAACACCGGTTCAAGTCAACGTCTTTGACTGCTTCTGGTTCTCCTGAACTTTCGTGTCAAACGAATGGTCAAAAGAGTCGATTTTGGCAATGCCTTTGCAGCTTCCGCATTTGGCGATAGCCCGCCCCTTTGTAAATGCTCTATGATTTCAGACAGTTGTGAACACTCGGCGTCTGGCTTGAGCCTTGCAACATCATAAGGGCTGACAAAAGGATCGAACATGAGTGTTCGCGCAAAACTATTGACGATTTTCTGCGCCCCGCAAGTAGCGGCGGCTGCATTCGTTTTGCTTGCGTCCTGTTCACCCAAATCCACTAAATTCGACCATCAGCCCCTTCCTGCAGCACCGATGCAGACGTCTCCCTTTACCTACAACGGCAACTTGGACTTAACAGCACTAAGCCAATCGGCTAACGATGCACTTCGCAATGCCAAGCAAAGGGCACCGAATGATGATTTTCTTTGGGCCCTTTCCATTTGCCAGTGCACGCCTAATTTTCAGGGTAAAGTTTTAGTTGATATGTCAAAGGCCAGTGGCGCACTGCCTCAGCCGATGGTTCCAGCCATCCGCGAACAGATTCAGAATGATCCCAAACTTAAGGCGCTGATGTCATTGCAAGACGGCGCTTTGAGCAATTTGCTCAAGAAATTTTTTACCAATGACGACAAAATCGCGCAGACCATCCGCGACGGGTTTGCCCAAAAACTCCGTGATGCACTTCCCGGCGGAACAACGCTTGAGAAGACTGTCCCATTTCGCTTTGACTTGTTCCCTCTTGCGGGCAACCAAGAAACGATAGTGGCGGGCAGCAGTCGCCGGATCCAAGCCGCTGGCTTTGGTCCTCGCTGGTCATTCGTATTTTCCGCTAATAAAATGTTTTCGGGCGGAAAGCCCATCTACGGCTCCGATCACGGCCTCGAACTCTTCCATGTCGCCCGAACACTGGCTGAATGGCAGTACCTTTATGGACTTGAAAAGTCCACCATGTCGGGCAAAGTCTTTGGTGGCCTAACGGTTGATCCGAACAACGCCGCCTCAGGCGAGTTGCAGCCTTTTGATCCACGCGCCAATCCTCAAGCGACACCTCGCATTGTTTCTGGGCCATTGGAAGTTCAATTCAAAGAGACTGGCTCCGTTGATCTCGCCCTGAATGTACAAGAACAATGGGCGCGTTTTCCTGAACCAATCACACTTGATGAACAAGTTAAGATCACACACGCAGCGGCGGTAGCTTTCAGCAGAATGCGTCCTGAAAATCGCCAACACACGTCAACGATCTTTGGACCCAAAGGTGGCAAAGCGATGTTTCCTCCCGAAACGCATCAGCTACCACTTATCTATCTCACAGGCTTCGGCGCCTTGCTAAAGCAAGGATTCATCGACGTACCTACGCGTCGCATCTACGCGCAGGCACAGGCTGCTGGACAAACGGGAGCATTGGCTCCGATGGTGGTCACTGCTCGAATGGCTCGCACCATTTTTGCGTGGCAGAAAGAAACATCTAATCTGCAGGGAGCAGAATTGAGTGCTGACGTACAGTCACAGCTGACCACCGCCAATCCCGAATTGAAAAAAGCCGCACAGCTCGCCGTGCAAACCATCATCGCCAACCACGTCCGTTACGGACAAGTGGACGACGGCGCTCTGGCATGGCATCTGAAACTAGATCCACAGAACTCCAACATTCCAACGATCGAAGAGAGCGCCGAGACCATAGCGACACTTATTGACGTCGAACGCGTCAATGTTCCTAGTCCGCTTTTGCGTCAACGCATCATTGATTTGTCGCATTGGTTCGCGATGGAATATTTGCACGGTGCAAAAGGCGGGGCGTCACCTACCGGTGTCATCTGGACTCATTACTTCCTAACACGACTGAAGGAATTTGCCTCCACCCATCAGGTTCCGTTTACGTGGCTGGATTCCTCATTGCAGAGCACCACAACGGCAATCAGCACGACCCTCGAAGGAGGGAACTAAATATGAAAATCCGCCTTTCCGCACTCACAAACTTGGTCGCAACCATTTTGCTGCTTGCCCTTTTGGCCCCCTCACACGCTGCACAAGCGCAAGACGAAACACTTCCCAAGGGCGTTGGCCTCTATCAGTTTGGCTATCGTTCTTTTGCAACCCAAACAGACAAGTTCGATGAAAACGGCAACAAGGTGAGTCTTGGTGAGCCGTTCAACCAAGAATTTTCCGGCGCGAATTTGCAGCGCGGCGCGGGCGGACCTGAATTGAAACGCCTAGCTGACGAGCTAGCTCGATTCGACTCCAACAGCAATACCGATCAGAGCCTTCTGAATCAACTCAACTTGGGCAAGATGGAAGGCCAAGTTAAGGCTAACATCGACGCCAAAATTTTGTCTTTGGCGTTTGGCGCGACCAACCGGCTTACACTGTTCTTCGGTATCCCGTTTGTGAATGCATCTGTTGATACCGATATTTCATTCACGCCAGGCAGCAACGGCGCGCCATTCATCAAGCAACGTTTGGGCGAGCTCGCCTTTGACGAACTAAAGTCAGGACTCGATCAAGCCGCAGCTATCAATGCCGAAACCATCAAACAAAGCATCGAAGCAAAAGGCTATGCCCCCATTGATCATTGGGAATACTCTGGACTCGGCGATATCCAAGCCGGTGGTGTCTGGGGAGTGAAATCTCGCTTGGCTCGCAACCTCGGTTCGATTTTTTCCTACCGCATGACTGCGAATATTCCGACAGGCTATGAAGAGAAACCAGACATCCTTACCGACGTTGATATTGGCTCTGGTTCGTTTGGACTGAACAACGAAGTTATGGAAAAGATGATTCTGTTCCGCACATTGTGGATCGGAGCAGCAGGACGATACGGATATAATTTTGCTAGCACCAAAACGAAGCGCCTTCCCGAAGCGGAAGAAGGTGTCGTCGCTCAGGACCGCACCACCAATGTCTCTTTTTCACCAGGCGCAGACATGGGAGCCGATGGCATGTTGGGACTTACTGTGGGCGTGATTAAAGCTCGCTACACACTGGGAGTAACCACGCACGAAAAAGATCACTATTCTGGCGCGATGGTGGGCAACTACGATAAGCTGTCCGAAGGAAGCGACTCCTATCAATCGTTTCATGACGCTTCTCTAATTCTGCAGACGGCTGATTTGTATCGTAAAAAAAGCTTCCCGATTCCGTTCATTTTGGAATTGAATGCTCATATTCCCATTGAAGCTCGCAACTCGATGGATGAGCGTTACTACATGGTTTCCATCAGCTCATTCTTTTCCACGCCCATGGAAAAATCCGCTAAATAGAAAGTGCGCCAGTGCCACTTCCGTGTGCCACTAGCGCTTCATGACGGTCACTAAAAGATCAATGGGAGGGGATGAGGGGGTTCCCTGACCTTGTTAGCGCGCGGCCCCGTAGGACCATCGCTCCCGTTCATAACTTCTGAATTTGATTTGATTCGATGTGCCGGTATCATTCTTCGAAAACGATTGGACGAAACCTTCGTGTGGCACATCGACGAAGATCTTGTTCATGCTACCATTCACTGAGACTTCAAACAAATCTACTGGATCGTTCACTAAGGCCTGCACAACGCTGCCTTTACCTGTGACCATCACACAAACCGCGGGGATGCGAGGTACTTTGACACCTTCACGGTCACCATGAAGGTGCGTAGATTGCTGCTGTTGAAAGATGCCGTACTGAACGAATGAAGAAGTTCCTTCGACCACCAAGAGCAATGACTTCCCGGCAGGGATTTCGATGCTTTTGCGAATCTGCACGTTGCTCTCTGAGATTTTTACGGAAACCAATTTGGCGGGATCAGTCTTTGGCAAGTTGCTGCAGGTGTCCTTTGCCGCAGCTTCTGATTTTGGGGGAGCATCCTTGCTCACTTGGTCTTTCTTTGCATCTTCGCTTGCAGAAACACCGTCGATATCTGATTCATCAGGAGCTTCCGCTGAAGCTACTGGTGGAAATTCAGAACCATCCCGCTCAGCGGCAACTACGTCTGCGCTGTCTTGCGACGCTGCTTCGTCTGCGGCCGCTGATTCGACCAACTGTGTGCGTAAGTCTTTGTAGTTTTGATTGAGCTGTTCGATGCGTCCGCAGCCGACGACGGAGATCGCGGCCAAAAAAATCAACGACGCTTGCATTGTGCGCATCACACGCGACATACACACCCCCGAGAAAACTATGGTTCCTCTATTTTTCACAGGGTTGTTGCTCTGCTCTTTCCTCCTTATCGACTAAATACCGCCGGAAATTGAGATATTTTGCATCGCCATCAAAATTCGCACAGTTGTCTTGATGTTATCCCCATGGCACGTCGGGAAATTCTAGATTCGCATTTTAAGTAATTATCAAGTAAATCACTTGTAGATTTCAATATTTATGCTACGATTCTAGCTAGTTACGATTTTCTTAATCCTTTTGAGTGGAGTTCAGTAATGGAATTCAGCTTGCTCAGCCCCGATGGTCACCTATTCATTTTGCGTTGGTTTCACTTTTTCTTCGGCGTCATCTGGATCGGCCACCTCTACTATTTCAACTTCACGCAAGTTCCGTTTTTTGCGGAAACAGATAACGCCACTAAATCCAACGCCATCCAAAAGCTCGTACCTCGTGCGTTGTGGTGGTTCCGTTGGTCGGCGTTGGTCACATTCGTTACCGGTTTGATCTATTTGATGGCTCGCGGCGGACAGATCGGTGAAGGCGCATGGACCTCAAGCTGGGGCGTTGCCATCCTCACCGGTGCGTTGCTCGGCACCATCATGTTCCTGAACGTATGGCTCATCATTTGGCCCAACCAAAAGATTGTGATTGAATCAACGACCAACGTTGCCCAAGGCAAACCAGCCAATCCCGCAGCTGCGACCAGTGGCGCGCGTGCACTGGTAGCTTCCCGCACCAACACCCTTTTCTCGTTGCCCATGTTGTTCTTTATGGGAGCTGCGTCACATTTGAATTTTTCCATAACGGAAGAATCCAATTTCAACCTTTATTGGATCATCACACTCGCAGTCATCGGCGCGATCGAGCTCAACGCCATCAAAGGCAAGATTGGACCGTTGGCCACCGTTAAAGGCGTAATCCATGCTGGCGTCGGCTTGATGCTCGTCATGTACGGCATTGTTGAAGTGATCCTCTGATGAACGTTTTCGCAAACATTTTGCGTTCAGCACTCAGGGTAATCGCCCTGGGTGCTATCTCATTGGTCTTGGCTTCATGCCTTTGCAACAAACCAAAGCCAGACAGCAACGATCCTGACGCCGCACTCATTGCCAAGGGCAAGACCGTGTACATGACAACATGCGTGGCATGTCACAATAGTGATCCGAGAAAGGACGGTTCGATCGGACCGGACATATGGGGATCATCGAAAGAACTTCTCGAAGCGAAGATTTTGCGCCGTGCTTACCCAGAAGGACACACGCCTAAGCGCAACAGTGTCGCCATGCCCTCGTTTCCCCACCTTGAAAAGGACATCGAGGCTCTGCATAAGTTTCTTAATTCTACGTCCGGAAATTAATCCCGCAGTGGCAAGACAAAACCAGGGAGCGTGCGAAGTCGCTTAAGCTCCTTTTCGGTTTCGATCATTTCGCGGTCGCGCTGCTTTTCTTGTAAGAACCACGCCAGCGGACCCAATATGTTCAAATCGACTCTTGCAACAGTCTTCTCATTGTCCGCCATAAACATGTTCCACACGGGACTTTGTTCATCCCCATGCAGTGAGCGGAAATGAAGCCTAACCTCTTTGCCGTCCGTAACATAGAACGGATAGTCCGTTGTTTTGAGTTTGCCAGCGTCGTAACGTTCAATCACCACTCGCACCCGAATCTTGTCAAAGCCACTTTGTCGAAAGGCTTCGACGATGATGGGATCATCTTGCATGTTTTTCAATGACTCGAGAAGTTGGGCCCGCAGGTGCTCTTCACCATTCACATTGATAAAACGCCACTTTCCTTCTGCCGTCATGGCGAGGTGAACGCTTCCCGTCGCTGCCGGCAGATAAACTCGAAGTGCGTCGCTAGGCTGATAACGCAACAATATTTCGCGCGCAATGGACACAAGTGAAGGTGTGGTGTTGGATTTAATTTCGGCATCAATGGTTTGGTACGCATCGAATTTCTGCGCCGCGATGCGCGCATGAGTCGATTCTTGGGATTCTTGCCCACCCCAGACCGACGTATGGCTAGGCATAAAATCTTGCAGTGTACCGCGAGCGCCGATGGCGCCACTACCACTGGTTCTTTCCCTACCAACCGCACGAGGTCGCGACGGCGCAGGCTTCGAATGTACTACTTGGGGGGCGGTGGGCAACTTTTTTTCAGTATGATAATACTTGATTTGCACGGCAACGTTTTCAGGATTTACTTTCTGCGCGTCCACTCGCAAACGCGATTCGTCGTCCCTTGATTCTGAGATGGTCCATGTAAACGAAGCGTGCAATATAACTGACGCCGCCAGTGCCAGCACGAGTGAACGATCTTTGATACCTGCACGTTTCTTCAAAATTTGACGCCTTTGACGATGTCTTTTTCAATGGCCTGCAAACACTCAGCACACGGGACAGGTTGTTCATCGCGCGGCTTGTCGGCGAAGTCCGTAACCGCCCTTACTTCAATCTCCGGCGCCAGCATGCCCGCCGCAAACTTACCTTGGAACTTCGCTTGCTCTGCCAGCACAACTATATCACGATGATCGAAGGGAAATCCCGTCGCCGTCACCACACCCATTCGACCAAGAGTCGGATGAGGATTCAATAAACTTTGTCCGAGCCAAGGAGAAGATTCGCGCTCCCACCCCAGAAGCTGCATGATGGTGGGAGCAATGTCGGCATGAGTCGACAAACGCACTTTTGTCGCTGGCGTGTTGCCACCACAAAAGACCAGCGGGACTTCGATGCGCGACTGGATCAAACGCACGGCAGCATGCCCCAGCAAACCCTGATCCCAGAACTCTTCCCCATGATCGCCCGTCACAACCACCACGAGTTCGCCGCGCGCGATCACGTCCGCAAAATGTAGCAACATTTGATGGATCTGGTGATCGACATACATAGTCGCATTCTTGTAGCGATTCATGATTTCGGTTTTGGTCTTTTCCAATTCCGCATCGCCTACGAAATGATTGTAGTCTTCAGGCAAAACTGGCTGGTGTTTGGCAAATTCATCAGAAAAGGAATAGTTGTGGTGAGTCGAGGTCAAAAAAGTAAACACAAAGTGAGGCTGTCTCATTAGGGATTCTGCGGGCACGGTATTGCGCAGCCACTTCACCATTTCCTCGTCCGCAACATGGAACGGTTGCTGCAAAAACTGCACGAAGGGCTCGAAGTCGTCAAAGATAAAGCCCGCCCCCTTCCACGCAAGCACCTGCGATGAAGATCCGCCGACAAACCGGTAGCCGCTTTCACGCAATGCCGCCATCATCGGATTCGCCGCTTTGACCAGTCGCATACCTTCGTAATGGTACGCCGGGGCTCCATATAAAGACGAGAATACTCCATACTCGGTAGTGTGCCCGTTCGCGTGGTGATGAGAGCTTTGGATGCACTTCTGTGATTGCATCCATTGCGTCAACTTTGGCATCAGTTCTGACGTAAAAACGTCGCTTCTCAACGATTCGACCAGAATCATCAATACACTGGGCGTCTTGGGCTGCGCTCCGGCGATGCGAGCGTACGGTTCTGGGATACGCGCGGAAAACGACTGTGGCATCCGCAACGAGTCCTGCAAGGCAAGCCCGCGATGGATCCGATCTTCAGTCGCTGCTCCTAGCGTCCCATTTTGAAACAACCGAAAAACTCCACCACTGTCGGCAGTACTTCCGACACCGGCAACCGAGAATCCGCATGGCACCACGACAACAGCAGCCAACAACCGTAAAGTCGTTGTTCGCTTGATGGTGGGTGCTCGCTGCAAATACCTCGCTAAGATGACTTGTCCAATCGTGGTCGCAACTGCAGCAAACAACAAGGTCATCCATGTTGCAAAGCCCAGCTCCGCCTCACGCATCGCACCTTGGCTGGCAAAGGAGTTTACGACGACGGCATCATCGAGGTGTGTTCCCAGCACCGCAAAACTCTTCGCGTCCGCATAAAGCAACAACAGCACTACCGATTGCCAAATACTCTGCAACCAAATGCCGATAGATCTTGTTTGGAAGCGACGATCGAGCCCCGCTGTGACGATTGCGAGGATCACCGCGGGGACGATGACCAACAAGACGATCAACCAGCCGTTGGCGTTCCAATATGCAAGCGGAGTCAAACCTGTCCCGAGCTTGGTTGCTTTGTCCAAGAGCACAGAACTCCACCAGCTCTGGTGGGTCATCAAAGCGAAAGTCCAGAGAATCCCTAATTGTATTGGCAAAATCGACACCCGCACCAGCCTCACGCGCAAACATCAATGATTACATAATATTACAGGCGTTGTGCTGTAAAATCAGCCCCCAAAAACCAGCTCAGGGTGGCAAAAGCGCGCCAAAAAATACCATACCGCAAATACTAAAGCCAGTCATGCAAGTCACCAATTCTACAGCGTTCTTTAAAATATTTTATCAAAAAACTAAAGGCTTTAGCCGGCTGAGCCGATCAGGGGTTTGCACGGCGCGCATGGCGCCGCGCATCTCACAGAACGGACTTGTGGGACAGGTTCCAAGGATGGCGGGGTTAAACGGGGTTCGATGGAGACGTCCTATGCATGAACAGATTTGGTACGTGTTTCAAAATGAGCAGCAAATTGGTCCGTTCGCTTTAGAGCAAGTCCAACAAATGTATACATCAAAGATGATGACAACCGACGCGTATCTCTATCGCGCTGGCTGGAAAGATTGGCGTCCGGTAGCTGAGTGCTACGAAGAGATTGGCGTGCCCCATCCACAAAACAAGAAGACGCCAGACGTACAGCAGCCCATGAAGCAGAAACGCACGGGCGCACCACGGGCGTCGATCGAGGGACGAGTGATTGTTCACAACAACGGCCAGTTGGTGATCGGCACCGGCGTGAATATCTCGATGACTGGCATCTTCGTCGAGACCACTGATCAAATGTTTACAGTTGGCGAGCGTTTGAAGCTCACCGTGAAATCGGATGAGCTCGCAAAGCCGTTCAACGTCGTCGCCCAAGTGATCCGCTATAACGCCGACCCGCGATTGCCGGTTGGTTACGGGCTCATGTTCGAAAATTTGGACCCATTGATTCGTGAAGAGATCAAGGAACTGGTTGCCGCGCACAACGCACAACCCAAACCCACGAACAAGGCTCAGTAAAGAAGCGACAACGACGCCATGCTTATGCATCGCGTTGAGGAGGTGATAAGTGGCTACAGCAAGACAACCACAATGGAAAGACGCAAGCGACGTGGCATCAGCCAAAAACTGCGTAAACTTTGGCGTCGCCGCGACCGTCGAAGATGCGCGACGCGTCATCCGTAATTTTTCTCAGGAACAAGTTGATGAACTCGTCGCTCACCTCGCGCAACTGTTTGTTGAGCGCGAAGGCAAGCGCCTCGAACAAGAACTCGTTCTCGAATTGTACATGCTTCTTTTGAATGAAGGCGATCCTATCAAGATCATACCTCCGTTCTTGGAAGCTATGTTGCAAACCCACAATGCCGACCGTACCATCTTGAGCATGGTTGAATTGGTGCTTACCTCCGAATCGACCGATTCAGAAACTGATAGCGAACTCTACTCCTTGTGCGTGTCCTTTGTTTGCGAACTCGGACTGGCTCTAAAAGAATTCGAAAAGCAACGCCCCGGTGCGTTCAAGAATGCCGGCCCACTGTTGGACCGCATTTCTACCCATCTGCTAAGCGTCAGCAACAGCAACAGCGTCAACGTTCGCCTCAGCTTGCTGAATTACTTTGGCGAAATGGAAGCCGACCGTCCGAATAAAGACGGGTTCAACAAAGTCATTAGCCGTTTTGGTCACACCATTTTGGAACATCTTTTCGACCTGTTGTTCCAGAAGAAATCAGAAGGGCACGCGTTGCAATACATTTTGCAAAACCTGCCCTACATCCTCCAGGGTGACAATCACACGCAGCGTATCGTGCATGAGACATGGAAATTTTACATGCTTAAGGTGCCCGATCGTTTTGGCATGTTCTTGCAGTCCATGAGCGTTAGCTTGGCGAGTGCGTCGGAAACAAATCCAAGTTTACGTTTGGCACGTTCTCGCTTTGTGCAGCATTTGGGCGCATTGCTCAGCGTGGTTTCCGAAGTCAATCACCGCGAACTGACGCGCGAGATCATCACGTCTCTCTTGCAGTTCCGCCAAGACCCCATATGTGACAACGCCTTCCGCGAAATTCTTGCCATGAAGAATCTGCGCGAAAACGTGATGTCCTTGTTACATAAGGTTCGTGATCCTAGCATCTCAACAGACAACGTTATCGAAGCCGCATCGAAGTTTATCACCAGCAAGCGCGGCCGCAAGCCGTCGTTCCAAAAGTGCGACTCGATGTACACCATCGAACTGGTTCGATTCCTTGGGGCCATCCCCATTACGCAACGCATCGCATCCTAAAACGAAGCCCGCGCAAGCGGGCTTTTTTCATTTAAAAAAAAATAGCCCGCTACTGCGGGCTATTGAGCAATCTCAGTCTAAATCCAAACTACGGCGCAGGAGCAGCCTTGATTTCCATGTCCTTCAGGACGGGAAACTCAACCGAAGTCTTGTTACCGGTAACATCGCTGATCAACCATGATTCCTTCTCACGGATGACGCGAACAGTGTTTTCCGTCGTCACTGTTACCGCGTTCTCAGAGCTGCCTCCGGGCACTGACGTCAAATCTTTGTATTTGATTTGAAAGGTAACTTCGGTTTCGCGTGGCGTGCGATCACGACGCTCGATCAAGCTGTAATTCTCCAACTTATATCGCTTGGAGATATATGCTTGTTGAATCACTTGGTCCGACGCCGCCGCGATAGCTTCGTGAAGATTTCCGGTGGTGTACTCCAATAGCTCCGCTCGTTGCGCAACTTCACTCATATTCATCGCTACGTTTAGATAAGCCTCGACAACTTGGTCTGGCGCCAATGCACCATGCCCCTTACCGCAATTCTTGGTGCAGCCAACTGCACCGACCAACATCAGACCAGCAGCAAACTTGCGCCACGACCACAAACTGCTCATCATTCACTCCTCCGTCACTTCTCGGTTCTCACTTGGCGGTTGGACACCCTGCCCATTGAAATTACCGCTTGGTTTCACATCGTCACGATCACGCCTTTGGCGAATGGTCATTCCGGGTAGTTTAGCCGAAATGCCATCAGGCGGTTTACGGTCATGGCGAGTACGATTGTAATTGTACACGCCGCCGATGGTTTCTGTCTTGATTTCTCCCACATTGGAAGGAACATACTTGGTGCTGGTTGCTGGTTGCGCGGGAGCTGCATCAATTACCGCCACGTTTCGCTGCCGTCCGACGCGCTTGTTGGAAACTTTGGACGACGCCCGCACCTTGTTGTCCGCAGGCACGCCGAATGCTTGCTCGTGGGCCATGCGTTCCTGATCACCCGCTGGCTCAACCGCCACCATGCCTCGCATCACGTACGGATCCAGACTCGCATCAACCCACACCATCCGTTCATCAGTGATGATTGCCGTCTGAAACCTCATGGCGAGATTCCTCGGACGCACAAATGCGTTGATACCCTGCTGGACCAAATTGGGAACGCGCGAAAGGGGTTCGCTGTTACCTTTGGGGCCGATCATCACTTGCACATCCAAACGGCGAAACTGCGCTACCAGCAGAGCCGCCGCAATGTCACTGTCCGATAGCATTTCGGAGCTGATCCAAACGCGACGCCCCGCTCCGCTGATCATATTAAGAATTTCGGACCGCACTTCCGCATAGTCTCCGACAAACCTCTCGGTGCGCGTGCGAATCAAATTTGACGGCGGCGTGGCTGCGGATTCGGGAAATAGATCGCGCGCGCCATCCGCTTGCACAGGATTGGTCAAAATCCCCAGCACCGCCGAAGTTACGCCTACAAGTTTTGTCGAATTCAACGCCACTACTTCTTTTTCCTCAACACAAAGGCACCAAAGCCATCCATGTCATCTTGGTTACCCGCATACACCATGAGAACGTTGTCACGTGTCACATATTTTTTGTAATAATCAGGCAAGCGATGCACGGGAGAAACGATTTCGACACGTTCTCCAAATTTCTTGATCGCCCAATCCGCATGATTGGACGATTCTTCAGGCTCGAAGCTACAAACAGCATAGATTAGCTCGCCACCAGGCTTGAGGATATCGATCGCTTTGGCAATCATATCGCGCTGGGTCGAAACTAGCGAGGTAACAACCTCCGGCGTCTTCTGCCACTTGCCTTCAGGGTGGCGACGCAGAACTCCGAGACCGCTGCAAGGCGCGTCCAAAAGAATCCGGTCAGGAGGAGTCGAACAAGACCATTGCATGAAGTCTGTAACCGCATACTCGACGCCTTCGACGTGCCCAAGACGCGCCATCGTCTGCTTGGCTTTTTCAAGGCGATCTTCGCTGCGGTCAAGTCCGATCAATTTGATTTTGCCGAGACCGAGTTCGTAGATGTGGCTGAGTTTGCCGCCGGGCCCGCAACAAGCATCGACTATGACGTCACCTTCCTTCGGGTCAACGAGATAGCCGATGAGCTGCGCCGCTTCATCTTGTACGGTGTAATAACCTTCACCAAAGAGCGATTCATCGTCAAAGCGCGGAAACTCTTTCAGGCGCAGACATACTCGCAAAGGACGTTTTTCCGAATGGGTCTTTTCTGCGCGCAACAGTTCCTGTTGCAGTTCGTGCACGTCTTCTACGGGGATCTTGAGCGTATTCGTACGAATGGAACTCGGAGGCGGTTGGTTATTGGCCGCCAAGATTTTTTCCATCCGTTCAAAATTGAAACGCTCGTACCAGCGATCGACGATCCACTTTGGATGGGCAAACTGCAAAGCCAAGTATTCAGTCGGTTGCTTTTGTTTATCAGGCTTTGCGAAATACTCCGCACGCCGAGCGATTTGACGCAAGATGCCATTCACAAAGGAACACGCACTTGCCTGCCCTTTTGATCGCACATATTCAACGCTTTCATTCACGGCGGCGCGTTCGGGCACTCGGTCCATGTAGTAGATCTGGTAGGTTCCCATGACTAGAGCGGCTTGGATTTGGCCGGTGGTCTCGTCGAGATTACGACGCGACGTGTGCTGCAAGATCCAATAGAGTTTGGAATTCCACCGCAAACTGCCGTACAGAAGTTCTTTGATGAAGTTGCGATCGAGGCGACGCAGATCCTGTTTGTGTTCGCGGAAGGCTTCCTCCAGAACATCTTCAGGCTTGCGCTTGTGCTTCATGACTTGCACAAAGGCATCGTAAGCAACTTCGCGAGCTAAGGTTAAACTCAACACCGACTCCGTGCGGGCAAAAATGCTGACGGCGATTGGAAATTCAATTCGTCATTTGGAATTTTACCTGAATTTTCACTGAGATGGCAGATGCAGGGCGATTTTTTGAGGTGGGTGGTTAATTGCTTGGTTATGGTTCTTGCGGAGTGCGATCTCCGCAATTTAATACCTCGTGTGGGCACTTAACGACGCGCATCGCTATTGCGGCGTACGCTCCGCTTCCAACGCTTCCAGTCTTCGCAGCAAATCTGCGATGACCAACTCTTGGTTGTTTACAATCTTTTGCAGACTCTGCACCGATGGAATGGAAATCGTCTGCATGGCCGGAGTGTAGGTGCTGCACGCTTTGAACGACTTCGGACGACGTCCGCTTGCGTCTGGGATGGTTACCGTCTCCCACTGGTTACATACTTGAACATTATAAAATGAAACGTTTTCCGCAACCGCTACTGAGCCGAAAGTTGCAAGTGTGGCCGCTGCCAATGTTCTGATGATGAGATGCATACTGGATTCCTCTCGTTGTTTGAGAATGCATCAATAAATTACAAGCGGTCGAGCGTCAATGAGCCAAAATGACCAATCACGGTACCAATGTTACTTACTGCGACTTAGTCAGACTTTTCGCTTCATTCAGAATGGTTGAAATGAATCGCGTTGGCTCATGCTTCAAAAAATTTCAATAATCGCCGCACGATGTTAGACTCTAAGCCTATGGAAGATATCCAAATCGAAAATTTTCTCGTCTCACTTTTCTTCTCCGCGGTTGGATTGGCTTATCTGACGTTTGGAAAAAAGAATGGTCGCATCATGTTTATGTTGTTTGGATTGATGATAATGGCAGTGGGTTATTTCATAGAATCTTTTTGGCTTAATCTGACGATTTCGACGGCCCTATCCATCACTCCGTTACTTTTGAAGAATCGATTTTAGCAAGTTGATGTTGTGTGGGTTTCGCTGTCACTTTTAAAACCTACAGAGCGCGGACGCGCTCTGCATCAAATTCAAAAACTATTCAGCGACCCCGAGTTCCTTTAACGCAAACGTCCACTCATTCGCCAGCTGGCGAATCTTTTCTGAACGCGAACCCGACTGAAAGCTGTGACTTCCACCACGCTTGATCTGGATCAGTGCAGGATGTGCACGATCGTGGAGTTCTTGCAGCTTAGCAGCGTACTTGTAGCTGTGGGAAGGAACGACGCGATCATCGAGATCTGCAGTCGAAACAAGAACGGAAGGATACAAACGCGCTTCCAAATTGTGAAACGGAGACAACTCAAGCTGCATGCGAGCTTCACCGGCAAAGTTGGCATCGCCATATTCCCAGATCCACCACTTACCACCTGTCCAATGACTAAACTTGGTCAAATCCATCACACCAACACCCGGAATCGCGGCGCGGAAAAGTTCAGGATAAAGGTTCATGGTTGCAGCAACGAGCAAGCCACCGTTGGAACGACCGTGGGTAACGATCTTGTCGTTACTGGTCATGCCACGTTCGATTAATGTCCTGCCGGCTGCGGCAAAATCATCAAAGCAGTTACGCTTATTCATCAGCGCACCAGCTTTGTGCCAGTTTTCACCATACTCAAGACCACCGGGAAGAGTAACAATTGCCACCACGCCACCGCGCTTAAACCATGGCGTCGCTTGCTTCCAATAGCTTGGCAAAACGTTTACGCGGAAACCACCGTAGCCGTACAAGAACACAGGTGTATCGGCATTCATTTGTACGCTCTTTTCACGCACCAGCCAGATGTTCGCCATGCGGCCGTCATGTGCACGATATGATACGCGCTCTTGGATGAGTTCGAGTGGAGTTGGATCTGAGGGACGTGCCTGAACCAATTTGCGTGTTGCTGAGTCGTATTTCCAATCACTGCGCGGCTTGGCGTAGCTTTGGAATTCGACGGCCAATGAACCTTTGTCATCAACCAGAACGACTGAACCGTCTCCTGGAAGCGCAATCGGCTCAAGAACGAGTTGGTCGCGGTTGAAGCGGTAAAGACGCGCCGCGACATCTTCGATGCGAGTTACAAAAGTCTCTGCACCAACTTTTTGCACGGCGTCGATGACGTAGTTTTGCGAGGTGTACAGGACATGCGATTGCGCAGAGGCGACATCAATCTCGCCAATAAAACCAAACTCTGCGTCTTTGAATCCTTTCACACCGATGCGCTCAGCGTCGGCATAGACAACCGTCAAAGATTCGTCATTAGTTTGATAGAACCAGCGAATGTTGCGCGCTTTGGCGTCAAAGATACCAATGTCGGTTCGGTAACGATCACCGCCGACAATGTAGATATTGGATTCTCCATCAACCAAGCTCAATCCGTAGGTCGGATGCGGTGCTTCAAAGATCAATTGATCCATTCCCTGTGCCGTGCCAAGGCGGTGACGGAAAATCGCCGGGTGGGTATCACCTAGGCGACCATCGCGGTCCATGGAATACAAGAACGACTCATCACCTTCCCAGACCACTTCAGCGAATTTCACCCACATGACTTCTGGCTTCCGTTGTCCAGTAGCCACTTCGACGATGGTCATGGATTTCAAGTCACTTCCTGAATCCGAGAAGAGTTTGATTTCGTATTTTCCGGATTTGGATTTGAGCTGATCTTCGGCTGCTGGATTCATGCGCTCACGCCAGCCAACGAGCTGACGCTTTGATTCAACTTCTTCGAAGTTGATGCTGTCTTCAAAATCCGTTGGTGCTGGATAGATCACTTCGAGTTCTTTGGTGATCTCGTCGTGCAATGAGCCCTTCAAGTAGTCGGCAACGATGTTGTTTTGGTTTTTGATCCAACGACCAAGTTCTGGATGGTCGCGGTTTTCAAGCCACTCGTACTTTTCGTCACCGCTCGTCGGTTCGCCAAATGCGCGGATCGCGCCGGCAGACCCGTTCGTTGCGACAGACATCAACAATGCACTGATACCAAGAATGCGAATCATCACTCTTCTCCCCAAATAGAAATATTCGAGAACTGCTGACACAATGCTGAATTTTCGCGAGGACTATAACTTACAAAGGAGCAAGATTCACAGGCGAACTTTGACTGGAAGATGAGGCTTTTGCAGAGTCTAGGGCGACTTCGAGAGACTTAATTTTCTTCTTTAGACGACGAACTTCCCAAGTACGGCGAAAGATATCGACGCTGAACTGGACAAACATCGTGAGAATGCCAAAACCAAAGGAAATCATCATGACTAAAGCGAGGGGGATCCGAACCTGCTCGCCCAATGGAATGGCTACGATAACAGGGTCGGGATTGATGAAACAAACGACGGCACCGATTGACACCGCAAGAAGAACAACAACAAATTTCAACAAAGAACTCAACATGGTGTCAACCAGCAACGCCGTTACAAATCAAAAACTATTACTCTTTCGTGTCGCGAGCTTGTGCCTTGTTAAAGGCATCAGCAAACGCTGTCTTCGGCTCAGCAACTGTGGAGATATAATCTTTCAGTTGGTCGCCGGCAAGGTTCTTCAAGAACGCTTTGCGTGACAGCGAGAAGCGACGCTCATCTGCGTCTGTTGCAAGAACAACAAACTCAACATCGTCACCTTCTTTTACGACATCACTTGGCTTCGCGACATTGTCTTCAGCCAATTCGCTGATGTGGATCATGCCTTCTACGCCCGGTGCCAATTCAACAAATGCACCGAATTCGGTAACTTTGGTGATCTTGCCTTTGCCCTTGGTTCCGGCTGGCATTTTTTCTGCTGCCTTCATCCATGGATCTTCACCAAGTTGCTTGATGCCCAAGGAGAAACGCTCGTTCTCGGTGTCGATCTGAAGAACTTTCGCTTCGATCTCGTCACCTTTCTTGAAGAGGTCGCCTGGGTGTTTGATACGGTCTGTCCAGCTGATGTCGCTGATGTGGATCAAGCCATCGATGCCGTCTTCGATACCGACGAACACACCGAAATCGGTGATGTTGCGGATCTTACCGCGGATGATGTCACCTTCATGGTACTTCTCTTTTACGAGTTCCCATGGATTTGGTTCGATTTGCTTCATGCCGAGGCTGATGCGGCGTGTGTCTTCGAGGATGCTCAAGACAACGACTTCAACTTCGTCACCGTGCTGAACGATCTTGGAAGGATGCTTCACGCGCTTCGACCATGACATTTCGCTAACGTGGATCAAACCTTCAACACCTGGCTCGAGTTCTACGAATGCGCCGTAGTCGGTCAAGCTAACTACGCGGCCTTTGGCGCGGGAGTTAACGGTGTACTTGGCAACGGCCTTCTGCCATGGATCTTCCAAGAGCTGCTTGTAGCCGAGGCTGACGCGCTGCTTGTCTGGATCGTAGCTAAGAACTTTGACGTCGATTTCTTGGCCGACTTCGAAAAGTTGTGATGGATGATTGATGCGGCCCCATGACATGTCGGTGATGTGGAGGAGACCATCGATACCGCCGAGGTCAATGAACGCACCGTAATCGGTGATGTTCTTGACGATACCCTTGAGCAATGCACCTTCTTTGAGGTTGCCCAATGTGCTGCTGCGGAGCTTCTCACGATCTTGCTCAAGCAATACGCGACGGCTGAGAACGATGTTGCCACGCTTTTTGTTGAACTTGATGATTTGGAACTGAAGTGTTGTGCCGAGCAACTTGTCAAGGTTGCGTACGGGACGCAAGTCAACTTGTGAACCTGGCAAGAATGCCTTAACGCCGATATCGACGGACAAGCCACCCTTAACGCGTGCCATGATGACACCTTCAACGATTTCTTTCTTCTCGAATGCGTCTGCAGCGCGATCCCATGCGCGGAGCATTTCTGCGCGTTCGCGGCTGAGGATCATTTGACCTTCGTTGTTCTCGAATGTGTCGAGGTAAACTTCAACAACGTCGCCCGCTTTAACGGTAACACCGTCTTGGCCTGGCTTAATGAATTCTGCACGGGGGATTTCGCCTGTGCACTTGTGACCGATGTCAACAACGACGTAATCAGAACCAACCGCTACGACTGTTCCGTTTACGATCGAACCTTCTTTAACGGTACCGTTACCGCCAGAAGATTTTTCCAACATGCTTGCGAATTCGCTATTACCACTGCCTTCGGTGTCGAAGCCTGTATCTTCGTCTTCCCATTTGATCGACGAAAGTGTGGATGTTGGTTTGTGGGTTGAATGAGAGGTTTGCATTAATACTCCAGGGTCTAGTAACCGGTTAAAATGTTAAACATATATAAGAAACACGAGAGCGAATGGGTTAGCATGCGCACATAGGGAAGTCAACGCAAGGTTGCGAAGAATTTAGGGTTTTTCACGAAATTTTGCGACGACCGATTACACTCTTTGTACAATTCGGCGCCCGTACCATTTCTGATCGCGGTACGGCGCGCATGAATTGCGTCCGCGGTGAGCGCGTTTTTTCAGATATCCATATAAATTCAGCTGGTTACAAGTTGGCGCTAGTGATTTGGTGCCGATACTGAAACGTCATAACGACGAATCGCACCGTCCTCACCACCGACGAAAATCTTGTTCGGACTTGTCTTCGAGAATGTGACGCTCATCGTCTGAAACTTAGCGTCACCAATGGTGTCGATACGTTTTCCATTGAAGCGATCCCAAATCGAAACACTACCTTTGTACTGCGAAGCAGCCACCAGTTTGCCACCGGCATTGATCGACGACGCCCAATACATCGCTGCAGGACCTTCTAGCGTTACTTCTTCATTGGTTTGCAATTGGAACACACGGCTGAGCACGCCATCACGCGGCATCGTCGTTGATAACAACGTTTCCGTGCCGGGATCATAGGTCGCGGTTAGATTGTTGTACGTCGAATCCAAAGTTTTGATGACTTGTTCGGAAGACACATCCCAGATTTGCAGACCATCCATCGATGCGACAGCCACCCGCGTGCCGCATTCATTCAAAAACGAGACGCCGACCGGCGATTTTGCATGCAGGCGGTACAGTGGCTCGTAGGTGTCGGCGCTCCAAATGATGACCACATCGTCAGCTCCCGCAGTCGCTATGGTACGACCAACAGGCGATACGGCCACGCGTGCAACGTACTCTTCGTGACCCACGAGTTCGTGCAGTGTTTCGCCGGTGTGACGGTCCCAGATTTCGACCGAACCAGCGAAGCTCGCGGAAATCACCCGCTTGTTGTCCGGAAAGAATTCAGCACTATAGATGTGAAAGCCGCGCTTATGGCGGTGGATTTGCGAACGCGTCAGAGTCTCTGCATCCAGCACCGCAACTTCGGCATCATCACCTGCTGCGAGAATGTGCGTACCCGAAGGATCAGCACTCAGGGACCAAATCGGACCGATGCCGACATTGGCGACGGATTCAATTTTTGCAGCATTTGCCGGAAGTGAGAGAAGCATCGAAAGTGAAACTAGCGGGATGATTCTCATAGTGACTCCAACGAAAGATGTTTGGAGTCAGTTTACGCCAACCCGAGAAAATCGTCTAACGCCGAGCGGTCAAAAGACCGTTCGGCGTTTTGATTGTGTGAAAAGATCCTTAACCAAGCAAAATCAGCGGCGCTCAATCGGTGATGCTTTGAATCGTCCCCAAGCAACAAGTGCTGACAACGCACCTAAAATGAACGGGGCTGCAAGCGCATTCCATTCTCCGAGACTTACGTGTGTCTGTGCCGCGAGCGCCATAACGACAAAAAGTGCCGACGCGGCCACAGGCGTCAAAAACGGCAGGATGCGCGTTGCTGCTGGCAGTATGAGACCGATCGCCCCCAATACTTCCGCCGCACCGATAAATCGAACCATTGCTTCTGGAGTATCAAGCACCCATTTCATTTGCGCGGCAAGTTCGTCGATGGGAGTCGTCAGCTTCATCATGCCGGCTCCGATGAAAGCTACGGCCAGCAATCCTTGCGCTACCCAAAGTCCCTTATTCATCGCAGTACTCATGTTTTGACCCCTCGATTGTTGTAATCAACCGCACGGCGCGGCTTACAACTACTCTACGGCAGAATCCACTTTGCTCATAATGAGGTATAATATGAATAGATAATTCATATAAACGAATAATCAGGTCTAACATGCTGGAAGAAAAGGCTATTTTCGTGAAGGTGGCACAGCTTGGTAGCTTCTCTGGAGCAGCAAAAGCGCTCAAAATTCCACCTTCGACCGTCAGCACTCGAGTCTCACAGCTCGAATCCGAACTGGGGATAACGCTATTGCATCGAACCACTCGCAAGGTGCGACTCACCCCCGCAGGCGACACTTACTTTCGCCGTTGCGTGAAAGCCCTTGAGGAATTCCATTCGGCAAGAATGGAAGTAAGCGAAAGCAGCAAACCGTTGGGACGATTGCGAATCACTTCATCCGTCGACGTCGCTCATTGGATGCTACCACCGCTCATACGTCAATACCGCCACCTGCACCCCCAAGTTGAAATCGAATTGATGGCAACCAATCGCGTCGTTGACATCATAGGCGAAGGAGTTGATGTCGCCATCCGCATGGGAGAGCTGAAGGACTCGAGTTTGATCGTGCGGAAGTTGAATATCGGCGCTTTTGGTTTATTTGCAACTCCAGCCTATCTCAAATCCCACAAACCCTTTGCCGCGCCAGAAGAGGCGCTGCACCATGAGTTCATCCAATTCTCGCCTGTGAAAATGGACCGATTGCCTTTAACGCGCGGCAACGAATCAAAAGTTATCAGCGCACAGGGTTCAATATGGGTTGATGATATTGAATCCATCAAGTACGTAGCCCTGCAAGACTTGGGTATTGCTTTGTTGCCCGAAAAAATCATTTCGACCGAACTTGCGTCAGGCCAACTCGTTCCCCTACTTTCTGACTGGACGCTGCCATTTCCCAATGTCGCCAACTTTGTGTATCCTGCGCAGAGGTTCGTTCCAGCAAAGGTGCGTGCATTCTTGGATTTGGCATTTGCCTCCGAACGAGACTTAAATTCGCCGCACTGGACCCCGCAGAGATAGAACAATAATCAGACAGGAAATGCACATGAGCACACGCGCGAAGATTTACCACAACCCGCAATGCAGCAAGTCTCGCGAGACCCTCGCCCTTTTGCGCGAAAAAGGATGCGATGTAGAAGTCATTGAGTATTTGAAAGCACCGCCGACTGCAGCGGAGTTGAGCGCCATTCTAAAGGCCCTCGCCATGAAGGCACATGATTTAGTGCGCACCAAAGAAGACGAATACAAGAAAGTTAAGATTGATTGGTCTGATGAAAAGGCGGCGATTGCAGCACTTGTAAAGCACCCCCGGTTGATCGAAAGACCCATTGTCGTTAATGGCAAGAAGGCAGCGATTGGGCGCCCCCCGGAAAAAGTTTTAGAGATTCTGTAGTCGCAACAATATACCGCTCACGCTTTTGGGGTATGGGCGGAAGGATTCCACACCCAAGAAAATTTCTTTTCCACTTTCGCGGTAACGTTAGCGTCTTCAATCAAAGGCGGAGCGTGATGCGGCTTGATGCGGGCATCGATGATGAGCGCGCCACGGCAACCCCAATGCTTGTGCTCTACAAATGAATCAACCCCATAGACGTCGTGGCTGGGATTGCTCCGAGTGAAAGTCACCCAAAGCCAATTTGCAAAGTTTTCGGCGACGAACTTTGCGTCGTCGGCAATGACGACTAAGGGAATCTCGTTTGGCAACTTGAGAGTCGACGACAATGCGGTCATTTGCGCTTGTGCGTCCGCATGGTTGGTAAACTTGCGGGCAGACATCACTAAAATCCCTGGGGCTGCCATGCGGGTATCACTGAGATCAAGTCCGTCTATTGCAGGAGTCACAAAAGACGGCGGCAGTTGACTTGCCAAGGATCGACGTTTTTCTCCCGCGGCCGCAACGACCAATTTGCTGCCAGAGTTCAATCCTTGGCCGGAATAGTCGAGCGTATCGATCGTGGTACGCGTTTGAAAATGCAAATCACGCTGCCAATCGACGCGCTCAAGCATATGCGTCAAAAATTTTTGTTCATCGTGAAGATCGAGACTCTCGTCATCTTGTCGAGCAGCGATAAAAAGATATTTGGCCAGTGACGCCTGATTGAATCCTAAAATCGCGTTGGCTTGGGTGAGCAACTCCTGCGGCACTCGCTTGCGAGCATAGGGAACGTATCGCTCGCTACCGATGGCAAACAACAGCGGATGCACCCCTGCAACATCAACAGCGTGCATGGCTTTTACGCCGGGCAAAGACACGGGTACCATCGGTTTGGTCATCTCGTGAATCATCGCACCAAAACTCGTATCCTCTTGCGGAGGACGACCAACAACGGTAAACGGCCACACAGCGTTGCGACGGTGAAACACCTTTTCAACATGCATGACAGGGAATTCGTGGGTGAGTGAGTAATATCCCAAGTGATCACCGAAGGGGCCTTCGGGCTTGGTCTTGGTTGGATCGATTGTACCGAGGATACAAAAGTCGGCATCGGCGGCAAGCGTCCATCCGTTCCACTTGTGATAGCGAAATCGGCGACCAGCAAGCATGCCGGCGAAAACGACTTCGGGCAAATTTTCGGGGAGCGGCATCACCGCAGCAAAAGTATGTGCTGCGGGACCACCGACAAAAATTGCAACTTTCAGCTTTTCTCCGCGACGCATTGCGGCGCTGTGATGAATTCCGATGCCGCGGTGGATTTGATAATGAAGGCCGATCTCTTGATTAGTGACGTATTCGTTTCCGGCAAGCTGGATGCGATACATGCCGATGTTGCTGCGCATGACACCGGGCGCATCGGGATCTTCAGAATAGACCTGCGGCAGAGTGATAAAAGGCCCCCCGTCCATCGGCCACGACTTGATCCACGGCAACTTGTCGATGGTCGTCTCACACTCCATGACCGGTGGCTTCGACCACTGCCGCTTGGGCAGACTCATAAGTCCCGTGATGGGTGCATGCCAAAACTTCCACGGCTTCTTCAATGCAGATACAGGATCAGCTTTGAGGGCGATGGCAGCCTTGGTTCGAGCAAGGGTCTTCCGGAAGATAAAGCGCGAGCGTTCGACGGTACCGAAAAGATTTGAGACTGCTGGGAAGGCACTACCCTTCACCTTTTCAAAGTAGACTGCTTTGCCACCGGCTGCATATACACGCCGCTGGATCGCGGCCATTTCTAGATCAGGATCGACTTCATCTTTGATGCGAACCAGATGCCCATGGCGTTCAAGATCGGCGATAACGTCAGCAGTAGAGCGATGGCACATGCTTTAATATCCAGTACAACCGGAAGGGACAAATGCACAAATCAGATGCGGAGTATATCGCGCATTTAACCCATCAATCAAAGCAATAATTCTAGATCCAGCATGGGTACCAACGGTCAAAAAAAACGTTCAGAATCATTGAAACCTGCAGTCTATTGTTCCTGCAACATTTGCCTTCACATCTGCATTAATTGGATTTCTGGGAGCGCTTTCAAGCACGGTCTGAATCATCGAGTTACAAGCGATTGTCGCTTGGATGGACGGCGAAGCCGCAGTTACATCGATGCTGCATTCACCAGTATAGCTAAACGGCTTGGTTGTAGCAGCGTCTCGATGCATGGAATAGCCATTCACCGTCGTCGCCCCCGAGGCGGAAAGAGTTCTCGCCTCGACCATGCAATCATCAAACTTTCCTCCAACGTCCGAGGTCGATTCTTTGTTATCCGAGGCTTGGACACACGAGTATTTTTTGGGAGAAGAACTATAATTCTTGATAGCTATGGAAAGACTCTGGCCAGTAGATAAGCCAATCGTCACATCAACTCGTCCCGTATCAGCATTGCGAGAACATTTGGTCAACGTCGTCAGACTGAAACTGCCGTTGTCGTTCGATGTTGTTGAATCAGAGACCGTCAATGTTCCGTATTCGGTCGTTGACAGTTCCTCTTTAGAATCGGAGCCACAAGCTGTAACAACAACTACTGTCAGCATGTTCAACAATTGTGTTTGTTTCACAGCGTTCACCTCATGCAAGTTACATTTGACTGACATAATAACACGTGGTGAATGCAGATACTAATTTTCACTATGTATCAACGCAATGTGTCTTTGAGGAATCCAGGGACTCCAATTCTGGCTGGATTTATGTCAAGTGGAGCAGGAGCTGCCACAGGCTCTTTCGTACCGGCGTTTTGAAAAATGACTCGCCTGCATTGCAGCACGTTTATTCGCTGACCACAGGGCTTGCAAAAGTCTGATTGAATCAACTATGACGAAAGTCCGAAGGCAAACAATCAGTAAGCGCGCGAAACGCACGGATAAATTGCGACACCGATCCGTAGCCTACTTGCAATGCCGTTTCAGTGACGCTGTGCCCGGACTGCAGCATGATCTTTGCGTGATCAATGCGTAGCTGTCGTATCAATTCGGGAATGGATTGATCGAGTTCCTTGGCCGATAGACGATCGAGTGTTCTCTCACTGGCTCCGGCGATCTTTGCCAGCGACGACAATCGTAAATCATCGCCCAAGTGGTTGATGATGTGATCAACAGCTTTGAGTAAGCGTAGATCTTTTGCTTTTGGCTGAACAGAACGTGTGGTCGATGATCGAACGCTTGCATGGGGTGAAAGCAACTCCTTGAGTATCGATGAGAACGCTGGCCCTAACTGCTGCGCCGATTCAGCCCCTGAATTGAAAACCAACCAAAGTCCAAGTTCGACCAACACGCTGTGACGCGCGAATGTTTGCATCTTGTTGAGAGGTGCATTCCATGTTTCACAGGGAATCAAAACAATCAGTCGCTCGCCTGCAGCGTCAGAAGCGCTAGCTGAGTGTTCAGCACCCTGAGGTATCCAAATCATCGATCCAGGTTTGACGACATGCTTGTTTGATCTTTCTGCGACAACAATCTTTCCCAGCAGTGGAATGATCAATTCGTGGCAATCATGGCGATGATCTTCCCACAACAGATCCGGCTGGTTGTGCAGGATGATCGTCAGTCCACCAGCCAATTCAACTGAAAGATCTTGCCCCGCACGCATGTCTATTTCCTTTGTATGTCTTTGAATACATTAAGAATAAAGGAATGACGGAAAAGCGCAATATCTTGGCGGATAGCGGCAAGTAATTTCGCAATAGATGAATGTATAAGTCTTTCATGAAGCGGTCACTTTGGTCGCGCACTACATAAAAATAGGAGCCTAGACATGACGACATTTGCAAAACTTTTTACAGCAATCTTGATTACATTGGCCACCGCCTGCGGCACCGAAACATCGAGCACGACTTCGACGCATCCTACACCATCATATCTGAACGAATACGATCCCAATGCGTCGTCCCATGTGATTGGTTGGAAGATTGAGCAGACATTTCGATTCGACGCAGATGGCGGTTCACGTCGCCTCTCGATCCAAAACGTTGATGCAGTCACAGAAGGTTTGCAAATCTACATCGGCAGCGGCAAACGTCCTCGCTACCATGTGTACGTCACCACCGCTGCAGACTTCGGTTCCATCACCGATCGGCTACAAGTGATTGATCGATTGCAACCAAATAAAGTCCGCGCGGACTATGCTATCAAAGTGGGGCAAAACCCGAACGGTGACTTTGTGTATCGTCTGAGCTTGCCAGTAGAAGCCCCCTACCGCAGCGAGATTTATGCAGAGATGGTTGACTTTGACGGCACGACACATTGGAGCAATGAAGGTACACCACAGTCTTTCAAGCCAATCTGTTACCAAAATTATCTTCCACGTTGAAACCCGTGGACCAATTGTGAACGCTTCAGCCCGCGTGATAGAAAAGAAACGGCCGGAACTGTCTAGCAGTTCCGGCCTGATGTTCTATTCGTCTTCTAGTAATTATGAACGAGAACGCCACCCGCAAAGTAGTTGTGATGATTCTCAGTGGTGAGATTGAATACAGATTGTTCAGACGTAGTGATGCGCCGCTCAAGAACCGATACTACCTTGACCAAATTCGCTGGTGACTTTTGAAGATTTAGAAGGGTTGTCCCTGTCTTCACTTGATCCGCGTAAATCCACAAGCCACTTTCTTGGTCGTAGAACGGATGATCAGGGGTCACTTCGAGAGTTGTGCCATTGTCGAGCGTCATTAGGACGAGTTCTGATCCGATCTTCTCGGATGTATAGGAAATGACATCGCGTACAACTTTTTGATTCGTGAAATCATAGGCCAAGACTTCGTCGCCGATTTGCAAACTCTCAATGGCGCGGTCGCCGGACGGAGTGGCAATCAAGGTGCCAGCAGTAAAACATGGCGCGCGGTATTCAGGCGGACGTTCAGTGGCTAGGCGGACACCGAATTCATCACAGTATTGACCATCACTTTTGCGACGATGAGCAATCTTATGTTCGGTAAAGCGGTCCTCCCAAAACGAGCCTTCGATAAAATCAACCGTAACTAAATCACAGCCATGGTCGTAACAATATTTTTCATACCCCTTTGTTGCATATTGTCGACAAGCATCCGCAGCACCTTCTTGCGCCTCTTGTGTGGTATCAGCCTTGAACAAGCCGACTTTCGAAGAAAACCAGCCGCTATACGACCAGCCGCAAACGGCATGGTATTCAACTTTTTTCGGAGCTGTGCTCGCAGGAGCAGCAGGCTTTGGGGGTGCCTCGGCTTCAATCTTACTTACTTGTGGTGTGGCTTTGTTGATGAGTGAACCGATGGGATATTCCTTGAGATGTTGATCCGCGTTGCAACGCGGATCGACCTTACCTTCAGTTTTCATGTAATTCGCCAAGGCCGAGATGGCGATCATGAAACCCTCAGGACGCTTTTCGCTCGTGTCGTCTGAGGTGCCTTGCGGCGCCTTTTGAATCGTTTCAATGATGCGTTTTGCATCGTTATCCGTTCCGCCTTTAGCAGTGATGAATGCGCCCACGATGTTTTGGGCGTTGGCGGCGGATAGTGATTTGCCGTTGGATCCGCAGATACCAAAACGCAGACTGCGGATAGCTTGAACGGGATCTTCACTACATTCGCTCACACAGACAGATGCGTTGTCACCTTTGGGCGCGTAGAGTAGCGAAATTTTTCCATCAGCTCCCTTTACGACTTCATCTTTCACGTTACTAGCGCTGTTGGTCCGGCAGGACAAAAGAAGAATTGAACCTAACGAAATCACTTTGAAGTTCATGAAATAGTCTCCAAATAGAAATGAGATTGAGTCGTCACTAACGCCCGACGAAAGACAGAAATCTAGTCATCATTATCGCATTTTTGCTTTGATTCGTAACTGAGTGGAGAACGGGGAAAATCAGACGGCACGTCGCGAACGCAACGCGATACATTTACTAAGATTTCGCGGGGTTTTTGCGAATCAGATCAAAGATCCACACCCTGAAGGGCCTCGATCGCTTCGCGTTGACGCGAAGAAAGCTCTTCGGGAATCGTGTATTCAACCACGCCGTACAAATCACCCTTGCCACCTTGGCGATCTGGAAAACCTAGACCTTTGAGACGAATCTTGGTGCCGGGGCGAACGCCCGCTGGAACTTTCAGTTTTTTGCCGCCGTCAGGGGTGTTCACTTCGGCGGAACAACCGAGCAAGGCTTCGGAGATGCGCAACTTGAGTGGCGACTCGATATCGTTGCCCACACGTTTGAACTGCGGATGATCGCTCACTTTGATCGCAACCATCAAATCACCCGCCGCACCGCCGCGCGGTCCGGGAGCGCCTTTGCCTGCAACGCGCAGCTTCATTCCTTCGGCAGCACCTGCCGGAATCTTCACAGTGAATTCGCGCTGCGTGCCATCAGTCAAGCGAAACGAGATGGGGCGTTCAGAACCCTTCAACGCTTCCAAGAATGTGATCGTGAGTTCATATTCGATGTCCTGTCCCTTCGCGGGACCTTGCTGGCGAAATCCGAAGCCGCCACCGCCGCGGCGTCCACCGCCCATACCAAAGAGCGAGCCGAAGAGATCGTTGATGTCGCCGTTGAATCCCTGTCCACCGCCGAAGAACTGCGAAAAGTCGGCACCGCGAAAGATGTCCTCGGTGCTGTAGTGTTGATGGAAACCGGCGTCCCCATACATGTCGTATTTTTTGCGTTTTTCACTGTCGGAAAGGACCGCATAGGCTTCGCTGATGGACTTAAACTTGTCCTCAGCCTGCTTGTTTCCTTGGTTACGGTCAGGATGGTATTGAAGGGCTAGTTTGCGATAAGCCTTTTTGATCTCATCGTCAGAAGCACCCTTGGCAACCCCTAAGACCTCGTAATAATTGGCCACTTTACACTCCACAGACGAATTCTATTCAACGCCTTGCAAACATAAGGCTTCGCAGGGCGTTGTCAAGGACTCTTGATTTATCAAAAGTGACCGCCGTTACCGCCATCCACAATTCAGCATTCCATGCCCTTGGCATAATTGCAGCGGAGAGGGGCGAAAGGGCGAACGCCGGTAACTAGAACTGCAGAAGGGCGCATGTACTCTGGCGGGTACCAGAGCGTAGCAAGCTGCCACCGGCTCAAAAAATCAATAGCGGATTTCGAACGAGTCGCGACACATGCCAACTAACTGTTCTTGGCCATCTTTGTTTTCATAAGCTATGACTTGCTCACCATTTGCACTCATACAAATGCGGGTAACGTAGAGCCAGTGCAAAGTTTGCTTTTCAGTATGGCATTCGACGGTCACGGCTGAATTCCGATTTAGCAGTTCTAAAAAGTTTCCGGGACATGCCGCCAGTGAATTACCTGCCGTTGCTAAAATGAAGAGCGGTGCTACCCATAGGACGCTGAGCTTACGGCGCATGAGATTCCTCCGTGAAATTTGTGAAAAAAGCGAGAATGCGTAAATTATAGCATATTAATGGCACGACTATGTAGCCCGATAGTCAATGCGCACCTACAAACGACACGTAGACATTAGTCTAGGGTACGGTAATGGACCAAATACCGCGACCATAAGTCCCCACAAATAGACCGTAATGATCGGCATAATTAACCAGTTTCAAATCTGTAGTTACCAACCCCGGCGGTAGTCCCGTTCCCAAACTCTCCCACGTCGCACCCTCGTCGTAAGATCTATACACTCCCGTATCCGTCGCGACGAACAGCTGATTGTGATGTTGCGGATGAACGACCACATCGTTCACGGGTGACGGCGGCAATCCCTGCGAAATGTTGGTCCAAGTGGCCCCGTGATCGGTCGAGCGGAAGATGTGTGCGGAGGCTTGTGCCCAGCGGAATCCTGAGAAAGTCGCGTACACCGTGCCGTCTTGATCTGGATCCACGGTCACACGAGTGACCCAGTGATCGGGCAAACTTCCGCTGATGTCTTTGAAGGTGCGTGCATAATCGGTCGATACCCAAACATGCCCGTCGTCAGTACCGACATAAATTGTTTCTTTGCGTGAAGGAGCGACAGCAATCGAAGTGATGGTGCCAAACGTCACACCGTTTTGTCCTTGATCACCACTGGTCAAATCACCGCTTACTGCCGTCCATGACGACGCGTTGTTAGTTGAGCGAAACAATTTGTGCGAGCCCATGTACAAAGTGGTCGAGCCTGTGCCGGCACTTGATGGATCAATGACAATAGGCGTATGCCAATTGAATCTACCTGAAGCGCCGCTCGTCGCATCACCAAAAGAGGCACCGTTATTAGTGGATCGAACGACCGCACCGTTCTGTGATCCTGCATAAATCGTATGACGATTATTGGGATCGAGCAGCGGCGTCATGCCGTCACCTCCGTTGATGTGTTCCCAACCGAGTGGATTGTTGTTTTGCGTGCGGCGCGTGCCGTTATCTTGGAATCCGCCAAGAATGTGACCCGTGGAATCAGCTTCGATGGCGTAAAGTTGCGTAACTGGCAGCGGCAATTCACGAAAGGACGTGCCACTGTCCGTCGATTTGAATAAGCCTCCGTCGTTGCCAAGAATCACCGTCGCCGCATTCGACGGTGAAATCCATAACGCGTGGTGATCGGCGTGGGTGTCATCACCGCGTATGATGAAGGATTGCCCGCCATTGTTACTCACGTGCAAGAAAACGCCCGCAACCCAGACCTGATCTGCATTGGTAGGATGCACCCAAACTCGTCCGAACCACCAGCCGAACGAAAAGTAAACCGTTTCAAGTCCCGATGACGAAAGCTGCGTGAAGGAGTCACCGCCGTTTTCACTACGATACAGACCACTGAAGTAGCCTGTTTTGTCCGCATAAATCGCGAATACGCGATCGGGTTTTGACGGCGCAATGGCAATGCCGATGCGTCCTTGTTCGCCAGTTGGTAAACCAGTCGCCAATTTGTTCCATGTTTTGCCGCCGTCTAACGAACGCCACACGCCACTGCCCGCACCGCCGTATTCACGAGAAGAAGGAACGCGCACACGTTCCCACATGGCAACAAAGATGCGATCTGGATTGGTAGGGTCGATAGCAACATCCGCTGCACCAACGCGCGGAGATACGTACAAGGATTTTTTCCAACTCTGCCCGCCGTCTTCGGTCATGTACAAACCGCGATCTTCACTTTCGCGAAAAAGTTCGCCCATTGCCGCCACGAAGACTCGATTGGTGTTACGCGGATCAATCGCGACGCGACCGATGTAACGAGTCGATTCCAATCCCAGATGCGACCATGTCGCTCCACCGTCGCGTGTCGTGAACACACCGTAACCCGGATACGAAACACTGCCCCCACCGGGATTGGCTTCACCCGTGCCGACGTAAAGAGTGTTGAAGTCTGTCGGATCAACCGCCAATCCGCCGACAGCCATGGCAGCGGCACCATCAAAAATAGGAGTCAGTGTCAAACCACCGTCGGTGGTTTTGAATACACCACCCGAAGCAGTCCCGATGTAAAAGGACAGTGCGTTGCCAGGATCCCCCACTACGTCGGTAACACGACCACCGCTATTGAGTGGACCATGTTGTTTCCATGTGTTTGTGTTACTGCGCCCTTCGTCACGCGCTCGCGCATCGGCATCCATTTGCAACTTCTGTTTCATTACACGCGCGAGATCGTGCGCTTGGTAATCGAACTCGCCTTTGAAGCCCGCGCGCTGCAACTCTTGGTAAGTCTGGCGAGGGACGGGGCCCTTTTTCGTGTAGTACTTTTCTGGATCAGCGACCGAATGGGCAGACGAAGAAAGATAAAATTTTGTTCCCACCAACGCGCACACCGAAAACGCAACCACTCCGATCCATGCATATTTGCGATTCGCCATTAGAGTTCCCTCTCTTTTCGGCCAAACTATGCTCGCGTCCGCCGCTGTTTGAACCCCTTGATGCCAGATTTTACCGTATTGGCAAAAAACGACAAGAGCGGAGATTCGTGGGGGTTGGGTTCTAGCCCCCGCCCCATGCGGTCAAGTTGCCGCGCGTACCAAACGATTTCGAGCACAGCAAAACTATCAAGCAGCTTAATGCCTGTGGATAAAGGCGTAACTTGGTACGTTGCTGGGATTCCTCGCAAGAGTTTTGACGGAAGATCTGGCTCGATCGCGATAGAACGAGCCAACCCCACAAAATCGATGGCGTTCGAAGAAATGGCAGAGGCCATGACTTCCGCCGAACGAAAGCCGCCCGTAACCATCAAGGGGACTTTGACGGACGCGCGTGCCTTCTCGGCAAATTCCAAGAAGTACGCTTCACGCTTCTTCGTACTATCTTTCACCTTCCCCTTGCCCGTCATCGCAGGTGCCTCATAGGTCCCACCCGACACCTCAATCATGTCGATACCCGCATTAGCCAGAGCCTGCATCGCCTCGATAGATTCTTCTTCGGAAAAACCGCCGCGTTGGAAGTCTGCGGAATTCAGTTTGATGCCGATCGGAAAATCTTTGCCAACTTGCCGGCGAATCTCTTTGAGAACTTCCAGAACAAACCTGCGCCGTTTCTCGGGCGTTCCACCCCATTCATCGTTACGTTGGTTGTGATGGGGAGAAAGAAACTGACTGACCAAGTATCCGTGTGCACCGTGGATCTGAACACCCGTGAAGCCCGCTTTTTTGGCTACCGCCGCAGAAACACCAAAGCGTTTGATGATGTCTTCGATCTCCGCGGGCTGCAATTCTCGGGGGGTTGCAAAATACGTTGCCAGCTCGGTCCGAAATGGAATCGCCGAGGGTGATACAGTTTCTTTATTCAATCCTCGCGGTGCTTGTTTGCCGGGATGGTTAAGTTGCATCCACAATTGCCCACCGTTGCGCTTACCGGCTTCAGCCCATCTCTTAAGCATCGCCAAATCTCGTTCGTCCTCGACAATCACGTTGCCGGGTTCACCCAACGCGCGATGGTCAATCATGACGTTGCCCGTGATGCTCAGTCCGATGCCGCCATCGGCGAGGCGAGCATAGAGGCGAACGAGTCGCTCATCCGGACTTCCACTCGGGGTACCAAGAGCTTCACTCATCGCCGATTTGACAAGACGGTTGGGAATCACGGTGCCGTTGGGAAGTCGGAATGATTGTCCGAGGATTTGCGCAGGAGTCATGAGGTCTCTCTATTTTAGGCAAAATGCAAGTTCGATCTTACCACCTTCGATGGGCGTGCGAGAGGTTTCTTTGAAGGAAAAGTGTTTGAGCAGTTTTACTGACGCAGTGTTGGACTCGTTCACTGTCGCCACGAATTCTTTCACTTTGTACGTCATCCTGAGTATTTCGAGCATGTTCGCCACAGCCATGCGCGCATAGCCTTTACCCCAAAAGCGAGGATGTAAAACGTAAGCTATGGCGGCCGATCCTTTCGCTTTCACGACCGTTGCTTGCACAAAACCCATGGCCTCATTTGTTTCCGCATTACGAACGATCCAATTAAGCCACCACTCCGTGCCATCAGGTGAGGATTGCTTCGACAAAAACTCGTAACGACGGCGCAGTGCCTCGATGGAGGCAGGTGGAACTTCTTCCATTTCTTCATAGATTTCGGATGCAGATAGCAGTCGAAACATTTCATCCGCGTCACGAACATCAAGCGCAGTTAAAAGCACGTCTGCCATGCAATTTTCCTCAAGTAATCCAGCCATCACTGTACACGCACTTAACCTCATAATATTACCAGAAAATATGGTGCTGCGCTGGCGTTGCGTTGGTCACACGAACGACCGAGCAAATTGTACCCACTGCGGACGCTGCTTGCTAGGTAATCGCGGCCTCACGGCGCACCAAAAGATGACCGATCAACAGCCTATGGAGGTTCTCGTGATGCAATCACCAGTAGACCGAGATTTGACAAAACCGACTTACCTCGTAGCGCTCGGCAAGATGTGGAAATTCTTGTCAACGATGACTGGCAATGATGCAGCGGTCATCGCAGGACTGCTTCGTCCTGACTATGCAGCGCAGCTTCTCAATGCAACGGATGGACATCGCGTGGTTTCTGAGCTCATTTATGCGAGTGTTCAGAAAATTCATCACAAACAAGCCGCTGACAGATAGCTTGGAGCAAAACATGCAAAGCATTTCGACGACAAAAAAGAGTATGCGTAGACTCGTGGCAATAGTTTTGTTGGCGATTGCCGCTGAGTGTCTCCTCACGCCTAATGCATATGCTGACGAGTGCTTAGCTCTTGAGTCAAAGCAAGACGTTGAGACAAACGGAAGCGCGGAAGATTTTTTTCGCGATTGGGCAGAAAATCTCGAGCCTTTAGTGCACCTTCGCACCAAATTTCCTGTCGAGTTGGGCGAGATTTCGGAGGCGGAGTTGGGCGTAGTTCGCATTGATTTGCGTAACTTTGTCTATGGAAAGCACTTGTTTCGAGAAATTTCGATGCCTAGGTTAGTCAGAAGCCTGGTTTTTGCTCGACGCGCGATGGTACAGAACAACGAGAAAACTTTAAGACAAGTCTTTCAACAAACGCGGGCAGTGCCCTACTTCGGCAATTTTCTCTATGGTCTTACATTTTCATATGAAAACTCGAATGCGATGCGTCGCATGATTTTGGCAGAGCACCATGATTTTGTTGGTGCGAGAATTATTGATGCGGAACGAGGATTTGTTATGACCGGATCTTTTGAAAAGGAGTCCGTCTCTGACAGTATTGGAAATATCTATCAGTTAGGATCGAATTCGCAGCCACTCAAGGGTATGACTCCGCAAAAGATAAATGAACATTCTTCGCATTCGCAACTTCGCGCAGATGCGCCGCAGTATTTAACGACAAAGTATGAACAAGAAGCTTCTAATCATGTTGTCGAATTTAAGCATGCGAGTGCAGAAGTGGATTTGCAAAAGATTCCGCAAGAAGTTACTCAGGTCGCAAGATTGATGGGCGAAGAAAATGGATTTCATTGGCATTTAGTATGGCCTGCTGAATATCTGCAGCCGGCTGAATACGAGCGGTTTAAAGCGTGGTGGACGCACCTTAATGACTATCTGACCCTCTACGGAATTGAACGCGGGCTGTTTCCGGGGACGTACAGTTTGCCAGCCAATCCACGGGAAGACAATGTTCCGGAGAATTACGTCAAATTGAGAAGCGCAGGATTTCGCAGAGGAGTGTACGGGACAGGGCGCGACGGAATTGAATTAAGAGACGTCGCAAAGACCGTTGCTGAAACAAACAGGATTTATCAACAAATGAGTGATTCGGTCGCGAACAAATCATGGAATGAGTTCCAATACAGCTTAGAAAATTCCCTGATGGAACGGGCGAAGCCTACAATGTCCACCATTGACAAATTCTTGGAGGACAACGGCATTGCCGAGCGGTCGAGGCAGATGGTTCTTTCCAACTTTGCAAGAACATGTGTTTTTGTGCCCATGATTGAATTTTCGGCACAGAGCTTTCGGAACCAGCATAGCAAAGAAGCGTGGGCGAATGCGCAGCAAGAATTCCTCCGCTCGCTCTTGTCTACTGCTCAACAGATTCAAAATGAAATTTCCAAACCAAAGGCAAATTTTCTAGAATTGGAAGAAATCGCCGATATCGCGGTTCGAATGGATGTCGGAACTTGGGCCAAGCGAATGGAGCCAAGCAGACTTTACAGCGGTTTCTAAGCTAAAGAATTAGGTAGCCAACATTTGAACTCTGTTAGAACTTGGGCGGCAACTGACCAAATGAATATGAACTGGCCCCTTCCTCTGGATCTGAGACCACTTCGCCGTCCTCAGATCCTCATGGGCCGTAAGTTTCCGTCAATCACCTGATTATGATAGTGCGCGTATAGGTCGACGAGGTCTTGCAGGCGCTCGATTTTTTTGGTGGTACAC
>Ga0255096_1000057_pt1 | contig 76682 bp, 71 predicted proteins | sample Colum_Atlam_RepA_2_FD_188563 | JGI IMG/M metagenome (GOLD analysis project Ga0255096, IMG submission 188563) | Freshwater microbial communities from Columbia River, Oregon, United States - Colum_Atlam_RepA_8d | ecosystem: Environmental > Aquatic > Freshwater > River | place: USA: Oregon... | reverse complement strand
TCTTTCCCAGTCGCTACGGTAAATCCTATAGCAACGCCAATTCTCTGGATTTCTTCCCAGTTTAATAATTTCTTCCTTCACAAAAACGGCACCGAATTTTTCAACAGATTTCTGGGATCGAATATTTGAAGGCGCAACATGGAACCAAACGGCGTCGTACCAAGAAAACGCATAATTTAACATGATAGATTTCACATGAAAGTTCATCGCGCCTCCCCAATGCTTCCTAGTTAGGAATGTGAAACCGATAGAGAGATCCGTTTCATTCTCTGGAGAAAATAATACCTAGTAGATCCAATGATTTTTCTGCCGGGTTTATCCAGAATAACCAAAGCCGCACTTGAATCTAGGGCAGATTTAAACCATTCCAAGAATTCTTCCTCTAAATATCTGTTCTTCGAGGGATGCCCTGCCCAAATTAGTCTATCTGACGCAACATTGAATAGTTCCTCGTAATCATCCTTATCCAATGGTCTTACGGCCACCGCATCTCCATCTATGCTGGGTTGAATGTTGAAGGTTTCCATGTGTCTCGATAAAGCCTGCTAACATCTTTATAGTGCACCAACGCACTATCTTGAACAGAATATGGCCGAAGTCTACCCGCCTTTTTCCGGAGAGAACAAGCACTTGATCGCCATATCCATTCGCGGCGTCTTTCAGATGTCGTGCCGGCACAGTTTCATCTAATAGTGTGTTTCCCGCCATCTATCGTGCGCACCCTGACCAGAATCCGTGCCTTCGCTTGAGACGCGCATGCCGAATCAGTGGCACGGCAGGGCGATGCCCTTCAGCGAGTGCCATGCGAAGGATAATGCGCAGATCGGGGAGCCTCTGCTTGCTTCAGAGTTTGGCAGTATTGTCGGCAGCGGACGCCGACTGAAGAATCTGCAAGTCCATTCGTCTGGAGCGGATCAAGGTGGTGGGGGGGTTGCTGTCCCCCGGCGCCAATAGAATCTGCTAACAGGCTTTTGACACGAAAATCGCGGGCAAGGCCCGCTCCCACGCAAGGCAGGCTCCCACGCAAGGCCCGCTCCCAATGGGAATTGCAATCAGCCTTTCCAGGGTTTGAGTTTTTTCTCCGCCAGCACCTTCTTCGGGCGTGCATACTGGGGCAGGCCATTCTTGTACGGTGGGTAGTCTTCGCCCTGAATCAGCGGCGAGAAATAGTCTCTCGCTGCCTGGGTGATGCTGAAGCCGTCGGCGCTGATGAATGAGCGCGGCATGGTTTTCTCCACATTCGCCACATCCGACAGCTTCGCTTCGCCCACAGTCCAGCCGTATTTCTTGCCAGGCTTGCGCACGATGGTGGGCATCACGGCATTCTTGCCCGCCAGGGCAAACTCCACCGCAGCCTTGCCCATGGCATAGGCCTGTTCCACGTCCGTGCCCGAGGCAATGTGGCGGGCTGCCCGTTGCAGGTAGTCGGACACGGCCCAGTGATACTTGTAGCCAAGTTCCTTCTTCACCATCTCAGCCACGAAAGGGGCCACGCCGCCCAGTTGTACGTGACCAAAGGCGTCTTTGCCGCCGGCGTCTGCCAGGAAACTGCCGTCCTTGTTCTGAGCACCCTCTGAAACCACGATGGCGCAATAGCCATAGGCCTTCACGCAGCTCTGCACCTTCTTGAGAAATTTCTTCTGGTCGAAGGCGATCTCGGGGAACAGGATGATGTGTGGCGCATCGCCTTCCTGCTCTGCAGCCAGACCTGCTGCGCCGGCAATCCAGCCAGCGTGGCGGCCCATCACTTCCATCACGAATACCTTGGTGGAGCTTTCGCACATGGACGCCACATCCAGGCCTGCCTCACGGATCGACACAGCGACGTACTTGGCCACTGATCCAAAGCCCGGGCAGTTGTCGGTGATGGGGAGGTCATTATCTACGGTCTTGGGCACGCCGATGCACTGGATCGGGAAGCCGGCACGGATGCTCAGCTGGGACACCTTGTTCGCAGTGTCCTGGGAATCGCCGCCGCCGTTGTACAGGAAATAGCGGATGTTGTGGGCCTTGAACACATCCATCAGGCGATCGTACTCGGCCTGGTTTTCTTCGAAACTTTTCAGTTTGTAGCGGCATGACCCGAAGGCACCCGCCGGGGTGTGCCGAAGCGCGGCGATGGTGGCCGCAGACTCCTTGCCGGTATCAATCAGCTCTTCCCGCAGGGCGCCGATGATGCCGTTGCGGCCCGCATAGACTTTCCCTATTCTGTCTTTGTGCAGACGGGCGGTCTCGATGACGCCGCAGGCACTGGCATTGATGACTGAAGTGACACCGCCCGACTGGGCATAGAAAAGGTTTGCTTTGGCCATGATTGGAGAACCTGCTAGTCTGCCGGTTGAATAAAGCCGCGATGTTACCCCGGCGCCCGATTCCAAGGCAACGCGCCTACTCTCTCTGAACCTGCAGGAAAAAGGACATGCGAATCACGATAGGCCTCTCAGGCGCCAGTGGCCTGATCTATGGCATCCGGATGCTGGAAATTCTCAAGACAGTGCCAGACGTGGAGACGCATCTTGTGCTCTCACAAGGCGCGAAGATGAATATCGCCATCGAGACCCAGTGGGCGCTCAGCGACGTGCTGGCGCTGGCCGATCACGTCCATCCCATCAATGACATGGCTGCGTCCATTGCCAGCGGTTCATTCCGCACCGACGGCATGATTGTGGCGCCATGCTCCATGAAGACGCTGTCGGGAATCGTGCATTCCTATGCCGACAATCTGCTGGTGCGGGCGGCCGATGTGGTGCTCAAGGAGCGGCGTCGCCTCGTGCTGATGCCCCGGGAGTCACCCCTGCATGCCGGGCACTGCGAGCTGTTACTCAAGGCCTGCCAGCTTGGCGCGATCATCGCGCCGCCTATGCCGGCGCTTTACAACAATCCGCAGACAATCGACGACATCATCAATCACAGCGTGGGCCGTGTGCTCGATCTTTTCGATATCGATGCAGGTATCGTCAAACGCTGGGAAGGCGTACGCAAGTCAACGTAACACCGCTTTTTCCTGCAGTATCTGCAGCAGATCGGCGAGTGCCGGTGTGAGTGGGACAGCTGACGCTTCGCAGAGCTGCAGAAGATTGTGATCGATAGCCGCTGCCCCTGGCGCAGGCGACTGATCCCGTATAGACAACCGCGTCCTGAGGCACTCCTGCGCCAGACGTTCCAGGGTCTGCTGCTGAAGCTGTTCACTGCGCAGTTCCACCGCCTTGATCTTCTCCCGCAATTCCGCGACACCGCTCAGTGCTGCCACGTGCGACAGAGGTTGTGCAAGCTCACCCTTCATCCAGGTGCGGGCGTGGCGCAGGGGCCTGACCACTTCTGTGGACCAGTGCGTTGAAAATTGCAGAACCTCGGACAGCAGGGCGGGCGAGATGGCGCCATGCGCGCGTCCGTACCAGCAGGCGAACAGCAGCAGGTTGACGTCGAAGCCATGAACATTCTGCAAGGTGAGGCAGGTGTCGCTCACCTGCGACAGGCGGTAGAGGCGCAGGGAGAAATCCCAGAACGATTCGTGTGACATGCGGGGGCCTCGGGAGGGACGGTGCTGCCGGGATGTTACTGCAGGCACTATTTTGAGACAATCCGCGCTTGTTCGCGGGCAGGGCCCGCTCCTACACGAGACAAGAACATGCACATTCACATTCTGGGCATCTGCGGCACCTTCATGGGCAGCCTGGCAGTGCTCGCCAAACAGCTCGGGCACACCGTCAGCGGCTCAGATGCCAATGTCTATCCGCCCATGAGCACGCAACTGGAAGCACAGGGCATTGCCCTGCAGCAGGGCTTCAGTGCCAGTCATCTGCAACCGCACCCTGACCTGGTGGTCATTGGCAATGCCATGTCGCGGGGCAACCCTGCAGTGGAGTACACCCTCGATCAGGGGCTTGATTACTGTTCCGGTCCCGAGTGGCTGGCCCGTCACGTGCTGCGCGGGCGCTGGGTGATGGCGGTGGCCGGCACCCACGGCAAAACCACCACCAGTTCAATGCTCGCGTGGATACTGAGCAGTGCCGGTCTCAAGCCTGGCTATCTGATTGGCGGCGTGGCCCGCAATTTTGCGAGCTCGGCTGATCTGGGCGATTCGCCATTCTTCGTGGTGGAAGCCGACGAGTACGACAGTGCATTTTTCGACAAGCGTTCCAAGTTTGTACACTACTCACCCCGCACCGCCATCTTCAACAACCTGGAATTCGATCATGGCGACATCTTCCCCGACCTCGCCGCCATACAGCGCCAGTTCCACCATCTGGTGCGCATCATTCCCGGCAGTGGACTCATTCTGTGGCCGCGGGATGACGACAATCTCAATGCCGTGCTTGCACAGGGGTGCTGGAGCCAGCGCCAGGCGCTGGACTTGCTCGAAGGCGGGGAACCTGGTCAGGGGCACGCCGACGAGGCGCTGTCCTGGTTTGTCCGTCCACTGAACGCCGATGGCAGCGAGTTTGAACTGGGCAAGTCCACGGCGGGGGTGCCCGGGCCTGCCACACGTGTGCACTGGTCCCTGAGTGGCACCCACAACGTGCGCAATGCGCTGGCAGCCGTGGCGGCTGCCCACCATGCCGGCGTGGACATTGGTGCCGCCTGCGAGGCGCTGGAGAGTTTCGAAGGCGTGAAGCGGCGCCAGGAGTTGCTGGGCGAGGTGAACGGAGTGCGAGTCTATGACGACTTTGCCCATCACCCCACCGCCATCGACACCACGCTGAGCGGCCTGCGCGCCCGGTTTCTCAGTGCGGGGCGCACGGGCCGTCTCATCGCCGTGATCGAGCCGCGCTCCAATACCATGAAGATGGGCGTGCACCAGTCTGTGCTGGGGGAGGCCTGTCGCCATGCCGATCTGACTCTCTGGTTCGACGCTGGCACGGCGCTGCTGGACCTCCCGGCGTTGGTGGCGTCCAGCCCGATGCCTGCGCGCATTGCGTCCAGCATCGACGCGCTGGTGACAATGCTGGTCGATGAGGCACAAACGGGTGATGACATCGTCATCATGAGCAACGGCGGCTTCGGCGGCATCCATCAGAAATTGCTGCAGGCGCTGGCACAGCGCCAGTGCGCCTGAGCGTCTGGAAGACAAGAGTCATGACCATGAATGCTGATATTGCAATTCCAACTGGAGAGACCCCCTTCACCGAACACACCCAGAGGGGCATGCTGCCCTTGTTTCCGCTGAAGTCGGTGTTGTTTCCCAAAGGGCGTCTGCCATTGCAGATATTCGAACAGCGCTACCTGAACATGGTGCGAGCCGCCATGCGCACCGAGACAGGCTTCGGCATCTGCCTGCTGCGTGAGGGCGATGAAGTGGCTCGCCCCGGGGTACACCAGCAGGTTCATCGCGTGGGCACCTATGTGCAGGTAGTGGACTGGGATCAATTGCCCAACGGCTTGCTTGGACTGACGGTGGAAGCCAGATGCAAGTTCGAGGTGCTGGACTGCCACGCAGAAAAGGACCAGCTGCTGGTGGGCCACGTAGCTCGCTGCGCCACCGATTTCATGGGCGAAGAGCCGATTGCAGTCACCGCAGAGCACGATGTGCTGGTAAGTCTTCTGGAGCAGCTGACGAGTCATCCTGTCATCAGTCGCCTGGACATGCAGATCAACTACCAGGATTTGCGTGAGCTGGGCTGGCGCCTGAGTGAACTGATTCCCCTGCCGGTCGAGATCAAGCAGTCATTGCTGGAGCTTCAAGACCCGCTGGAGCGCGTGCGGGAGATTGAGCTGGCTCTCAACCGCATGATGGATGAGAACGCCTGAACTGGCCTCTGTGACAGTGAGAGGCCATAATGTGACGCGTGGCAACAGACCCTTGGTGTGAGGATTCAGGAAAATGTTGGAAAACTGGTTGGTAACGGGAAACTGGACCCAGGAGCAATGGCTGATTGCCAGCATCCTGGCATTTGTGGTGGTCGCAACCCTGGTGGTGCTCTACCGGCTGTATGCAATCTTCAAGATGTCCACCACCAAGCGGGAGCGGCCGAATCTGCGCGCGGGAAGACGCCTGCGGCGCTGACTCAGGACGCGATCAGCAGACGGTCAAGTACAATCGCTGACACGGCGATGAAAATGATGACGCCCGCCAGCCATCCCATCAGAGCCAGTACCCGAAAGGGCTTTTCGCCCGGGGGATACAGCCCGGTCTGTTCGTAGCGACGTTCACCCTCAGGGGGAGGCGTATCGTGTTGAGTGCTCATAAACTGTTTCACCTTCATCAGAATGATGTCTGAACTGCAGACGGAGTAGCGTGTTGTCAGCTCGATTCCTGCCAGTGCTGTGTGCTTTGCTGGCCCTCACGGGGTCTGCCCAGGCTATCGTCATCCGGCATGATACTGGATACGCCGGACATGCTGCCAGAGAGTCACAGTTTCCTGCTGTCTTCTGGCTGGAGCAACGCTCTGCCCGCAAAATCTGTGTAGCCACCCTGATTGACCCGCGCTGGGCGCTGACGGCGGCCCATTGTGTCGAAGAGACCGACCTGCAGGGGCATATTGAGTCACAGGGCGAGTATGTTGTGCAGATTGCCGGCACCCTGCAGGGCATCGACCATGTGGTGATGCACCCTGATTACCATTTCCGCTACGATGAGGACAACAGTGCCCGAGAGGTCGACATGGCATTGTTGCGGCTCTCCCAGGCCGTTACGTTGCCTCGCCCCGTGCCGCTTTACCGTGACGCCGACGAGCAGGACCGCGTGGCGACGCTGCTGGGCTGGGGCTACTTCGGAATCGGCACCACGGGCATTCAGCATGACGATGGCCGTTTCCGCATGGCACACAACATTGTCACTACGGCAGCGCAGCGCCTGCGGTTCACGTTCGATGACCCGCGTCTGCCAGGCAGTGCCGCGGTGGCCCTGGAAGGTATCCCTGGCCTCGGTGACAGCGGCGGCCCCGCCCTGCTTGAGACGGCATCGGGCTGGCAGATCGCCGGCGTAGCGGTGGGCGAAGTAGCAAGCCGCGCAACAGGCGAGACTTCTTCGCAGACACCACCTGCCCAGGGACTGTATGGTGCAGTGGGCATCTATGAGCGAGTGTCGGCCCATATTGGCTGGATCGAGTCGGTGATTCTTGGGACTCCGGAAAATCCATCGCCCTGATTCAGCCGTGCCTTGCCTAACTGCAGGGAAAATTTGTTACCATCGCTACTCACTCTTCCCAACGGAGACTTTACGATGAGCATTGCAGCAGGCGACAAAATTCCCGCAACCACCCTCAAGATCATGGGCGAGAAAGGCCCTGTCGATATTTCCACCGATGCCATTTTCAACGGCAAGAAAGTCGTCCTTTTTGCTGTGCCCGGCGCTTTCACACCGGGCTGCACCGTCACCCACCTGCCGGGTTATGTTGTGCTGGCAGACAAGATCAAGGCCAAAGGCGTTGACAGCATCGTCTGTCTGTCGGTCAATGATGCGTTCGTCATGGGCGCCTGGGGCAAGTCACAGAATGCTGAAGAACTGCTGATGGTCGGCGACGGCAATGGCACTTTCACCAAGGCTGTCGGCCTGGAACTGGATGCCACCGGCTTCGGCATGGGCACCCGCAGCAAGCGCTACGCCATGATTGTGGACAACGGCGTTGTGACGCACCTTGCCGTAGAGCCAGCGGGCGGCATCGTCGAGAGCGCGGCGGAAGCGATACTCGCCAAGCTGTAAGTCACTCATTCCCGGGAGACTCTGCCATGAAGACCGATTAAATCGAGTATTCATGGCCTGCTCGGCACCGTCTACAACGATGCGGCGAATGCGCGTGCGCAACGCCCCATCGCCGATTTTCTTCAGGAACTGTTCGCGTAAGCAGAGACGCCATGCACGAAGGAGCGCCAGACCGTCGCCAGCATGACTTGATGTGCCCGCAAGGAGGCGCATGTCTGCATGCGGACGAGCTGGAGAAAATGCGCAGCGAGCTGGAAACCTTGCGTACACTGGTGCATACCGATGTCCTGACGGGGCTCTACAATTACCGGCATTTCAAGAAAGCACTGGATCTGGAAATGGAGCGGGCCCGCCGCTCTGGCAAGCCCGTCGCACTGCTCATGATGGACCTGGATCACTTCAAGACTTTCAATGACACCTGGGGCCACGAGTTCGGGAACAAGACGCTGAGTCACGTTGCACGGCTGATTCAGACCACGGTGCGCCGTCTGGATGTACCCTGCCGGTATGGTGGGGAAGAGTTTGCACTGATTCTTCCGGATACTACGCTGCACGCCGCCATCACACTGGCCGACCGGTTGCGCGGGATCATCGCCGGCACCCCTCTGTATTCAGAAGATACCGAAGTGCATGTGACTTCCAGTGTGGGAGTGGATGTGCATGCTGCAGGTGATCGCGATGATGACGAGGGCTTCGTGCGGCGCACCGATGCCTGGTTGCTGCAGGCCAAGGCAGGCGGGCGCAACAAGGTGTGCCATCCTGCGGAAGTATCTGCCACCCACGTCAGTGCCGATGAGCGCGATCTGCTGCTGGGCTAGTGCAGGCTCTGGAGATCAGACTGCCGCAATTTCCTGTGCCAGATGGTACAGAATCGCCGCTGTGGCCCCCCAGATCCTGTACCCGTCGTAGTGCATCTCCAGCAACTCCCGCTCGCCGTCTGGCAGTTGAACGCGCACCCTTTCAAAGCTGCTGACATTCAGCGCCAGTTGCAGCGGCACGTGGAAGATGTGCGCCACTTCCCGTGGCGAAGGAGTCAGAGGCGTATCGTCGGCGATCAGGCCTACGATGGGTGTCACGCAATAACCCGACGGCATCAGCAGATTGCCCAGCGCGCCGAGCACAGTGACCGCCTGAGGTGGCAGGCCTATCTCTTCCTCGCTTTCGCGCAGGGCTGTCTGGATTGGAGAGTGATCGCCTTCGTCGGCGCGGCCGCCGGGAAAGCTGACCTGGCCGGGATGGCTGCTGAGGTGTTCAGTGCGCTGAGTCAGGACGACGGCATAGCGACCTTCGTGATGCACGATGGGAATCAGCACGGCCGCTTCGCGAAAATTGATGGCAGGCAGTTCGGTGGATAGCACCCGCCGGTTGGTGATCTGGTCGGGATGCTGAATGGGTGCCAGTGCCGTGCGCGTACCCTGTGCGAAATAACGCAGCAGGCACTGCAGGTGTGAGTCATCAGGAATGCGCGACGTCATGGGCGTGCCCGTTACAGAAGAGCGTCCCGGATTATAAGCAGAAATGCCCGCTCTGATTGTGTCAGCGCGGGCATTTCTTTTTTCAGCAAGTCCCGCGATTGCGCGCGGGCTTTGCGGACAGGTTCAGTTGTAACGCCAGTTCACGGACAGGAACGCGCGGATCGGTTCGCCTGTAAAGTAGCGGTCACGTCCGAAGGCGAAGTCTGCACGCTCGGCATACATCTCATCCGTCAGGTTGAGAAAGTTCGCAGAGAAAGTCAGGTCCGGCGCAGCCTGCCAGCGGGCACGCAGGTTCAGCAGATCATGACCTTCGTAACGGTTCAGGTTCTCCGGGTTGCTGTAGTACGCCCCGGAGTTCGCCCACTCCAGTTCTGCAAACACGTTGCTGGTGGCCTGCCACTGCAGCTGCACACTGCCGAAGCGTCGCGGCGCCGTGTCCACATCGTTGCCCTTGATGTTCACGCTACCCGAGAACTCAACGTTCTCGTAGGTGTGACGCGCGAAGTTGTAGGCACCCGCCAGACGCAGGGTTTCTGTCAGCTCGTAGGCGCCGGAAATCTCCAGTCCACGGTGTTTTGTGTGGCTGTTGTTCAGGTTCAGACGGGCGCTGTCCGTGATGATCTCGTTGTCCTTGTCCATGTAGTACGCGGTGACCTGGTATTCCCAGGCATTCGCGGCGCCTTCCAGTCCCAGCTCGATGCTGTCGATCTCGACGGAATCCAGATCGGCCACACTCTGCGTGTTCTGCAGACGGTACAGTTCAGTCGCCTGAGGTGCCCGGTAGCCCTTGTTCAGGCGCAGCTGTGCATTGTGCACATCATTGATCTGGTAACGAATGCCGAGTTTAGGCGCCCAGTTGGCGAAGGTGTCGCTGCGATCAGCAGGACGGTTGTAACGGCAGCCGCCGAAGGTACAGACAGTGCCGTTATCACGGGTGCGGCCCGTGAGCATCTTGTTATCGTAGTCGTATTCCATGCGCTCATAGCGCAGGCCGAGGGAGATGTCGAAGCCGTTGTCCCAGTAGTGTTCCAGGTGCGCAAAGGGAGCAATCTGGGTGGCATCCACGTCGTAGTCGTAGTGCTTGCCCACCGGGGTCTGCGCCACCAGTGCTGCGGCGCCAACAGTCGGGAAACGCTGCTGCTGCAACAGGCTGCCTTCGGTGGCTTCCACATCCAGCCCGAAGGAGATCATGGTGTCCTCGCTCAGGTCGTTGTAGGTGCCGAACTGCAGGCCGATGCTGGAGTGCTGATTGTCTTCCGTGGGCAGGCCGGGCAGGAAGTGCTGGATGAAATTCAGGTCGGCCTTGCGGTAGTAAGGGGTGGCCACGATTTCCCAGCCATTGTCGAATTCCTTGCTGACCCGGGTCCAGGCACGCATGCTCTGGCTGTCGCGGTAGGCTTCGGGGTTCGGGTTGGTGTCCCACAATGCCTTGTTCTTGTAGTTGTCCTTGCCTTCCACGTAGCCAGCGGTTTCCTGATTCAGGTTGGTGACGGTGAAACCGCCATCCAGCGCATAGCCGCCTGCCGTGGTGTACTGATAGCGCCAGGACAGTTTTTGCTGATCGAAGCCGCTGTCATCACGGAAACCTTCTTCCGTCGCGCCATTGGCCAGGAACATGTGCTTGAAATTGCCATCCGCCATGCCGAAGGTGGCATTGGCGCGCTTGGAGCCACGCGGGCCCATTTCCAGTGTGATGTCGCCGCCATTGCTCGGGTCCGGCAGCACCACGTTGATCATGCCGTGTACGGCGTTGGAGCCATAAAATGCCGTAGCTGGTCCGCGGATGACCTCGATGCGCGCAGCGTTTTCGCTGTTGGCATCGAACAGTTCATTGACGTTGCAGAAGCCGGCGGCACGCAGAGGGATGCCCTGTTCTGCCAGCAGGAAGGCGCCACAGGCACCCGCACCCGTCAACACGGGGGAGCGGATGGACGTGAGACTTTCCTGGCCGTTGTTGCGGTTGATGTTCACGCCGGCCAGACGATTGGCGGCTTCCTGAATGTGTTGATGGGAGATCAGCCGCAGCTCTTCCGCCGACATGACGGCCACGCTGGCATTCGTGGTCGCCAGTGACTCGGGTCGACGGGTGGAAGAGATCACCATGATTTCTTCGATTTCCGCCTGTGTACCGGCAGCTTGAGCGATTGCGCCGGGGCTGCTGAGAACGGCGATGGCAGCGGCACAGGACAGCGTCAGAAGGCGTGGTGCGACACCATGCCGGGAGGTGGTGCGATTGCGAAGTACTCTTTGTGTGCTCACTTGTATTTGACTCCCTTGTGGTTGGGGTTTTTTGAAGCTGCGGCAATATAGCACAGATGATTCGTGTGGGGATTCGTTGAAATGTGTCAGGTGGTGGCAGCGCGGGCCGGGTGGGAGCGGGCTTGCCCGCGATCATCACTGCGTGGTTCGGGTCCAGGGCGCGGGAGCAGTACGTCGGACACGCCACAAGTACATCCCTGTAGGCTCGGCGCGCGCCATCCATGGCGCGCGACGGTCCGCCGCCCTGCTCCCGCACCCCAGACCCTTGCTCCGGTGCTGTTCGCGGGCAAGCCCGCTCCCAATCTGCCCACGCTGCTTGACGTACAGTGCCCCGCACAATTGGGGGGGGAAGGGCGCTCCATTGCGCTGCAGTACATGCGAATGGCCCCGGCAACACAGCCACTGTTCAAAATTCACAAGACCCCACCAATGCCAGAGCCAATCACACGGCACCTCAGCCAGTGTGATGTCGTGCTTTCCCCCGCAGGCCTTTTCCTTATAATGGCGCCCCTGACAAAACTACATCCACCCAGGCCAGGACCCCGAAATGACAGCAGCGATCGGCAAGCACTCAGTAGTAGAAATCCATTACACCCTCAAGAACGCGGCGGGAGAGGTGCTTGATACCTCGGCCGACGGCGAGCCCTTGATGTATCTGCACGGCACGCACGGCCTGATTCAGGGTCTGGAGAACGAACTCATTGGCAAGAAAGTGGGCGATGCCTTCAAGGCAGTGATTCCGCCGGCGCTGGCCTATGGCGAGATCGATCCGGAACTCATTCACAGCATCGACAAGTCCATGTTCCGCGGCGTCGACAATATCGAGCCCGGCATGGTGTTCACGGCACAGGGCGAGAACGGCCACCAGCACATTACCGTCAAATCCGTGGAAGGCGACAAGGTGATGATCGATGGCAACCACGAGATGGCGGGACAGACCCTGTATTTCGATGTCGAAGTGATCAGCATCCGTGAAGCAACGGAAGAAGAGATCGACCACGGCCACGTGCATGCCCATGGCGATCATCACCACCATTGATTGTCAGACGCCGAATCCGACAAGGGCCTTGGTTTCCAGGAATTCCTCGAAGCCTTCCAGGCCCCATTCGCGGCCGTTGCCGGACTGCCGGTAGCCGCCGAACGGTGCATTGAAGTCCATGCCCGCCCCGTTGATGTGGACCATGCCGGTGCGCAGTCGACGGGCGACGCGGCGCGCATCTTCCAGCTGCCCCCAGACATGGCCCGACAGGCCATAATCACTGTCGTTGGCCTGGGCGACGGCGTCGTCTTCATCCCTGTAGGTCAGAATCGTCAGCACCGGCCCGAAGATTTCTTCGCGGGCGATGCGCATGCCATTGTGGGCATGGGTGAAGATAGTGGGCCGCACGTACCAGCCACGGCCGATGCCCTCGGGCTTGCCCGGGCCACCCACTACCAGCTGGGCGCCCTCAGCGATGCCCACATTGAGCACTGCCTGAATCCGGTCGAACTGGGCCTTGCTTGCCACAGGGCCCAGCCGGGTGGTCTCCAGCGCAGGATCTCCCGGCACCATCTTCGCGGCGGCGGCCTTCGCTATCTCCAGCACTTCATCAAGGCGTCCCTGGGGCACCAGCATGCGTGTCGGTGCATTGCAGGACTGCCCCGCATTGCTGAAACAACTGAACACCCCGATCGTTACGGCGCGCTGGAAATCGGCCCCCTCGAGAATGATGTTGGCCGACTTGCCGCCCAGCTCCTGGGTCACTTTCTTGATGGAGTCTGCAGCGGCGTGCGCCACTTCGCGTCCTGCACGGGTAGACCCTGTGAACGACACCAGGTCAATCTGCGGATGGGCGGCAATGGCAGCGCCCACGGTGGGCCCATCGCCATGGACCATGTTGAACACTCCCGCAGGTACGCCTGCGGCGGCGATGATCTGCACAAGAATGCCAGCACTCAACGGGGCCAGCTCGCTGGGCTTGAGCACCATGGTGCAGCCGGTAGCCAGGGCCGGTGCCAGTTTGCAGGTCACCTGATTCAGGGGCCAGTTCCAAGGTGTAATGAAGCCGCACACGCCGATGGGTTCGCGCTGAATGCGCGTGTTGCCGCGTGACTTCTCGAACTCGTAGTCGGCCAGTATCTGCCGGGCCGTGACGAAATGGGCCAGGCCGGTGCCCACATGGGCAGTGCGGGCGAAGCTGATGGGCGCACCCATCTCCGTGGACACGGCCTGAGCCAGTTCCTCGGTACGCTCCATGATGCCGGCGATGATGCGGTCGAGAATCTCAAGGCGCTGAATGGCTCCGGATTGTGACCACGCAGGGAAGGCGGTACGTGCTGCGCGCACGGCCAGATCGACATCGGCCGCGGTGCCCAGGCAGAGGGTGGCGCAGACCTGTTCGGTGGCGGGATTGATGACCTGCAGCTCTGGCCGGCCAGCCATCGCCAGCCACTCGCCATTGATGAAGAATTGTCTGCAGTCGATTGCCATGATGCTGTCCCGTTCGGTCACATCGGCCGGAGTATACCTGCTTTTTTCAGGAGCTTAGGGTATGTTTACGCGCAAAACCGGAAGCAGAGACCGAGACAATGCTGAAGATCACCCGCACACTGGGCCGCTATCTTGCCACTTATCTGAGCAAGCCAAGGTCGGACTACCAGCAGCACGACACCACCTCCATCGAGCGCATCCTGCAAGTGATCGAGCCAGGCGACATCCTGTTGGTGGATGGCAACAGCCGCATCAGCACCGCCATCAAGTACCTCACACAATCGACATGGTCCCATGCCTGTCTGTACGTGGGCGCCATCGACCGCTCGGCCGACATGCCGTCGCTTGTGGAAGCGGATCTGAACGAGGGCGTGACACTTGTCCCACTCAACAAGTATGAGAAATACAATGTGCGGATATGCCGTCCGGTGGGGCTGACGGAGAGTGAGAAGCGGCGCTTGCTGAGTTTCGTGGAAGACCGGCTGGGGTATCGCTACGACTTGAAGAACATCATCGATCTGATGCGTTATCTGATCCAGAATCCAGCAGTGCCGGCTCGCTACCGGCGGCAACTGCTGAGTCTGGGAAGTGGAGAGCCGACCCGGGCGATCTGTTCAACGCTGATCGCCCAGGCCTTTCAATCCATCGACTACCCTATTCTGCCCAAGCAGAACCGGGCAGAGGGTTCCGAGGAGCGGCACTACGAGCACCGCCATCACACCCACTACGTGCCCCGCGACTTCGATCTGTCGCCCTATTTCCGTGTGGTCAAACCCACGCTGGAACTGGACTTCGACTTCCATCGCATGAGCTGGCGTCACAAGATCAGCGCTGATACCACGGTTGCTTGATCAGCAGGGCCGGGTCCACGCCCGGCTTGGGCACCATCTTCTGCGTGCGGCCGAACTGGTTGTCGCCGCCATACAGGTTCATCTCTGAGTCCACCGAGAACGCATGTACTTCCAGGAATCCCGTCGGGCCATCGCGTTCGACGAGCCAGGAGAACTGGCGCTCGCCGTTGAAGTCCAGCTTTATGAAACGCAGCGGGTTCAGATCGGTGATCCACAGTGAGTCCTCGTTCACAATCATGTCCAGCGGCAGGCTGAAGCCAGTCCACGTGTCCACGTGCTCGATCACGGCGGGGTCATCTGTCAGGCGGAAGGTGTTGATGCGGCCGCCGGAGCGGTCCAGTGCGTAGACCATGTTGTTCGGACCGGCCGCCACAGAGTGCACGCCGTTGAACTGACCGGGCTCGGTGCCGAAGCCGCCGAACTCGCCGATGTACTTGGCGTCCTTGTCCAGAATCACCACGCGGTGATTGTCCAGACCATCCGCGACCAGGACACGGCCATCGGGCAGGAAGGCAACGTCCTGCGGACGACCGAAGTGGGTTTCATCCGCGCCGGGCACACCCTTCTCGCCGAGGGTCATCAGCAGCTCGCTGCCATCGTTGCTGAACACGTAGATGGTGTGGAAGGTTTCGTTGATCACCCAGACACGCTTCTCCGGGTCATAGGGGCTGATGCGCAGACGGTGAGGGCCTGGGCCGTCGGAGTCAGCACACAGCACGTCCCACTGGGTCCAGTTCTCGATCAGATTGCCGTCGCCATCCAGCGCATACAGGCAATTGCGCCATGTACGCAGTTCGGTGGCCTGCAGCACGTTGATACCGATGGAGCCTGCGTAACCCGCATATTCCGGCGGAATGGGCTGGGGCAGGCGGGCCTCCCCGCGCATCGCGATCAGGATGCGGTCGGGAGATTCAGCCAGAACACCGGAGTTGCCGCCGAAGGCGAAGCCAGGCTCCTGAAAAGGCTTGTGCCACGCGGGAATGATGTCGTACGGGCTGGGACCGACAGGGCCCAGGATGACTTCGTTCTGGGCGATGGCAGAGGAAACGGATAATGCAGCCGTGCCGGCGAGCACTGCTGTGGCAAGCAGGGAGCGGAGTGTCTTGTTCATTCTTTTTGTTCTCACAGAGTCGATGACGGGAGGTCGGCGACAGTATAACCATCGGTCCGGTGCCTGCCACCAAAATTCTGTCGCGATTGTGACGAACAGTGCCATTGCCGGGGAGGGGCGGGTATGATCCAGCGACTGAGGAAACTTCACCGGAGAACGTGATGACGAGCAGGATAATCCAGAACACCCTGGCTGCGGCGTTTGTGCTGAGCACTCTGATGGCCTGCACCAGCAACGGCATGACCCATGGCGCCATGCCAGGGCTCGGACTGTCCAATCCCTGGGAGCGCGGCGAGAATGCCTTCGGCAACCTGCCTGAAGGTCGTCGCTGGGGGGCTGCCAGTGCCATTCACTATGCCGGCAACGGCCGGGTCTGGGTAGCAGACCGCTGTGGCGGCAACCGCGGGGCGGGTAGCTGTGAGGATCGCCGGGATGTTGACCCGATCATGCTGCTTGCCAGCGATGGCACCGTGCTGCGCAGTTTCGGCGCCGGCATGTTCGTGTGGCCGCACGGCATGTTCGTAGACCATGACGAGAATCTCTGGGTGACGGACGCTGCAGTGTCCAGCGATGGCAGGCGCGGCAATCAAGTGCACAAGTTCAGCCCCGAGGGCGAGCGTCTGATGAGTCTGGGCATCGCCGGCGTGGAAGGCACCGGGCGCTATTTCTTCAACGCGCCCAATGATGTGCTGGTGGCGCCCAACGGCGACATCTTCATCGCCGATGGGCACAACGCGTCGACGCCCAATCGAATTCTCAAGTACAACAGCGAAGGCACGTTCCTGAAGGAGTGGGGCAGCGTGGGTGCCGAGGATGGCGAGTTCCGGGTGCCCCACGCGCTGGCGATGGATTCCCAGGGCAGGCTGTTCGTGGCTGATCGCGGCAACAGCCGCATCCAGATCTTCGATCAGGAAGGCACGCACCTGATGACCTGGACACAGTTCGGACGCCCCAGCGATGTCTACATTGATGCGCAGGACATCCTGTACGCGGCAGACTCGGAGTCCAACACCGGGCCCGACCGCAACCCGGGCTGGCTGCGGGGTATCTATGCCGGCAGTGTGCGCGATGGCTTCGTGACGGCGCTGACGCCAGACCCCGAGACGAACCCGGAAGGCACAACAAGCCACGCGGAAGGCGTCACCGTGGATGAAGACGGCAATCTCTACGCCGCCGAAGTGGCCGAGACGGCCATCCGCAAGTTCACGCGCGTGCGACCCTGAGCGAAGAGGGTGACGAGGGAGATGGAGGGCGCTGGTTGTGGGAGCTGAGTGTGGGAGCTGAGTGTGGGAGCGGGCCTGCCCGCGAATCGTTCGCTTGCAGGCAAGCTCCCACAGTGCAGACAAGCTCCTTCAGTACAGGCAAGCTCCCACAAGGACAAGCAAGCTCCCACAGAGCTGCCATTATCACGCCGCGTGCAGCGCCGCTGCCTTTTTCGGAGTCTTTTCTGAGCGGTGCAGCTCGGCCTGCTCTGTCCATTTCATGATTTCCAGCTCACCGTTGTGGCCTTCAACCATCGCTGTGCAACTTTCCACCCAGTCGCCGGTGTTGCAGTAGAGCGTATCGCCGAACTGCGCGATCTCGGCTTTGTGGATGTGGCCACACACAACCCCCTGCACCTTCTGCGCACGAGCGGAGCTCACCACCGCCTCTTCGAAGCGGCCTATGTAGCTCATCACATTCTTGACCTTGTGTTTCAGGTGCGCAGCGATGGACCAGTAGGGCAGGCCGACCATGCTGCGCAGCGCATTGATGACGCGGTTCAGTTGCAGCAGGTGACCGTACATCGTGCTGCCCAGCTTTGACAGGAATGGGCTGCACTGCACGATGGCGTCGAACTGGTCACCGTGCAGCACCAGCAGGCGCCGTCCGTCCGCCGTCTCGTGCACGGCGGTGTGGCAGATCTCGATGTTGTCGAAGGTATGTCCGCAGTAATGCCGGGCGCTTTCATCGTGATTGCCCGGCGTATAGATCACACGGGTGCCGGCAGCTGCCTTCTTGAGAATGGCATTGACGACGTTCTGGTGGGAAGCAGGCCAGTAGGACTTCTTCTTCATTTCCCAGCCGTCGAAGATGTCGCCGACCAGATACAGAAAGTCGGACTCAGTGGCGTTCAGGAAATCCAGGAGGAATTCGGCCTGGCAGCCTTTGAATCCCAGATGGATGTCAGAGAGGAAAATCGTGCGGTAGTGGAGCGTGTGTCGCAGCGGGCGAGTCTTTGCAGTAACGCTCATTCCAGTCACCTCCTTAGCTCGATTGCCGGGCATTGTGCAGTGCCCATATGACGAGGTGATGAAGTGCGTGTGGCAATGGCGTGACAATCACGAAATCGCAGGCCACCACGTCCAGGGGTGCTGCAGCAGGGCCTGATTGGAGTAGCGCGGGTCGGCGCTGACTTCTTCCGCCACCCAGTCGGGCTTCTCGAAGGGCTGGTCTTCGTGCGGCAGTTCCAGTTCGGCGACCAGCAGCCCTGCGTTGGCCCCCGCGAAAATGTCCAGTTCCCAGCGCTGGCCGGCATGCAGGATCTCGTAGCGGGTCTTCTCGACGACGCCCGCCTGGCACAGCTGCGCCAGCATGTCCCGGGCATCGGACAGCGGAATCTCGTACTCGAACTCACTGCGGCGGATGCCGGTGCCGGCGCCCTTCAGGGTGAGCCAGGCGCGTGCGGCCCGGATGCGCACCCGCACCGTGATGCGATTGAGCGCGGGGATATAGCCCTGAATGATGGTCTCGCCTTCAGGAAGTTGGGGCAGGCGTTCGCGATGCACCAGAAATTTGCGTTCGATCTCGATGGCCAACGCTGTCAGAGCTCCGTCAGGCGCTGCAGGCGGCGGTGCAGTTGCTGGTTCTCTTCTCGCAGGCGGTCGCGCTCCGAAAGCAGGTCCAGCACCAGAGCCACAGCTTCCCAGTCAAGATGCAGGTCGCGCTGCAGGCGCAGGGCGCGGCGAGCCGTGCTGATCATCTGCAGGTCGAACACCCACGTCTCGGGAGTGTCTCCCGCTGGTGCGAGAATGCCGAGGCTGACGATTTCGATGAATTCCGTGGCAGGCATTCCCACGGCATGACAGGCATCGTGAAGATGCAGGCTTGCTGAATATTCTGTCTGCATGTCAGACCTCCCATTCCCTGCGTGGATTGAAAGCGGCGACGCTGGCAACTTCTTTCCACAGCCGCATGGCCTCCGGATTCGACTTTGCCGGCATCACGACCTTGAGAATGGCGAACAGATCGCCATTGCCGCTGCGGGTGCGCAGGCCCTTGCCCTTGATGCGCAGACGCTGGCCATTCTGGCTGTCGGGAGCAATGGCCAGACTGATCTTTCCCGTCAGTGTTGGCAGTGTGATCTTTGCGCCCAACGCCGCTTCCCATGGCGCCACAGGCACCGTGATGTTCAAGTCGTGTCCAGCCACATCGAACAACGGATGGGGCACCAATCTTATCCGCAGATACAAGTCGCCTGCCGGGCCATTGCCGAAACCGGGGCCACCCTGACCCTTGAGACGAATGCGGTCGCCGTCGGCGACGCCGGGGGGCAGTTTCACGCTGAGGGTCTTGCGGATGTCGGCCAGGCGTCCGGATTCGCCGTAATGGGGCAGGTTGTATTCGAGCGGACGGGCCTCATCCGAAAACGTGTCTTCAAGAAACAGAGGCAGCTCCACGTCCACATCGCGACCGCGGCTGGACGTGAAATCCTCAGTGCCCTCGAAGCCACGGGAGCCTCCGGCGCGCTGGCGTCCGGCACCGAAGATGCTTTCAAAGAAGTCCGAGAAATCGCCGCCGCTGCCCTGGTTGCTGCTCTGCCAGCCGGGCGGTGGCTCGAAGCGCTGACCTGCGCTGCCATACTGGCGCAGCTGGTCGAATTCGGCGCGCTTCTTCTCATCCGAAAGCACCTCATAGGCTTCCGCCACGTCCTTGAATTGCTTCTCGGCGTCCTTTTCCGTGCTCACGTCCGGGTGATACTTGCGGGCGAGCTTGCGATAGGCCGTCTTGATGGCCTTGAGGTCGGCGTCGGTGCTGACTCCGAGAATCTTGTAGTAGTCCTTGAATTCCATGCGGCGATGTTCCTGCCTTGATCTGGCTCAGTAGGCGAAGCAGTAGAAATAGCCGTTGCCACCGGTGGCGATCAGGTCTTCCTGGCTGCAGCTGCGGGTGCCGTGAGCGCTGTTCCAGGAGGTCGGATTGGCGCCACCGCCCTGACGGTCATGGTGTCCGGCCTGCGCAGCGCCGGCACTGCTGCTCGTCCAGTTGTTGCAGGTGTGATCCTCGGCGTCCGTGAAGGCGGTGCCATCGGCCTGGGAGCCGGTGAGGATGTCGTGCTGATTGGGCGTGTCGCCGCGCCCGTTCACCAGATTGCCGGCTTCAGTCAGTGAGTTGTCCTTGCCCGTGAGAGCTGCTTCGCTGTGCAGTTGCTCGAGATTGGCGGCAATCATCACACCTTTGGCGTTGTACCAGGGGCCGGCGCCGATGCGGTCGCGCGCATTGATGGCGGGCTGGCCGCCGGCGGCCTGGGTGCTCAGATAGGCGCGCCAGGTCTTTCCCCCGGCGCCCACAGCCGTGGCCAGGGCGGCGCAATGGGCGTCGGCACCGGCCAGTCCTCCCAGATTGGCGCCGTTGCCGGACCCCGCGCTGGTGATGAAAAAGCTCAGGCTGGTGTCCTGTGCATGGCTGAGGGTGGCGGACAGCGCCAGCAGCAACGTCGCGGCAGACAGTAATATTTTTCTCATTCTGGGTCTCCTTGCGTGAATCCCCCGGTTAATGGTCTGATGAGTCAGGCATTGCGGGTAGTGCACGTGCTTTGCGTGAGGGGATGGAGCCGCAGTGTGCCGGGAGCCCCCCCGCGGCGTCAATCGCGAATCCCCCGGTCCGGGTAAACGTGCCCGACAGGCCCGCGTTGAAAGGCTGTGAGTGACATCGGTAAATAGTGGAGCAGGAGCAATGCGCACGTTCAGTTGTGTGGTGGTGCTGTGTGGTCTGGCGCTGGCACCGGGTGCATGGGCGGCCGATGCCGACGACCAGCCCGTGGATGCTGCCAATGTGGCCACCGATGTGGCAGACGGCCCCGCGCCCGATCCGGAAGCTGAGGCTCGCCGGTCACGCGAGATCAGCGCGGCCCTTGAACAGTTCGAGAATTCGATCGCCACGCTGGAAGGCGAACAGGGCCCCTTCGACCCGGGTCTGATTGAAGTGCTGCGGGACTTTGCCCGTTACCAGGGCGAACTCGGGCAGCACGCGGCGGCCGCCGATCTGTTCGAACGCGCGCTGGCTATTACCCGCATCAGCCACGGACTGCGCAGCCCGGAGCAGGTATTGGTGCTGCAGGGGTTGATCGACGCCCACATGGCGGCCGGCAACTGGGACCTGGCCGATGACCGCGCCCACCTGGCCTTCTATCTGCAGAAACGTCTGCATGCCCCCGATTCTCCGGAGTACGTCGCGGCGCTGCTGCAGTACGGGCAGTTCAAGCAGCAGGTGTTTGGCGGCAACCGACTGAGTCGCTCCGCACTGGCCAGCATCCGTGACATCGAGGAGCTGCAGGGCCTGTATTCGGATGTGCTGGCGATGTCCGGACGCGCTGTAGAGGAAACTGGCGAGCCGCTTCGCACGCTCGGCAGCCGCGAGCGTTTCGAGCTGCTGCATGCCCGCGCCGTGACCGAATTCCAATTGGCCCAGTTCGCCATGCACAGTGTGCCGCTGGGGCTCGACCGGCCGGTTGAACGTTACATCAGCGAATTCGTGTGTCGGGACGTCGTCGGCCAGAATGGTCAGGTGGCGCAGCAATGCGGCACTGTGCGCCGTGAGAACCCTGCCTTTCGCGACTGGGAGATGCAGCGCCAGATGTACAGCGACCGCATTCGCTACGCTGTCTCGTCTCTGGATGAGTCGGTGCGCGCCGCCCAGGCCGTGCTCGAAGAAAACCCGGCCCTGCTGCTGGGAGAAAACGCCATTTCCACCTCGCGCATGCAGGATCTGCAGGCTATGCAGCAGCGCGCCGAGCGGGACTATCGCCGCAGCCGCATGAACTGGTAAACCCTGATGGACGCTGGCGACAGGCCCTGCCTATAATCGCTGCCCCCGGCAACAGTGCTTGTGAGGATCACTTCTGGACGCATTCCTGGTATCCACTGGCGTTGTCGCCCTCGCCGAAATCGGCGACAAGACGCAGTTGCTGGCCTTCATTCTGGCCGCCAAATTCCGCAAGCCCGTTCCCATCATCCTGGGCATTCTGGTGGCCACCCTCGCCAATCATGGCGTGGCCGGCGCGCTTGGCGCCTGGATCACCGGGCTGTTTGAGCCGCAAACCCTGCGCTGGATTCTCGGCATCTCGTTTCTGGCCATGGCCGGCTGGACGCTGATTCCCGACAAGTTCGATGAGAACGACGCCAAGCTGGCGCATACCGGTGTGTTCATGGCCACGCTCATTGCCTTCTTCCTCGCCGAAATGGGGGACAAGACCCAGGTGGCCACAGTGGCACTCGCGGCCAGTTACAACGCTCTGGTGCCCGTTGTACTGGGGACGACCCTGGGCATGATGATCGCCAATGTGCCCGCCGTGCTGCTGGGCAATCGCATTGCCGACAAGCTGCCGGTGCGGGCCGTGCACGCCGTGGCAGCATTGATATTTGCTGCGCTCGGAGTGGCTGTGTTGTTGGGCGTTGGCTCGTGAAAAACTGCGCCTCGCGGGGAATCTGACGCAATCAGGGCAATCCCGGGCAACATGCTGATCTGTCGGGGCCGCGCTTGCTGCTGTTCAAGCCGCTGTGACAGAATGGCCGCCGTTCGCTGCCGCTGCTCGCAGCACTTTTGACATGCTCACCCGGGGTCCCGAATGCCAAACAAGAGTCTGACCATCATCGCCGCAATCGCCGTCATCGGCCTGCTGTTTCTGGTCTATCTGGCGGCCACCTTTGAAAGTCCGGAAGGCACTCGCACTGTCGAGATCGCGCCTCCGGTTCCCGTCGCGCCAGCCCCTGTGGAGCGCGTGATAGCGCCGGCGCCCACTGTTGCCACCGTGACCGAAGACGCCACGCCCCCACCAGTGGTCGAAATCATCGAGGCCGAGCCCACGCCTGTGCCGGAAGCGCCGGTCGAGCTACCCGGCCTGAACGACAGCGATGCCTTCGTACTGGCGCGCATGTCCGCCTTCGAGACAGGCGCTGCCTTGCTCAATCTGGTGACGTCGGAAGAAGTGCTGCGCCGCTTCGTGGTGTTCGTCGACAACGTGGCCGAGGGCAATCTGCCGCAACTCGACTATCCGATACGCCGCCTGCAGCAGAACATCGCCGTGCGGGAAGTCGATACCAATCTGTATGAAATGCAAACCGTGTCCTACCAGCGCTACACCGCTCTGATCGATGGGCTGGCAGCGGTAGATCCGGACGTTGCCGTGCCGCTGTACCGTCTGGTCAAACCCTTGCTGCAGGAAGCGTACGCGGAGATCGGCTACCCCAACCGGGACTTCGACGCCACACTGCTGCGTGCCATCGATACTGTCATCAATGCTCGCAGTGCGGAGGGCCCGTTCCAGCTGGTGAAGCCGCGTGTGATGTACCTGTACGCCGACTCAGAGATCGAGAGCTATTCCCCAGTGGAGAAGCAGCTCCTTCGCATGGGTCCACAAAACGCGGAGAAACTGAAGCTGGCCCTGGCGCAATACCGCGAGCGCCTGGCTGCCCGTTGAGGCGTCCGCGCGCCTGACCCGTGAATTCCAGTCCCGAACAAGTACTCAAGGATGTCTTCGGCTACGAGCAGTTTCGCGGGCCGCAGCGGGAGATCATCGAAGAATTGATGGGCGGCCGCCACGCGCTGGTGCTGATGCCCACGGGCGGCGGCAAGTCTCTGTGCTACCAGATCCCCTCGCTGCTGCGCAGCGGCGTTGGCATCGTCATTTCCCCGCTGATCGCACTCATGCAGGACCAGGTCGACGCGCTGCGCGAACTGGGCGTCCGCGCCAGCTTTCTGAATTCCTCCCTGAGCACTGAAGAGCAGCGCAACGTGCTGCAGGCCCTGCGCGCTGGCGCTCTCGACCTTCTCTATGTGGCTCCTGAGCGGCTGAATCAGTCCGCCACCCTGGATATGCTGCACAGTCTCGACATTGCCCTGTTTGCCATCGATGAAGCCCACTGCGTTTCGCAATGGGGGCACGACTTCCGCGTGGACTACCTGCAACTGTCCATTCTGCAGGAGCAATTTCCCGCTGTGCCCCGCATCGCCCTGACCGCCACCGCCGACGCCAATACCCGTGCGGAGATTGTCGAGCGCCTGGGCCTGAGCGAGGCCCGCCACTTTGTCAGTGGCTTCGACCGGCCCAACATTCAGTACCGCATCACGCAGAAGCAGAATCCCCGGCAACAGCTGCTGCGCTTTCTGCGCCGCGAGCACGAGAAGGATGCCGGCATTGTCTACTGCCTGTCGCGCAAAAAAGTGGACGACACCGCCGCCTGGCTGGTGGAGCAGGGCTTCGACGCCGTGCCCTATCATGCAGGACTCACTGCGGAAGTACGGCAGCGCAATCAACAGCGCTTCCTGCGGGAAGACAGCGTGATCGTGGTGGCCACCATCGCCTTCGGCATGGGCATCGACAAGCCGGATGTGCGTTTCATCGTGCACCTCGACCTGCCCAAGAGTCTTGAAGCGTATTATCAGGAGACCGGCCGTGCCGGACGTGACGGCGAACCTGCCACGGCCTGGATGGTGTATGGCCTGCAGGATGTGATCATGCTGCGGCAGATGATGGATGGGTCCCAGGGCAACGAGAAGTTCAAGCGTGTCGAACGAGCCAAGCTGGACGCCATGCTGGGCCTGTGCGAGATCACCAGCTGCCGGCGCCAGGCGCTGCTGCATTATTTCGGCGAGGATACGCCGGAGTACTGCGGCAATTGTGATGCCTGTCTGACCCCCGCGCCCACCTGGGATGGCACGGAAGCAGCCCGCAAGGCGCTGTCCTGTGTGTACCGCACCGGGCAGCGTTTCGGCGTGAATTACCTGATCGACGTGCTGCTGGGCGTGGAATCGGACAAGATATTCCAGAACGCGCACCAGCATCTGTCGACCTATGGCATCGGCAAGGAACTGGAAGGCAATGCCTGGCGTTCGGTGTTCCGTCAGCTGGTGGCGCGCGGCTATCTGAATGTGGATCACGCCACCTATGGCGGCCTGCATTTGAACGAAAAATCCCGCGCGCTGCTCAAGGGCGAAGAGCGCATCGACCTGCGCATCGACGTGCAGGAAGTACTGGCCAAGCCAGAGAAGAAGTCACGCAGCAGCTACAAGGTGGCCGATGCCGACCGCCTGTTGTGGGACGCCCTGCGTCAGTGCCGCAAGGCTTTCGCCGACGAGAAGGATGTGCCGCCCTATGTCATCTTCCACGACGCCAGCCTGATGGACATGGTGCACTACCGGCCGCTGACGGAGCAGCAGTTCCTGAGCATCAGCGGTGTGGGGCAGAGCAAGCTGGAAAAATATGGCGAAGCATTCCTGCAGGTGATCCGCGAGCACGAACCCCACCACTGAGCGGGAGCGGGCCTGCCCGCGAACAGCACTTTGAAATACGGGCCGAGCAGGCGGCAGTGTTCCGGCAGACACGCCACAAGTACATCCCTGTAGGCTCGGCGCCCGCCCTCCCTGGCGGGCGACGGTCCGCCGGAACACTGCCGCCTGCCCGGCCCTCACCGCAGTGCCATTCGCGGGCAAGCCCGCTCCCACCAAGTCATTCGCTCACGGCCTCGCCCGTGCCGGCACCTCGTGACTCGCCACAGCGGACGGAGTTGCCGCGTCTCCGCTTCTCCCCGTCGATGTGCGTCGTTGACCACTGAACTCTGAGCCGGAGCAGGCGCTTGCACGCTGCCGGACCGTCGCCCGCCAGGGAGGGCGGGCGCCGAGCGTACAGGGACGTATTCACAGCGTGTCCGGCAGCGTGCAAGCGCCTGCTCTGGCCTGCTGCCCAAACTCCCCGAGGCACATCGCCCCCAACTTCCTGTAGAATGCAGCGCGCGCCCCCCCGGCGCACTTTCATTCATTTGCGCTGGATTTGCGTTCCAGGCGGCAGAGAGGACATCCCCATGACGGCTATTGTTGTAGCGGCGCTCTACAAGTTCGTGCGCCTTCCCGATTTTGAATCCCTGCGTTCCCCGCTTCACGACCTGATGGCCGACAACGAGGTGCGTGGCACCCTGTTGCTGGCCCTCGAAGGCATCAACGGCACCATCGCCGGCCCGCGAGAAGGCATCGACACCGTGCTTGGCTGGCTGCGCAGCGACCCCCGCATGCAGACCCTGGAAGCCAAAGAATCTTATGTGGATGAGAACCCGTTCTACCGCACCAAGGTCAAGCTCAAGAAAGAGATCGTGACTATGGGCGTTGAGGATATCGACCCCAACCACATCGTCGGCACCTATGTGAAGCCCGCCGACTGGAATGCGCTGATCAGCGACCCCGAGGTGGTGCTGGTGGATACCCGCAACGACTACGAGGTAAAGATCGGGACCTTCCGCAATGCGCTCAACCCGCAGACAGAGTCTTTCCGGGAATTTCCCGCCTTTGCCAAGGAGCATCTCGACCCGCAGAAACACCGCAAGGTGGCCATGTTCTGCACGGGCGGCATCCGCTGCGAGAAGTCCACCGCCTTCATGAAGCAGCAGGGCTTCACCGAGGTGTATCACCTGGAGGGCGGCATTCTGAAGTATCTGGAGGAGGTGCCGCAGGAGCAGTCATTGTGGGAAGGCGAGTGCTTCGTGTTTGACAACCGGGTGACGGTGAATCATCAGCTGGAGAAGGGGCAGTACGACCAGTGCCACGCCTGCCGCATGCCGATTACGGCAGAGGAAATGACTTCGCCGTTCTACGTGCAGGGCGTCAGTTGCCCGCACTGTCACGACAGTCATGATGCCGAGCAGCAGCGCCGTTACGCAGAGCGCGAACATCAAGTGCAGCTGGCCAGGGCGCGCGGCGAACCGCATATCGGCGAGTCGATGGCCCAGACCATCGCCCGCCGTCGTCACGAGAAGCAATTGGCCAAGGATGAGCAGCGCCGTCGCAACGACGCCGCATCGCTCAGGAGTTGAAAAGTGCGTCGGGCGCAGCGGCTTCGATGAAGGTGAAACGCTTGACGGTTCTGCCGTTCACTTCCAGAGTGCCGTCAAACATCGCCAGCGGGCGGATCCATAGCCCGCGCTCGCCATAGAGTGGTCGATAGACCACGTGCTCCTCTTCCGTCTCACTGTGACGCGCGACGGCATAGACCTGATAGAGCTTGTCCTTGTAATGACGGTAAATTCCGGGGATGAGTGGCATGACAGTGCGTCTCCTTGCGCCAGAGGGAAGTGTCCGGACGGCAGCTTAGCAGAATTTTCCATGCAGGCTGCCGGCGATCACAGTAGTATTGACGCAGACGCGACGCCGCACGTTCGAGTGCAGCTGCGGAGAGGGCGCGTTCAACACAAGGGATTATTCAATGTCTGACTCACGATCACACGCAGGCCTTTTTGCTGCCACGCGCAGGTCTGTACTCGTACTTCTGACACTGCTGCTGGCCGCCTGTGCCGGCACTGCGGCTCCCAGCAAGCAGGAGCTGATTCTAGGCACCTGGGCAGGTGACTTCCAGGGGCAGAGCATCGTCCTGGTGTACAGTGAAACGGAGATCGCCGTGGAGTCTTTCGGAGTCAGTTTTCCCTATGTGTGGGTGGATGCAGACAGCATCAGGCTGGATGCCATGGGGCAGGAAGTCACCAGCACGGTGGAGTTCAACGGGCCGGACGAGATGATCCAGCGCAGTGCCCAGGGCATTCAGACCCTGCGGCGAGTGCCCTGACGTCTAACGGTCGTCGTCAGCGCCGGGGTCGCGGCTCTCGTCTGGATCGCGGCGCTCGCGCATGAAGCTCATGGCATGTACACGCTGTTCCGGTGTGATCTGAGCGAAGATTTCGATGGTCTGTTGCTGGGTGATTTCCAGATAGCGCGTGGCCACCTCGCGAAGCTCATCGAAGGCGGCATTCAAGGCCTCTTCGTTCAAGGGTTCCTCGGTCAGCAATTCATTCACATCTACCTGGGCACGGAAGATCTCGCCGCGCAGTGGTCGCATGGCATCGCGGTATTCGTCCATTCGGGGTTCCAGGCGGGCCAGCGTGGCTTCATCCAGGTCATCCAGAATCCAGGACAGATTTTGCGGCAGCGGGCGTCCGTTCGGGTCGATCAGGATACGGGCAGCAATACCCCCAAACACCAGCAGGTTCAGGCTGAGGGATACCACCAGCACCCAGTTGATCACACGCCGGCGATTCACGCTCATTCGGCAATCTCCGCGTAGTCATTGAGCGCCAGAAGGGAAAGTTCTTCTTCCCAGGCCAGTTCCTGGCCGGTAATGCCGAAACTGAAGAAGTTGGCCATGTAGATGCCGCAAATCAGGGGCAGGCAGGCCACCAGGGCCGGGCGCCAGATCCACGCCAGCAGGCGGTCGGAATGTGGCACCAGCCAGTCAAGCGCCCGATCAAGCAGGCTGTCGCGGGTCAGACTCGCCGCTCGCCGCAACACGCGCTGCTCCAGGCCTTGCATGGCAGGCACTGGCAAGGCGTCCAGCAGGGATTCCAGGCGCGCATACTCGTCACCCAGCGCCTGTGCCTGATGATTGGCATGCCGAAAGGCCTCTGCCGCCATGCGCTCATCCGCTGGCCAGCGCTCGGGCCGACTGCCATGGATTTCGACGAGTTGCGCGAATCTTTCCGGTGTCATGTTCATGGTTAGCTCTGTGCTCTGACGGTTGTGGTTGCCGGCTCTCTATTGGAGCCTGTTTACTGCTTCAACTGCGCTTTCAAACTTCTTCTTGCCCGCGCCAGGATCGACTCCAGGGCGTCTACCGAGATGTCCATGATCAGCGCTACTTCCCTGTTGGAAAAGCCTTGATAATGGCTCAGCACGATGGCCGTGCGCTGGCGTTCCGGCAAGCCTTCCAGCGCCTGCCGCAGCGCCTCCAGCTGCTGTGTCTTCTCGGGGGCATCGGCTGGTCTGTCGCTGCCCTCATGTTCGTCTTCATATTCGCTGCTGATGCTCGACTTGTCCTTGCGCAGGTAATCGATGCACAGATTGTGTGTGATGCGGTGCAGCCATGTGCTTACACTGGCTTTGTCACTCTGCCAGCTGTCTGCATGCGTCCACAGGCGCAGGAAGGTTTCCTGCGTGATGTCCTCGGTATCCTTGCTGTTGCCCAACATGCGGAACGCGAAGTGACTGATGGACTTCAGATGCTTCCTGATGGCGGCCTCATACGCTTTCGCGTCGCCGGCCTGTATCGCCAGCATCAGCCCTTCATCGTCTGTCATAGAGAGATCCTTGCTCCGTAGACCATCTGCCTGGTGACAACGCGTGAACAACAGGATATTCCTGGCCTGCGCAGTGATCTCGTCGCCGCATTCTAAACGGCAGCACTGAATCTTTCATTCACTGGTCGCCTGAGTATACGCAGGCCCGTTTGATATCCGTCGGGCCCTCAAATGCAAAACGCCCGGCTGGAGACCAGTCGGGCGTTTCTTGTGTCTGCAGTGGCCTGCAGAAGCTTACTGGTTTGCAGTGTTCGTGCAGATGGTGGCCTGAACGACCACGTCCAGTGCTGCGGGAAGATCGCTGCCCACTACCGTCTGGACAGGAACTTCAGGGAACGCTGTATCGGTGAGACCATAAAGAGCCGGAGACACAGTGTTGGCGAAGCTGCCAGTGCCGCCCACATAGATGCGGCTGCTGTGCAGGTACCGAGTCGGGTTGGTCGTGGTCGTCAGGTTGAAGCGCACTTTGAACACGCCGGGGGCCGCTGAATCCCAGTAACCGACAGTCGCGCCACCGATATCCACATCGCCAGCGGCCAGCAGTCGACCGGCGAAGCCGGTGCCGCCACCAGCGGTATTGAACCCATTCAGATAGCCCGTGGCGCCATCGCTGATGCCGACCGGAGTGAACGCGCTCACGCTGGTCAGGGGTGACTGACCTGGTGTGTTGCCCTTCACGAACACATTGAAGCAGCCCTGGGGCAGAACGACGCCCGGATCAACCACTACGGGTTCGCAGAAATCATTCTTGAAGGTGAAGTAGGACGCCCAGCTGCCGCCCGGGGTGATCTGCAGTGTGCCAGCCCAGGCAGATTCAGTCTGAACAACAGGATTGGTCGTGCCGCCACCGGAACCGCCACCGCTGGAACCACCGCCTGAACCGCCTTCGTTGCAGGGCTGGTTGCTGCCATGCTTGTGACCTGCGTGGCTGCCTGAGCCGCTGTTGCCGTAGGAACTGCTGCCGGACGATTTGTTGCTGCTTGACGAATTGCTTGCAGAGCTGCTCTTGCTGGAAGAATTGCTGGCAGACGACTTGTTGCTGCTGTTGCCATAGGAGCTGGTGGCATTGTAGGTCTTGCCGCCACTGCTCTTGGCAGAGCTTGAGCTGCCCTTGCCCTTGTCCTTCCCGGAGCTGTCCTTGTCTGACTTGCATGATTTGCCCTTGCTGGAGCTGTCCTTGTCTGACTTGCATGACTTGTCCGACTTTTCGGACTTGCACGACTTGCCATCTTTATCGGATTTGCAGGACTTGTCCGACTTGCCATCATGATCGTCGTCGTGATCGTGATCGTGATCGTGATCGTCGTCGTCGCCGCCAGTGCCGCCACCGCCCGAGCCGCCGCCAGAGACTACGCGGGTGACGACTGCATGGGCCGCTACAAACACGTCCGCATTGCAGAAGGTGTCGGCATTGATGGGCAGGCTGCTGAGGGGAATGGTGAAGCTGTGAGTCGCGCTGTTCAGGTTGGTGGCCTTGTGCGGGAACAGCCCGATCTGCGGATTGCCGCTGCTGTTGACTGGCAGCAGGGCCTTGTTGTCACCGATCCAGGCGTGGGCTTCATTCAGCTTTCAGTCGCCAATCAACAGGTAGTCCAGCAAGACAGTGTCAGTGTTGATGGTGACGCAGACGGCGCCAACTTCAGTGGTCTGGCCTGCGTACAGGACGGAGCACTGGGCAGCGTTCGGAGCCTGAGCCAATGCAGAAGAACCAGCGAACAGGGTGCTGATCAGCGCAAGTGCAGCCAGAGTGGTGTGCAACAGTTTCATTTTCCAAGCCTCGTTGTGGCGAATACGTCCTTCCGGATTGCGTTCGATCGGCGGTACAAACCAATGGCTTGCACACTCCTTGATCGATTAAATGCATTCTGAACGAAGTCCAGCAAGGCCGCGAGGGATAACACGGGCAAAAACTGGGTAAATTATCGCCTGATTTCTGCCCGGAACCGCGTAACTGTGAGCTGCATCACACATGCTCAGCTGAGCAGGCGCACTTCCTGCTGCGGGAGCGCAATCCCGATGCCCGCCGCCTGCAAGGCATCGTGAATGGCCAGATTGGCGACATACTGCGACTCGAAGCGCACTGCCGTTCTGGCCCAGAAGCGGATGCCCAGATTCATGCCGCTGGTGCCGAAGGAATCGATGCCCACCTGGGGGGCGCGTTCGGTGCTGATCCCTTCGACAGTCTGCAGGGCGTCGAGCACTATCTTGATGGCTGCCCTGGGGTAGCTTTGATACGCCACGCCGACGATCATCTCGACGATGCTGTCCTTCTGGGAGTTGTGCAGCACCTCGCCCACGATGTGCTTGTTGGGAATGCTGATGCGGACACCGTCCTCGTCGCTGAGCAGGGTTTAGGCCAGATGCACTTCCTCGACGATGCCGCTGACGCCTTTGACGGAGATGGTGTCACCCACCACGAAGGGCCGCGCCAGAATGATGTTGAAGCCGGCGCCGTAGTTGGCCACCAGTCCCTGCACCGCCAGGCCGGCGCCCAGGGAGAGGGCTCCAATGGCGGCGACAAAGGGTGTCACGCTGATGCCAAGCTTGCCCAGGGCGATGATGGTCGTCATCGCGATGAACAAGAGGCGAACGGCATTGGCGATGAAGCCCGCAAGTGTGACATCCACTGCGCGGCGCCGACACAAGGTCAGGATCACGTTGCGGATCTTGTTCGCCACGTAGGTGCCTGCCAGAACGACGATGATCGCGCCGATGATCTGGAAGCTGTAGTTCACCAGAAAGGTGGTGATCTGAGAGTAGATGGCCGTGAACTGCAGAATTTCCTGTTGCATGGGACATACCTCGTGAGGAGAGCGGACCTGCATTGTAAAGGGATTGCGCCGGTGCGTGAGCGCGCATTTGCAGTATCGACGCGCCGCAATGCCCTGGGGTATTCTGCGGACGTCATCCCTCACCAAGTCCTGTCATGCAGAACCCTATCCGCCCTGACGACAGCTTCACGCGTTCCGCCGGCCGGCAGCTTGCGCTGTATGGCGGCGCGGCCGTGGCGATCCTGGTCATCCTGATGTTCACCCTCGACTTCATCGCCGGCCTTACCAGCGCCAGCGGTGGCGGGACGGCAGGCGCCGTGGATGTGGAGAATCAGGAGATTACGGTGTACCTGCGCGAGGAGCCTCCGCAGCTCAACAGCATGCTGGCCACCGACGCGGTCAGTGGCATGGTGCTCGGTCATGTCATGGAGGGGCTGCTGCGCTACGACGCCAACGCCCAGATCGTGCCCGGCCTTGCCGAGCGCTGGGAGATCGACGGCACCCGCGCCGTTTTTCATCTGCGCGAGAATGCCCGCTGGAGCAATGGCGAACCCATTACCGCGCAGGACTTCGAATTTGCCTGGAAAACGGCGCTGGCTCCCGCCACGGCCTCGCAGTACGCCTTCATCTTCTACGCCATCAAGAATGCCGAAGCCGCCAACACCGGTGCGGTGCCCGTGGACGAGGTGGGAGTGCGGGCGCTGGACGCCAGGACGCTGGAGGTGGAGCTGGCCCAGCCCATAGCCTATTTCGACAAGCTGGTAGCCTTCACCACGTATCTGCCGGTGTCGGAAACCTTCTTCAACGCCACGGCCGGACGCTACGGCGCCGATGCCGACGAGATGCTCTACAGCGGTCCGTTCATGATGAGCAGCTGGGTGCATGGCGCCAGCCTGCGTCTGGAGCGCAATCCTTATTATTGGGATCAGGCGCGGGTGCGACTCAATGCCATCAACGCAGCCTATGTGACGTCAGACTCCAACACCTTGCTCAACCTCTACAAGGATGGCCGCATCGTGCAGGTGGACCTGACCGCCGAGATGCTGGAAGGGGCCATGCAGCAGCGCTGGCACCTGGACAGGTTCATGGACGGCAGCGTGTTCTTCATCGACTTCAATCACCGCCCCGATCGGGTCACCCGCAATGTCAATCTGCGCAAGGCCATGCAACTCGCGCAGAACAGCAACGAACTGGTGGACCGAGTCATCAAGCTGCCCGGCTACCTTCCCGCCAAGAGCCTGTTTCCCGTGTGGCTGCAGGGCGTCGACAGGCCTTTTCGCGAGGAATTTCCCGCTCCCGAGGCCACCTATGATGTGGCCCTGGCGCGGGAGTATCTGGAGCGGGCCCGCCAGGAGCTGGGCCTGACCGAATTCCCGCCCCTGGTGCTGCTGGCCGACACTTCGCCGGTGGCCACCATCTCCAGTCAGTACTATCAGGAAGTGTTCAAGCGCAACCTGGGTCTGGATCTGATCATTGATGCCCAGACTTTCCAGCAACGCCTGGCCAAGATGGACGTGGGCGACTTCGACATCGTGCTCTCCGGCTGGGGGCCGGACTACAACGATCCGCTGACCTTCGCCGATCTCTACGCCTCGTGGAATCTGAACAATCGCGGCCGTTACGCCAGCCCCCGGGTGGACGAGCTGGTGCGGCAGGCGCAGGGCTCGACGGACAACGCCCAGCGCATGGCGGCGTTTGGCGAGATCCAGCAGATTCTGTTCGACGACGTAGCGATGATCGGCAATTACGAGCGTGGCAGGGTGTACGCGACGGATCCGCGGGTGAAGGGCATATTGAGGAGGGTGTTTGGGGCGGAGGTCGATTATACCAATGCGTATATTGAAGAGGTGCCCCAGTAGTATTGGGTTCGCTTGGGAGCAGGTGCCGGCGGGGCTTGCCGGACACGCCGTGAATACATCCCTGTAGGCTCGCCTGCCGCCATCCCTGGCGGCAGACGGTCCGGCAAGCCCCGCCGGCACCCGCTCCTCCGACCTCCGTGCCACGCTGGGCGCCTCGTTCGGGGGAAGAAGAGAGAGCGGCACCCGTCGCACACAAAAGTAGTGCCCGCCTCGGGGCGCCAGGCAGCGTGAGGCGCTCCGCCCGCCGCTTTTTGCGCGGAGGGAGTGTGTGCTGCGGCAAGACCGCTGTGATGCAGGTCTCGCTGCCGAACAAGTAACAGGATTCGAATTTGGCACGATGCAGGAGATGAGGGAGCGGGTGGGTGCGGGCGCGACCCTCTGCCGCCAGGGATGGCGGCAGGCGAGCCTACAGGGATGTATTCACGGCGTGTCGCGCCCGCACCCACCCGCGCCCTCGTCGCCGGGATCGAAGCAATACCAGACAGCTCATCAACAACAGGAATCTGCACACGCATGTGGCAGTACACACTCAAGAGACTCGCGCAGGGCCTGGTAACCGTCTGGTTCATCGCCACCGCCACCTTCCTCGCCATGCACAACGTGCCCGGCGATCCCCTCTCGGGCGGCCGGGCCATCAGCCCCGAGATCCGCGCCAACCTCGAGGCACGCTACGGCCTCGACAAGCCCCTCGGCGAGCAGTACGTGCTGTATCTGGGCAATTTCCTGCGGGGCGACTTCGGCATCTCCTTCACCCAGCAGAACCGCCAGGTCAATGACATCATCCGCGAACATTTTCCTGTTTCGGCTACTCTGGGCATTCTGGCGGTGCTGTTCGCCGCGCTGGGCGGTGTGCTGTGGGGCGCGCTCACGGCGCTGTATCGCAACCGGCTGCCAGACACCATCATCATGTTCCTGGTAATTCTCGGCATCTCGGTACCCAGCTTCGTGTTTGCGGCCCTCGGCCAGCTGGCGCTGGTGAATGTGAATGCGCTGCTGGGGGTGTCGCTGTTGCCCGTCGCCGGCTGGGGTGAGGTCAGCCACATGATTCTGCCAGCCCTTGTGCTGGGGATGGGCACCATGGCCTATCTGACCCGACTGATGCGCTCGTCTATGCTGGAAATCATCCACGCTGACTACATCCGCACCGCTCGCGCCAAGGGTCTGCCCCCCGCTCGCATCTTCACGCGGCATCAGCTGCGCAATGCCATTCTGCCAGTGGTGACAGTACTCGGGCCCGCCATTGCTGCCATTACCACCGGCGGCTTCGTGGTGGAGCTGGTGTTCGCAATTCCGGGCCTGGGGCGGTATTTCGTGCAGGCCGTGCAGCAGCTGGATTACACGGTGATCATGGGCACCACGGTGTTCTATGGTGCCTTTCTGGTGTTCATGGTGATCGTGGTGGACCTGCTGTATGGCTGGATCGATCCGCGGGTGAGGGTGCAATGACGACACCGAACACGCCTCCAGTGCTGAGTCCCGAAGACTTTCTGCCCCTGCAGGTCCGTCCTGATGCTTACGGCATCACCCGGCCTTCACGCTCCTACTGGCAGGATGCCTGGGCGCGGCTGCGCCGCAATCGCCGGGCCATGCTCTCCCTGTGGATCATCATCGCGCTGCTGTCCTTCGCCCTGCTGGGGCCGCTGTTGTGGACAGTGGACCCGGCGCGGCAGGACATCGACCAGATCAGTCAGGCGCCGGGGGCCGATCGCAGTGCCACCATCGTCGCACCCTATGTCGCCTGGAATGGGATGGCCACAGCGGGATTCGAAGGAGGCAGCGGGCTGCGGCTGGCGGCGGCGGCCAATTCCCAGGTGGTGCGCCTGCTGTGGGATGCCGTGCCGGGCATGCAGGGCTTCCGGCTCTACCGCAATGTTTTTCCCGTGGATGGTGACATGGCCTTCGGCCTGCCGATTGCCGAGTTTCCCGACAGCGATGCAGGCTTCTATGAGGATCGGCTCGATCTGCGGCCCGACACGTACTACTACTCGCTGGTAGCGCTGGACGAAGACCGTGCCCTGAGCAGCCAATACGAAGTGCTGGAAGTGGAAGTTACCCGCGTGATCACCCTGGACGAAGTGCGTACTCGGGCCCTGGTGCCGGCCGAACGCGTGCTGGCCGAGGGCGACGAGGTGCTTCTCGGCCTGCATCCGCTGGGCACGGATTATCTGGGCCGCGACATGCTGTCGCGACTGATGGCGGGCGCGCGGGTCTCACTGTTCATCGGCATCGTGGCGCCGCTGCTGTATGTGCTGCTGGGCGTGTTGTATGGCAGCACGGCGGGGTTCCTTGGAGGCCGCGTCGATCAATGGATGATGCGCTTTGCGGACTTCGTGGTGGCCCTGCCATTCCTGCTGTTCATGATCCTGTTCCAGGTAGTGTTCGGCATCGGGCCGGGTGAGAGCGGCATCCTGCCCATGCTGCTGGCCCTGGTGGTGCTGGCCTGGCCGGCCACCGCTCGGCTCGTGCGCGGGCAGGTACTGCAGATCCGCCAGGAAGCCTACATCAGCGCGTCCCGCCTGCTGGGGGCACCGAGCTGGTATCTCGTGCTGCGACACATGATCCCCAACACCCTGGGCGTGATTCTGGTGACGCTGACCTTCGCTGTGCCCAGTGCCATCTTTACCGAGGCGTTCCTGTCCTTCATTGGCATGGGCGTGGCACCACCCACCGCGTCCTGGGGCAGCATGAGCAATGAGGGGCTGGCGACGATGCTCACCCACCCTCACGAGCTGATCTTCCCGGCCCTGTTCATCAGTGTGACGGTGCTGGCCTTCAACCTGCTGGGCGACGGGCTGCGCGATGCGCTGGATGCCCGCATGAGGAGTCTGGAATGAGCGTGCCCCTGCTGGACGTGCGCAATCTGCAGGTGGAATTCGACACCTATGGCGGCACAGTCAAGGCCGTGCGCGGCGTGGATTTCAGCGTGGACGCGGGGCGCACGTTGGCCATCGTTGGAGAGTCGGGCTGCGGCAAGTCCGTGACCGTGCAGGCCATGATGGGCTTGACGCCCATGCCCCCCGGGCGCATCACCGCGGGCAGTGCCCGGCTGCGCGGCGAGGAGATTCTGGGCCGCAGCACGGTGGCGGGCCGCGAGGTGCGGGGCTCGGAGATTGGCATGATCTTTCAGGACCCGATGTCCTCGCTCAACCCCACCATGCGCATCGGCGACCAGATCGCCGAGCCGCTGCTGGTGCATCGTGGCTACAGCGGCAAACAGGCCCGCGCCCGCGCCATCGAGCTGCTGGAGATGGTGCGCATTCCCGAAGCTGCCAGACGCGCCGATCAGTATCCCTTCGAGTTCTCCGGCGGCATGCTGCAGCGCGCCATGATTGCCATGGCGATCGCCTGCAAACCCGCCTTGCTGATTGCCGACGAGCCCACCACGGCGCTGGACGTCACCATTCAGGCACAGATTCTGGACCTGCTGCGCGAGCTGCAGAAGGAAACCGGCATGGCCATCATCCTCATCACCCATGATCTCGGCGTGGTGGCACGCATGGCCGACGAAGTGGCAGTGATGTACGCCGGCCAGGTGGTGGAAGCGGGCAGTGTCGATGATGTGTTCTACCGCTCGTCCCACCCGTACACGCTGGGGCTGAAACAGGCCATGCCGAGCAATCATCGCGATGTGACCCAGCGCCTGCTGCCCATCGAGGGCAGTCCGCCAGATCTGTTTGCGCCACCTGCAGGCTGCGCCTATGCCGCGCGCTGTCCCCATGCCATGCAGGTGTGTCAGGCCCGGGCGCCGGAAATCTTCGCGGCAGGGCAGGGTCATGTGTCGCGTTGCTGGCTTCAGCACCCGCTGGCGCCCCGAACTGCCAGTGCCTTGCACGTGGGAGGTGTCCGTGGCTGAGCTGTTGAGGGTGGACAAGCTGACCCGCTATTTCGAACTCGGCGGTGGCCGTCGCGTGCATGCCGTGGATGACATCAGCTTCAGAATTCACGAGCGCGAGGTCCTCGGCCTGGTCGGCGAGAGCGGCTCGGGCAAGTCGACCCTGGGCAAGACTCTGCTGGGCCTGCACGATAAAACGGCCGGCAGCGTGCAGTACCGGGGCGACACGCTTCCGGCACGCTATCAGGCCGCCGACTTCCGCCAGCTGTCACGCCGCATGCAGATGATCTTTCAGGACCCGTACTCCTCGCTGAATCCGCGCATGACCGTAGGCGAGATTCTGGCGGAAGGCCTGTTGCTGCATCGCCTGATGACGTCGCCTCAGGCTCGGGACAAGGCTGCGCAGTGGCTGGAACGGGTAGGGCTGCATGCCGACCATCTGTCGCGCTATCCACACGAGTTCTCCGGCGGTCAGCGCCAGCGCATCGGCATCGCCCGCGCGCTGATTCTCGAGCCCGAGTTCGTCGTCTGCGACGAACCGATCTCTGCCCTCGATGTGTCCGTGCAGGCCCAGGTGGTGAACCTGCTCAGCGAGTTGAAGCAGACCATGGGGCTGACCATGTTGTTCATCGCCCACGACCTGTCGATGGTGCGCTATGTCAGCGACCGCATGGCGGTGATGTATCTGGGGGCGCTGGTGGAAATCGGCCCGGTGAACAAGGTGTATTTCGAGCCGCTGCACCCCTACACGCAGATTCTGATTGCCTCCAATCCCGAGCCTGATCCGCAGAGTGAGCATGCCCGGCTGTCCACGCCCATCACCGGGGAGATTCCATCGCCTGTAAATGTGCCGGCCGGCTGCCGCTTCGCCAGCCGCTGTCCGCGCGCCATGGATGTGTGCCGGCAGCAGACCCCACTGCTCAAGTCCGTGCAGGACGATGGCCGGTTGGTGGCCTGTCACTTGTACTGAAGGGATGACGGGGCAAAAAAAACGGCCACCGTCGCCGGCAGCCGTATTAAAAAAAAGGAGAGTAAAGCTTTCGCACTGCCCGAACCGGTTCTGGAGAGGATCAAATCACCCCAACGCTCTGACATGGCAACATCTTCGTCTTGTCGGGTGACACGCGCGGGTCATGGGTGTGACGCTTTTGTGACATCGTGCGTTGCTGGTGTCGGGCTCTGAGCGGGCCTTGCCGTCGAGGACACGCCGTGACCCATCCATGGGGGCTCGGCTGCCGCCGTCCCGGCGGCAGACGGTCCTCGACGGCAAGGCCCGCTCAGAGCCCAGGCGCAGTGGGGCGCGATGCCATGAAAGAGTCGCATGCTTGAGCCGCGTGTGTCGGAGGGTTCGCGGGGTAGTTCGCACCTTGCTTCGTAGTGGCACTTAGCGGAGGCGCGTGGCCCGGGTGACGGGTTTGCGGACCGTCTGCCGCCAGGACGGCGGCAGCCGAGCCTACAGGGATGTACTTGTGGCGTGTCCGCAAACCCGTCACCCGGGCCGCGCGCCGGATTCGGAGCGCTGTTCGCGGGCAAGGCCCGCTCCCACAAGGCCCGCTCCCACAAGGCCGGCTCCCACAAAGCCCGCTGCCACAAGGCCCGCTCCCACACACACGCAGAGTTTGGCCTTCGCTCCGCACGCAAAACCGGTTATGCTCCAAAATCATCGCAACAATCGCACAAGAGCAAGAAGAACTGCATGCGTGACTACTTCCTTCGCCGTTTGCTTCTGATTCCGCCGACCCTCATCGGCATTACGATCATCGTCTTTGTGATCACCCGACTGGTGCCCGGCGGACCCATCGAGCGCGCCATCATGGAAGCCCAGCTCGCGGGCGGCAGCACCCGTGGCGCCGCTGTCGGCCAGAACATGGCGCTGTCGGAAGCGCAGCTCGACCGGTTGCGGGAATACTACGGTTTCGACAAGCCCGTGCTGCAGAGTTATGTGGAATGGGTCGGCAAAGTGGCCACGGGGGATCTGGGCACGTCCTACCGTTACAACATGCCGGTGTGGGATGTCATGGCCAGCCGGTTTCCCGTCTCACTCTACTACGGCATCATCACGCTCATTCTCACCTATGCCATCTGTATTCCCCTGGGGATACTCAAAGCCATAAAACACCGGACGGCCGTCGACAACATCAGTTCGATCCTCATCTTCATCGGCTACGCCGTGCCGGGCTATGCGCTGGGTTCGCTGTTGCTGCTGTATTTCTCGGTGCGGCTGGAGTGGTTCCCGATGGGCGGTTTCGTGAGTCTGCAGTTCGATGACCTGAGTCTGTGGGGCAAGGTCAAGGATCTGGCCTCGCACTCGGCGCTGCCGCTGATCTGTTACATGATGGGCAGCTTCGCGCTGGTGACCCTGCTGCTGAAGAATCATCTGATGGACAATCTGGCTTCGGACTATGTGCGCACCGCCATCGCCAAGGGGGTGTCCTTCCGCAAGTCCGTCACCGGCCACGCCCTGCGCAACTCGCTGATTCCCATCGCCACTACCTTCGGGCAGAACATCACCTTGCTGGTGTCCGGCTCGTTCCTGATCGAGACCATCTTCGACATCAACGGCTTTGGTCTGCTGGGGCTGACCTCCATCGTGGACCGGGATTATCCGGTGGTCATGGGCGTGGTGTTCCTGGCCAGTGTGCTGCTGCTGATCGGCAACATCCTTTCCGACATACTTGTGGCGCTGGTCGATCCGCGCATCCGTTTCAACTAGGACGCGGCCATGAATCTGTTGCGATTGAATCCACAAACCCTGAAGAAGCTGCGGCGCTTTCGCGACATCAAGCGCGGCTATTACAGCTTTGTGATCCTGTCAGTATTTCTGTTGCTGAGTCTGTTCGGCGAAGTGCTCATCAACAACCGTGCACTGATCGTCAGCTATGAAGGCTCGCTGCACTTCCCGACCTATGGTGCCTTTCATCCCGGCACCGACTTCGGGCTCGACTACCTCTACGAGACCAATTACCGCGAGCTGCAGCAGGTGTTCGAAGAAGCCGATACAGGCAACTGGGTGCTGATGCCCCCGATTCCCTACAGCCCTTTCGAGAATGATGCCAGCAGTGGCATCTTCCGTCCCGAGGCGCCCAGCGCTGAACGGCAACATTATCTGGGCACTGATACCACGAGCCGTGACATTCTGGCGCGTCTGTTCTTCGGCACCCGCATCGCGCTGATCTTCGCCATCGGTTTCATGGCCGCCGTGTATGTGATTGGTGTTGCTGTGGGCTGTGCCATGGGCTACCTGGGGGGCATGTTCGACATGATCAGTCAGCGGCTGATCGAGATCTGGAGCAACATCCCGTTCCTGTACATGGTGATCATCGTCTTTTCGGTGATTCCCGACGCCTTCAGCATCTTCTCGCGGATACTCATCCTGCTCGGTGTGATGGTGTTGTTCTCGTGGACGTCGATGACCTATTACATGCGCACGGAAACCTACAAGGAAAAGTCCCGGGACTATGTGGCGGCCGCCCGCGTGCTGGGCGCCTCCAACTCCCGCATCGTGTTCCGGCATATTCTGCCCAATGTGCTGTCGACGCTGGTGACCTTCATGCCCTTCACGATCGTCTCGGCGATCTCGGCCATCACGGCGCTGGATTTCCTCGGCTTCGGTCTGCCGCCGCCCACGCCAAGCCTGGGTGAGCTGCTCAAGCAGGGCACGCAGACGCTGCGAACTGCCCCGTGGATCGTGATGTCAGCCTTTGGTACGCTCGTCGTGCTTCTGACCCTTGTCACCTTCGTGGGAGAGGCCATTCGCGAGTCGTTCGATCCCAAGAAATTCACACTCTACAAATAGACATCCTGCATCCTGGAGAACATGGCATGACAAGAAGACATGGCTGGAAGGGCTTGTTGCTGGTAGTGGCGGCGCTGCTCAGTGCCTGCGGCGGTTCCGAGCAGGAGAGCGTGCCCGACTCCGGTCTCGACAATTCCCAGGAGGTACTGGACTTCTACGCGTCGCGCCCTGATCTGTTCACGTTTGCCACTCCCGCTGATCTGCCCGCCGATCTGGTGTGGGAGACCGGCATGGACGAGCCGGAGATCGGGTCGCCGGAAGCCACCAAGGGCGGCACCTATTACGAGTCCATTGAAGATTTCCCGCCCACCTTGCGCTTCACCGGTCCGGATTCGAATTTCTCTTCACGCTCCTGGATCAGCGGCTTCTACCGCATGCCCTGGGTGGTGCCGCATCCGAACACCGGCAAGTACATTCCCGGCATCGCCGAGAGCTGGGCGGTCGATCAGGCGAACAAGAAGGTCTACATTCGCATCAACCCCACGGCCACGTGGACCGACAACGAGCCCATCACCTCCGATGATGCCCTGTTCGCATTCTTCTTCTATTTGTCCGAGTACATTCAGGCGCCATTCTCGAACAATCATTACAGCAACGAATACACCAATATCACCAAGTTCGACGATCACACCTTCGCCATCACCATGACCACGGCCAAGCCGGACATGGCGGAATACGCCTTGTTTCTGGGCCCGGTGCCCCAGCATTTCTACAAGGAACTGGGCACGGATTATCCCGAGCGCTATCAGTGGCGTTACGAGCCCCACGCCGGCGCCTATTTCATCGACGACCAGAACATCGACATGGGCGTGCGCATCGTGCTGGAGCGCAAGCAGGACTGGTGGGCAAAGGACCTGAAGTACTGGCGCTACCTGTTCAACCCGGATCGCATCAACCTCTCCGTGATCCGCGATGCCTCCAACCGCTACGAAGCCTTTCGTCGCGGTGATGTGGACATGATGCGCGTGGCCACGGCCGAGATGTGGTACGACAATCTGCCGGACAGTGATCCGGATGTGGCCGGCGGCTACATTCACAAATCCACGTTCTACAATGGTGGCCCGCGCAGCAACTGGGGCCTGTGGATGAACGCCTCGCGGCATCTGCTGGACAATCAGGACGTGCGCCTGGGCATACACTACGCCGCCAACTGGCAGCTGGTGATCGACAATTATTTCCGCGGTGACATGGAGCGCCTGCGCACGCAGAACGATGGCTACCCTGACTTCACGAATCAGGATGTGGAGCCGCGTCCCTTCGACATCGCCCTGGCTGAACAGCATTTCGCAGCGGCTGGATTCACCCAGCGGGGGCCGGATGGCATTCTTGTGAACGCGGCGGGCGAGCGCCTGGCGTTCACGCTGAGTACCCACTACGACCGCTTCGCGGATGTGTTCACGATTCTCAAGGAAGAAGCCATCAAGGCAGGCCTGGAACTGCGCATCGAGATCCTCGATGGCGCGGCGGGCTTCCGCAAGGCACAGGAGAAGCAGCACGACATCTACTTCGTGAGCTTCGCCCCGGCGCTGTCCATGTATCCCGACTACTGGCAGTACTTCCACTCGGACAATGCCTACGACGATGCCTTCCTTGATGATGGCAGTGTGAACCCCGACCGCAAGGTGAAGCCGCAGACCAACAATCTGCAGATCGTGGCCGACTTCGAGCTGGACCAGTGGATCACCGAGTATGACGACTCGGAAGACAAGCAGCGCATGATCGAGCTGTCGCACATGATCCAGCAGCGCCACCACGAGTATGCGTCCTTCTCGCCGGGCTTCGTCGAGACCTTCTACCGCACCGCCTACTGGCGCTGGGTGCGCTGGCCGGAAGGTTTCAACTTCCGTTTCACCAGCACGCCCCAGGAAATGTTTGCCCACTGGATCGACACGGACATGAAGGAAGCGACGCAGGCCGCCCGCAGCGCCGGCACGACTTTCGAGCCCGTGATCGAGATTTACGACCAATACCAGGGCCTGCAATGAGTCATCTGCCTGTCGCGTCTTCTCTGCGCTCCCTGCGACTGCTCGCGCTGCTGGCCTGTGCCTCGGTGCTGGCGGCCTGTGGTGGCGAATCAGCGCCCACGGGTGCGCCTGTCGATGCGGCTGCCGACATCAGCGCCGACGTCCAGGCTTGGTACGCCGCTCGGCCCGAGCTGATCGCGTTCAAGACCGCAGCGGACATCCCCGCCGACCTGGTCTGGGAAGATGGCATGGGCCTGCCGGACATCGGCTCGCCCGAGGCCACCAAGGGCGGCACCCAGTATGAGTACATGCCGGATTTTCCGGCCACGTTGCGGGTGAATGGCCCGGATGCTTCGGGCGAGTTCCGGCGCTGGATTCTGGACTACGTGGCACTGTCGCTGGCGCAACGCCACCCGAACGAATTCGAGTTTCATCCAGCCATCGCTACGCAGTGGGCGGTGGACTTCCCGAACAAGACGGTCTACGCGAAGCTCAACCCTGACGCACGCTTCACCGACGGTGAGCCCATCACCGCCGACGACTTCCTGTTCATGTTCTATTTCTTCCTGTCCGAGCACATCAACGATCCGTGGTCGGCCAACTGGTATTCCACGCAGTACAGCAACATCAGCAAGTACGACGACCACACCATTTCCATCAGCATGACGGAAGCCAAGCCCGACATGGCGGCGCTGGCCCTGAGCCTGTCGCCGGTGCCCGAGCACTTCTATCAGGAGCTTGGCCCGGACTTTACCGAGCGCTACCAGTGGCGCTTCGTGCCGCACGCCGGCGCGTACCAGATACTGTCCGAGAATGTGAACATGGGCGTCAACATCGTGATGACGCGGGTGGAGGACTGGTGGGCGAAAGATCTGAAGTTCTTCCGCAACCGCTTCAACATGGACCGCATCAGCTTCAACGTGATTCGCGACACGGCCAACCAGTTCGAGGCCTTCCGGCGTGGCGACATTGACCAGTTCAAGATCCGCACGGCCGACTACTGGTACGAGAGTCTGCCGGACACCGATCCGGAAGTCGCTGGCGGCTATATTCACAAAGCCACGTTCTACAATGACGGTCCGCGTGCGCCCTGGGGCATCTGGGTCAACACCTCGCGGCCGCACCTGGACAATCAGGACGTGCGCGTCGGAATTCATTACGCAGCCAATTTCGAGATGGTGCTGGAGCGCTATTTCCGCGGTGACTTCACTCGGCTGGACTCGGCCCAGGTGGGCTACGGCGAGTTCTCCAATCCCGATGTGAAAGCACGTCCCTATGACATCACCCTGGCGCGCGAACACTTCGCGAAGGCGGGGTTTGATCGCAGCGGACCGGATGGCATTCTCATGAATGCGGCGGGCGACCGGCTGTCCTTCACACTGTCCACCCACTACGAACGCTACCGCGACGTGTTCACCATTCTGCGGGAAGAAGCCGCGAAGGCCGGCCTCGAGTTCCGTCTGGAGATGCTGGACGTGGCCGCAGGCTCGCGCAAGGCCCAGGAGAAGCAGCACGATATGTACTTCATGGCCTTCAATTACGGGCTGGAAATGTACCCGCGTTACTGGGATTCCTATCACTCGGACAATGCTTACGATGACGCCTTCCTGGAAGACGGCAGCGTCAATCCGGCGCGAGTGGTGAAGACGCAGACCAACAACCTGGAAGTGTTCGCGAACTATGAAATGGATCAGATGATCGACCGCTATGTGGCCTCGTCTGACCGCGCCGAAATGATCGACCTGGCCCACCGCATGACGCAGATGCATCACGACCAGGCCTCGTTTGTGCCGGCGTTTGTCGAACCTTTCTACTGGCATGCGTCCTGGCGCTGGGTGCGCTGGCCTGCTGACTTCAACGTGCGTTACTCCAGCTATGCCGAAGACGCCTTCGTGCACTGGATCGACATGGACATGAAAGAAGCGACGCTTGCCGCACGCAGCGCGGGGCAGACCTTCCCGCCGCAGATCAATGTCTATGACCAGTACTTTCAGCAGTAGGCCCCTATGTCGGACGTGATTCTTTCAGTCAGAAATCTCATCACCGAGTTCGCCACGGACGAAGGCCGCGTGCTCGCCGTGGACGATGTCAGCTTCGACCTCAAGGCAGGCCAGACCCTGGGCATCGTCGGCGAATCAGGCTGCGGCAAGAGTGTGACGGCCTTGTCCATCATGCGCCTGCTGCCCCAGCCGGTCGGCCAGATCATGGGGGGCGAGATTCTGCTGCAGGGTCAGAACCTCGTCAGCATGAGCATCGAGCAGATGCAGAAGGTGCGCGGCGCCCGCATCGGCATGGTGTTCCAGGAACCGATGACGGCCCTGAATCCCGTGCACACCATCGGCCGCCAGCTGACCGAAGTGTTGCTGCTGCACAAGAAGATCAGCAAGGAGCAGGCAATTCGCGAAGGCGTGGAGATGCTCGCCAAAGTGGGCATCCCGGCGCCTGACATCCGCATGACCGAGTACCCCCATCAACTGTCAGGCGGCATGCGCCAGCGCGTGGTGATCGCCATGGCCCTGGCCTGCCAGCCGGCCCTGCTGATTGCAGACGAGCCGACCACCGCGCTGGATGTGACGATTCAGGCGCAGATTCTGGAACTCATCAAACAATTGCAGAATGACATGGGCATGTCGGTGATCCTGATTACCCACGACCTGGGTGTGATCGCCGAGACTTCTTCGGAAGTGGTGGTGATGTATGCCGGCAAAGTGGCCGAGAAAGGCAGCGTCTATGACGTGTTCGACCGCCCAAAGCACCCATATACCCGGGGCCTGCTGGAGTCGATTCCACGCCTGGACACGCCGCCCAAGTCGCGACTGACCATCATCCCGGGCATGGTGCCCGGCCTGCTGGACATGCCCAAGGGCTGCCGTTTCGAGAATCGCTGCCGTTATCGCAAGGATGCCTGCCTCGTCGCGCCGCCGCCTGCTGAGCACATTGCTGCCGGGCACGAAGTGGCCTGTTTCGAGTGGCGTGAATTGCGCGTGAATACGGCGACCGGCAGCGGTGGTGACAGCGCCGGCTTCAAGCGTTGTGCCATAGGGAGTACCGTGGCATGAGTGTGATTCCTCTGAGCAATTCCTCGGTGCAACCTCTGTTGCAGGTGCGCGACCTGAAGATGCACTTCCCCGTGAAGGAAGGCATCTTCATGCGCACGGGCAAGTTCAACAAGGCGGTGGATGGCGTGAGCTTCGACATCATGCCGGGTGAGACCCTCGGTCTGGTGGGCGAGTCCGGCTGCGGCAAGTCCACGCTCGGGCGCTGCATCGCGCGCCTGTACCAGCCCACGGCTGGACAGATTCACTTCAAGGGCACCGATCTCGCCACGCTGGGACGCAAGGCGATGATGCCGTTTCGCCGCGACATCCAGATGATCTTCCAGGACCCGATGGAGTCTTTGAATTCCCGCCACACCGTGGGCGAGATTCTGGAAGAGCCGTTCATCGTGCACAACATGGGCGACAAGGTCTGGCGACGGCAGCGCGTCGCCGAGCTGTTGGAACTTGTGGGCCTGCCGGCGCGCTCGGCCACCCGCTATCCCTTCGAGTTTTCAGGTGGGCAGCGCCAGCGCATCGGCATCGCGCGGGCTATCGCGTTGAACCCGAAACTGATCATCTGTGACGAGCCCGTTTCGGCGCTGGACGTGTCCATCCAGAGCCAGATTCTCAATCTGCTGATCGACCTGCAGAAGGAATTCAATCTTTCCTATCTGTTCATCGCCCACGACCTCGCGGTGGTCAAGCACATCTCCGACCGCATCGCCATCATGTATCTGGGGCGCATCGTGGAGAGCGGCGAAGGAGAGAGCATCTACCGCACCGCGCGGCACCCATACACACAGTCACTGATCTCGGCGATTCCCGTGCCCGACCCGCACCACACCTCGCACCGCCAGATTCTGGTGGGCGATGTGCCTTCTCCGATCAATCCGCCCTCGGGGTGTGCGTTCCATACGCGCTGCCCCAAGGTGATGGATATCTGCAAGACCGCCGCGCCTGCATTGACGCAGGACCATCAGCCCGTGTCCTGTCACCTGTATCCGGTGTGACTTCGGTCACTCGCCGGGCCATGGCCTTTGGCTATAGTGCGCTCAACAGAATTCGTGGGAAGTATTCCCACGCAATGAAGTTCTGCACGCGCAAGCAACTCAAACAGGAGAGGACATCGTGGAATTTCTGATCAAGTCGGCAAGATGGCTGGTGGCACTGTGTCTGCTGAGTTCAGCGGGATTTGCACAGGCTCAGTATGGGGTTGTCGAAAAGCTGGTGTTGAGCCCGGGCATCCTCACGGATCGCAGTCTGGTGAAAGTGCAGGTCAAGGGGCTGGTTGGCAGTCCTTGCGAGATCGTGGAAAGCTCAGTTGTCATCGAGGGTGGCCGCGTCGTAGTTGACACGTCCATTCGCGGCAATCCCCTTGCCATCTGCATCGCGGTCATCGTGCCGCTGGACTACACCGAAGTGATCGGCGCGCTGGCGCCCGGCGCTTATACCGTCGAGGCGCGCATCAATGGGGTGGCGTCTGGCCCCCAGGTGCCGTTCACGGTCGTGGCCGCTGCCCCGCAATTTTCGCTGTCGCCACCCACTGGCACTTACACCGCCAATCAGCTGTTCGATTTCGCCATGATTCTGGAACGTGAAGGCAGCATCGTGTCCGGAAAAGCGACGCTGTCAGGGAAGAACAAGGGCAGTGCAGCACGCACAGACGTCTCGGCAGCATTGACGCAGTGTTTGCAGCAGCACCGACTTTCGCCGAGTGGGAAAGTGCTGCGCTGTCCTGGAGTGTTGGGACTTGTGGGGGTGGGGAGCCATACACTGGATGTGAGTCTGACGCTCGACACGCTGGAAGTGGTGCGCGACACCGTGACATGGACGGTGCTGCCGGTAGTGCCCTGAGGCAGCTCTTGTAGGAGCGGGCCTTGCCCGCGAACCTGGACCTGCATCGCACGCACTTCCAGCGTGCTAGTGCTGCAACGGTTTCCCCTGCAGCTGAGCGCTTCTGCCCTTGCTGCAGTGACGGCACCTTCCGACTGAACGGGTTGCGGTTTTCAAGGCTCGACATGGCAAAGGACACAGAGCAAGACGTGCCGGCGCAGTGCTGCGGACCGTCTGCCGCCTGGATGGCGGCAGACGAGCCCCCAGGGATGGGTTCACGGCGTGTCCGCAACGCTGCGCCGGCACGCCTTGCTCGGATTCTTTCTGCGTTTCGGTGCTTTGAATTACCCCTGACCCTTCATTTTGTTGGGGCCCTTCAGCGCATCTTTTTCCATATAGGCAATGATCGCCCCCGCAATGTCCTTGCCAGTGGCGCGCTCGATCCCTTCCAGGCCCGGTGAGGAGTTTACCTCCAGCACCAGCGGGCCGTGGTTGGAGCGGATGATGTCCACGCCCGCCACGTCCAGCCCCATCACCTGCGCGGCCTTGACGGCCAGTTTGCGTTCGTCCGGACGCAGGCGCACCACTGATGCCGTGCCCCCGCGATGTAGATTGGAGCGATATTCGCCGGGGGCAGCCGTGCGCTGCATGGCCGCGATCACCTTGTCACCAATCACGAAACAGCGAATGTCGGCGCCGCCCGACTCCTTGATGAATTCCTGTACCAGAAAGTCTGCCTCCAGTCCGCGGAAGGCGTTGATCAGTGCCTCGGCTGCCTTGCTGGTCTCCGCCAGCACCACGCCGTTGCCGTGGGTGCTCTCCATGATCTTCACCACCAGGGGGGCACCGCCTACGGAGTCGATCAGATCGCTGGTGGCATCTGCCGAGTGTGCGTAGCTGGTGATGGGCTGGCCGATGCCTTTGCGCGCGAGCAACTGGTGTGCGCGCAGCTTGTCGCGTGAACGGGTGATGGCGATGGACTCGTTCACGGAGTAGGTGCCGCAGACTTCAAACTGGCGCAGTACGGCACAGCCATAGCCGGTGACGCTGGCGCCGATGCGCGGGATCACAGCGTCGAATTCGAGAGCCTCCGGGGCTGGAGCGCCGGGCGACTTGTAAAAGACCACCGGGTTGTTGGCCGTGATGGTCATGTAGCACTTGAGCACATCGATTACGCGGACGTCGTGGCCACGGGCTCTTGCGGCCTCCACGAGTCTGCGTGTCGAGTAAAGCTTGCTGTTTCTGGACAGAACGCCGATTTTCATGCTGGTGTATTCCTGGAGCGAGGGACAAGTATTGCGGGTGGCAGCGGGGGCCTAAATTAGCACAGGGTCATGACAAAAGTTACGGCGCATGAAAAAACAATCTCGAAGGCTGACGTCAGCAGGCGCACCCGCCTCCCGTCCCGTCGAGAATTTCATCGCCCCGCCCGCCGAATCCCACTAGAATCCTGAGCCAAAATACGCTGTGCACATGCCTGCTCAGCCCACACACACCGCTGGGGGGCTGCAAATGACTCCGGTGCGCAGTTCTCCCTGTTTGGTCACTCTCGAGGATATCCGCATGACACAGGCTTTACCGAAACTTGCACTGGCATTTGCCCTCAGTCTGCTGGCGACTGCCTGCAGCGACAATACCGCGCCCGCACCGGCTGCTCCGGCGGCTGCCGCCAGCACTGCCGCTGCAGGCTGCGAAGTCGCCGACATGGTGCTGCACAACACCACGATCTACACCTCCAATGAAGCTCAGTGGACTGCCGAAGCGGCTGCCGTGCTGGTCGGCCGCATCGTGTTCGTGGGCAGCAATGCAGACGCGCAGCGTTACATGTGTGGCGATGCCGAGATCATGGACATGGCGGGGCAGTACATTTATGCCGGCTTCACCGACAGCCATCAGCACCTGGAAGGCGTCGGCCGCCGCACCAAGACGCTGAGCCTGTTCGGCATCCCCACGCTGCAGCAGACGGTGGCGCGCATCGAAGAGTGGGCAGCCACTATCCCGGAAGGCGACTGGATTCAGGGACGCGGCTGGATCGAGCGTGAGTGGACAGACGAGCAGCGTTTCCTCAACAAGGACGACGTGGACCGGTTCACGGCCGACAAACCGCTGTACATGCCCCGTGCCGATGGCGTATCGGCCCTGGTGAATTCGAAGGCGATGGAGCTGGCCGGCGTCACGCGCGACACACCGGACCCTAAAGTCGGTCGCTTCGAGCGCGATATCGACGGCAACCTGACGGGCTACGTGCTGGCCAATGCCATGAACGTGTTCCGGGATATCCTGCCGCCCGAGACCGACGAATACCTGAAGGACAACCTGCTGCGCGGCCTGCAGAGCAATGCCGCAGTGGGCTGGACGCAGACCCAGGACGCCGGCATGTCCTATCGCCTGGTGGACCTGATGAAGCAGCTGCACGCCGAAGGGCAGATGGCCCACCGCGTGTATGCGGCCATCCCTGTGGAAGAGGCGGCCGAGATGCTCAGCCGTGGCCGGGAGAAGACAGATGACGACCTGTTCGATGTGCGCGGCATCAAGGTGTTCATCGACGGCACGCTGGGTTCACGCGGCGCCGCGCTGATCGAGAATTACTCCGATGCCGACCACAATGGCTTCATGAACCGCACCACCAAGGAAGAGCTCGTCCCCGTGCTGCACGCGGCGCTGCGCCAGGGCATCCAGATCGAGACGCATGTGATCGGCGACCGCGCGGTACGCACGCTGCTGGACTGGTATGCCGAGGCCCGTGATGCCGTGCCCCGCAGCGAGTGGGCCAGTGAAGACCTGCGCTGGCGCATGGAACACGCGCAGATCATTCCCCCCAGCGATCAGCAGCGTTTCGTAGACCTGGGCGTGCTGCCCTCCATGCAGCCCAGTCATGGCATCGGCGATCTGAATTTTGCACCGGATCGTCTTGGCCCGGACCGTCTGGGGTATGCCTACCCCTGGCAGCAGCTGGTGGACCGTGGCCTGATGATTCTGGGCGGTTCGGATGCCCCGGTGGAAGTGGGAGATCCGCGTATCGAGTTCTATGCGGCGGTGGCCCGCAAACGTCTGGATGGTACCGATGGGGAAGGCTGGCATCCCGAACTGGCAGTGTCCCGCGAGACGGCGCTGAAGATGTTCACGATCTGGCCAGCCCATGGCGCGTTCCAGGAAGACATTCGCGGTTCGGTGGAAGTGGGCAAGTATGCGGATTTCACCATTTTCAACCGCGACTTGATGACGGTGCCGGTGGCGGACATTCTGACGGCCGAGAACCAGATGACCATCGTGGGGGGCGAGATCACCTACCGCCGCTGAGGAGTTGTGGGAGCGGGCCCTGGGTGGGAGCGTGCCCGGTGGGGCTGACTGTGGGAGCGGGCCTTGTGGGAGCGGACCTTGTGGGCGAACTCGGAGCTCGTAGTGCCGGCCCCGGCCACCCGCCCTCCCGTTCTGCGGCTGACCCGCACACGTCCCGTGTGCCCTCATTTCACCGGGAGCCTCGGTCTCCCGGCTCACTCGGTGCGGGTCTCTTATGCCGCTGAACGGGAGGGCGGATGCCCGAGGCCTGGAATTGTGCCAGCGAAGGGTTCGCGGGCAGGGCCCGCTCCCACCCAAGCCCCTCTCCCACAGGTCCCGCTCCTGAAAGAACCTCCCCTGCAAGGCCCGCTTATACAGCCGGCCATTTTCCGCAGATTTACTCCCCAGCTTTCGGCGCTTCCAGCGTCGGCAGATTGCCGCCCTTGCCCACTTTCAGCAGGCCGGCCTGGGTGTAGAGGCCCAGCTTGCCGCGCGTGTCCACGATGTCGAGATTGCGCATGGTCAGCTGCCCGATGCGGTCCTGGGGCGAGAACATGGATTCACCTTTCTCCATCGTCAGGCGCTCCGGGTGGTACGTCAGGTTGGGGCTCTCGGTGTTCAGAATCGAGTAGTCGTTGCCGCGACGCAGCTCCAGCGTCACTTCGCCGGTAATGGCCGAGGCCACCCAGCGCTGGGCGCTTTCGCGGATCATCAGCGCCTGCGAGTCGAACCAGCGTCCCTGGTACAGCAGACGCCCCAGCTTGCGGCCGTTCTCGCGGTACTGCTCGATGGTGTCTTCGTTGTGGATGCCGGTCACCAGGCGCTCATAGGCGATGAACAGCAGGGCCATGCCGGGGGCTTCGTAAATGCCACGGCTCTTGGCTTCGATGATGCGGTTTTCGATCTGGTCGCTCATGCCGATGCCATGGCGCCCGCCGATGCGATTGGCCTCCAGCATCAGTTCCACCAGGTCGCTGTAGGTCTGGCCGTTCAGGGCCACCGGGACGCCTTCTTCGAAGCGGATACTTACTTCTTCCGTCTTGATCTCCACGTCGCTGCGCCAGAACGCCACGCCCATGATCGGGTTGACGATGCGGATGCCCTTGTTGAGGAATTCCAGATCCTTGGCTTCGTGGGTGGCGCCCAGCATGTTGCTGTCGGTGCTGTAGGCCTTTTCGGCAGACATCTTGTAGCCGAAACCAGCCTGGGTCATGAAGGCAGACATCTCGGCGCGGCCGCCCAGTTCGTCAATGAATGCCTGGTCAAGCCAGGGCTTGTAGATCTTGAGCCCCGGATTGGTAAGCAGCCCGTAGCGGTAGAAGCGCTCGATGTCGTTGCCCTTGAAGGTGCTGCCGTCGCCCCAGATGTTGACGTCGTCGTCTTTCATGGCGGCCACCAGCATGGTGCCCGTCACGGCGCGGCCCAGCGGGGTGGTATTGAAATAGGTGGCGCCGCCTGTGGTGATGTGGAACGCGCCGCACTGCAGTGCCGAGATACCTTCGTTGACCAGTTGCTGCCTGCAGTCCACCAGACGCGCGAGCTCGGCGCCGTATTCCATGGCCTTGCGGGGAATCTCGTCATAGTCAGCCTCGTCGGGCTGTCCGAGGTTGGCGGTATAGGCGCAGGGCCGGGCACCCTTGAGTTTCATCCAGTGCAGCGCGGCGCTGGTATCAAGACCGCCTGAGAAGGCGATACCGACTTTCTGACCAAGGGGGAGGTTCTGGAGGATCGTAGACATGGTGACAACACACTCAAATAACTGAAAAGGCAAGGATAAGCGGGCGGCTTGATCCGCGTCCACTGCAACGGCCCTGCAACGCGTGATTTGCCCGTAGTTTCGATCGACGCCGGGGGCCTCCCTTCCCGTTCTGCGGCTGACCCGCACCGGCCCCCGGTGCCCTCGCATCACAAAAAGCCCAGGGTCTTTTTGCTCACTCGGTGCGGGTCTTTGATGCCGCTGAACGGAAAGGGAGGCCCCCGGCGTCGAGCGCAGTGCCAGCGAATGGCGGGCGGGAACGGTGCGCGGGCCTGTGGGAGCTTGCCTGTGGGAGCTTGCTTGCAAGCGAACTGTTCGCGGGCAAGCCCGCTCCCACCCAAGCCCGCTCCCACCCAAGGCCCGCATCCACTCGCTGGCCGCGCGAGCCGCCGCCCGGGGCCGGGTTGAGGCGCGGCCGTCTTGCGCGTCGCGCTCAATCCGGACATCATCGGACATCGCAACGGCAACGCCCGTGTGTCTCTTTCATAGCGAGAGTGCAATATGTGCCACCCGCAATCCTTCAAAGATCGCCCGCTCGATTCGCTGCGCGTACTGCTGATGCTGCTGGCGCTGACAGGCGCTCTGGTCAGCGCACCGTTGCAGGCCCAGGATCACCCCCTCGAAGGGTCGTGGCGCATCAATGAAGCATTGAGCGACGACCCCGACGAGGCCGTTGAGACTGCCATTAAGGCCGCGGGCGGCAAAGTGGAGCGGCAGTGGTTCGGCAAGAAGGAGAAGGGCCGCTACCGTGGCGGGCCGGCGGAGCACGAGCTGTACGACCGTCTGTCGTATGACGAGGAACTGCGCATCGCGCTGGATGACCCGGAAGTGTGGATGGGTTATGCCGATGGCTTCGAGCGCATCTTCCACACCGACGGACGCAGCCAGTCTGTCGGCGCCTCCCAGCATTACGAGAATGGCGGGCAGGATTTCTCCCTGGGTGAATGGGAGGGCGAGGTGCTGGTGGTGGAAGGGCGCCCGCGGGACGGCGGGTTCACCATGGAAACCTACACGCTGGAAGAGGGGGGCACGCGGCTGCGGGTGGACCTGGAGATACGACCGCTCAGCTTTGGTGCAACGATCCGCATGGTGCGTGTTTACGACCGACAATAGGTTGTCGAATCCCGGAAGATGGCCTGCAATAATCCTGCTTCGGGTTGACGCCTCCATGACAGCTCAGTAAGCTGCCTTCGATTTCATGTCCCTTCCCGGACCGCTTGTCGTTTTCCGAAACCTTCGAGATTTCTTCAGTGCTGAAAAAAGTCCTCATTGCCAACCGCGGCGAGATTGCCGTGCGGATTGCCCGCGCCTGCCGCGAACTGGGTGTGCGCTCCGTCGCCATTTACACGGAAGCGGACCGCTATGCGCTGCACGTGAAGAAGGCAGACGAAGCCTATTCCGTAGGGCCAGACCCGCTGCAGGGCTATCTCAATCCTCATCAGCTGGTGAACCTGGCTGTCGAGACCGGCTGTGACGGGCTGCACCCCGGCTACGGCTTCCTGTCGGAAAACCCGGAACTGGCGGAGATCTGTGCCAGCCGTGGCGTGAAGTTCATCGGCCCGAATGCCCGTGTCATTGCGGCCATGGGCGACAAGACGGAAGCCCGCCGCTGCGCCGAGCGCGCCGGCGTGCCGGTGACTCCGGGCACCGACGGCAATCTGGCGGATGTCACCGAAGCCCTTCAGTTCGCGAAGAAGATCGGCTACCCCATCATGCTCAAGGCCACGTCGGGTGGCGGCGGGCGCGGCATACGCCGCTGCAACGATGCCAAAGAGCTGCAGCAGAATTACCAGCGCGTAATCTCCGAGGCCACCAAGGCCTTCGGCCGCGCCGATGTGTTCATGGAAAAGTGCATCGTCAATCCGCGCCATATTGAAGTGCAGATTCTGGCGGACTCCCAGGGCAACACGGTGCACCTGTTCGAACGGGACTGTTCCATCCAGCGCCGCAACCAGAAACTGATCGAGCTGGCGCCTTCTCCGCAGCTCAATGACGCACAGCGCCATTACATAGGCGAGCTGGCGGTGAAAGTGGCGCGGGAAGTGGGCTACGAGAACGCCGGCACCGTGGAGTTCCTGCTGGACAGCGATGACAGTTTCTACTTCATGGAAATGAACACGCGGGTGCAGGTGGAACACACCATCACCGAAGAGATTACCGGCATCGACATAGTGCGCGAGCAGATCCGCATCGCGTCGGGGCTGCCCCTGTCCGTGCAGCAGGACACCATTACCTACACCGGTTTCGCCGCGCAGTTCCGCATCAATGCCGAAGACCCGAAGAATGGTTTTCTGCCCAGCTTCGGTCGCATCAGCCGCTACTATTCTGCGGGCGGCCCGGGCGTGCGCACCGATGCCGCCATCTACACGGGCTACACCATTCCGCCCTATTACGATTCCATGTGCGCCAAGCTGGTGGTGTGGGCCCGCAACTGGGAAGAACTGCTGCAGCGCTCCACGCGTGCGCTGGAAGACATGCAGATCTACGGCATCCAGACCACGCGGCACTACTACAAGGAAATTCTGCAGCACCCGGAGTTTCGTTCGGGGCAATTCAATACCGGCTTCGTCGAGGCGCACCCGGAACTGACGCAGTATTCCACCAAGCGCCGGCCCGAGTTTCTGGCGGCAGCGATTGCAGCCGCCATCGCCGCGCAGTCCGGCATGTAGGAGCGAGCCTTGCTGTGGGAGCGAGCCCTGCTGTGGGAGCGGGCTTGCCCGCGAACAGTTCGCTTGCAAGCAAGCTCCTACAGCAAGCTCCTACAGCAAGCTCCAACAATTTGAACAAGCAGAAAACAAGCATTCAGGAGTGACCGTCAATGAGCCGAAAGATCCACATCACCGACGTTGTGCTGCGCGACGGCAATCAGTCGCTGATCGCCACCCGCATGCGCATCGACGACATGCTCCCGGTCTGCGCCGCGCTGGACAAGGCGGGCTACTGGTCGCTGGAAGTGTGGGGTGGCGCCACGTTCGATTCCTGTGTGCGCTTTCTGAAGGAAGACCCGTGGGAGCGTCTGCGCACCCTGCGCAAGGCCCTGCCGAACTCGCGTCTGCAGATGTTGCTGCGCGGCCAGAACCTGCTGGGCTATCGCCATTACCCTGACGATGTTGTGGAAGCCTTCGTGCAGAAGTCTGCCGACAATGGCATCGACGTGTTCCGCATCTTCGACGCCCTCAATGACGTGCGCAATCTGAAGACCGCCATTGCCGCCACGGTCAAGGCTGGCAAACATGCCCAGGGTACGCTGTGCTACACCGCCAGCCCGGTGCACACCATCAAGGGCTTTGTGAAACAGGCGAAGCAGATGGTGAAGATGGGCTGTCACAGCATCGCCATCAAGGACATGGCAGGGCTGTTGACGCCGGAGGTCACTTTCGAACTGGTGTCGGCCCTGCGCAAGGAAATCGACCTGCCCCTGTTCCTGCATTCCCACTACACCTCCGGCATGGCGTCCATGTGCCAGCTCAAGGCTGTCGAGGCGGGCATTGACCATCTGGATACCGCCATTTCCTCCTTTGCGGGCGGCACCAGCCATCCGCCCACGGAGACAATGAAGGCCGTGCTGGAAGCCGCTGGCTACAGTACCGGGCTCGACTCCGCGCTGCTGGAAAAAGTGGCCGCGCATTTCCGCGCGGTGCGCCACAAGTACCACCAGTTCGAAAGCGAATACAACGGCGTGGACACCCAGGTGCTGCTCAGTCAGGTGCCCGGCGGCATGATGTCCAACCTGGCCAACCAGCTCAAGGAACAGGGCGCGCTGGACCGCATTCAGGAAGTGTTCGCCGAGATCCCGCGCGTGCGCAAGGATCTGGGCTATCCACCGCTGGTCACGCCAAGTTCCCAGATCGTTGGCACCCAGGCGGTGCTGAATGTCCTCGCCGGCAAGCGCTACGAGACCATCACCAATGAAGTGAAACGCTATCTGCAGGGCCTTTATGGTGCGGCGCCGGCGGAAGTGGATGCTGATCTGCGCAAGCGCGCCATCGGTAACGAAGAAGTGGTGGAGTGCCGCCCGGCCGACCTGCTGGCCCCCGAGCTGGATGCGTTGCGTGCGAAGATCGGTGACGAGGCGAAGTCGGAAGAAGACGTGCTGACCTATGCCATGTTCCCGGATGTCGGCATGGCCTTCCTGCAGCACCGCAATCGCGGCACGCTCAAACCCGAAGTGCTGCTGCCGCCGAGCACCGGTGTCAGCGCAGTCGCCCCCGTGGCCCATGAATTCAAGATCACCGTACACGGCGAGACTTATGACATCCACGTCACGGGCGTGAGTCCTTCCAGCGACAACGAACGCCGTTTCTACATGACCGTGGATGGCGAGCCGGAAGAGATCACGCTGGAAACTGCGGGTGCCGCCGCTGCGTCGGAAGCCAGACCGGGGCGCCGTCCGCGCGCCACGGGTCCGGGCCATGTGACGGCGACCATGCCGGGCAATGTGGTGGACGTGATGGTGAAGGAAGGGCAGTCGGTGAGTGCCGGCGATGCCGTGCTGGTCATCGAAGCCATGAAGATGGAGACCGAAATCAAGGCGCCGGTGTCCGGTACTGTGACAGGTATTTTCGTCAAGAAGGGCGACCGCATCACGCCCGCCGAGACGCTGGTGGACATCCAGCAGGGCTGAGGTGGGAGCAATCCCTGGCCTGTGGGAGCGGGCCCTGTGTGGGAGCGGGCTTGCCCGCGAACAGCTCCGGGCCTGACTGTGGGAGCGGGCCCTGCCCGCGAACATCTTCTCCAGGATTACTCCGCAGACACTACCCGGCACCAGCCAGCCCCTGTCCCGTTCTGCGGCTGACCCGCATCGCTCCCCGGATCCCAGCCGCCCATCACAGATGGGCGTCGTTCGTCTGCGCACCAAGCTGCGCTTGGTAAACGCTTGTCTCACCCCTCGCATCGCCGGGAGCCACGGTCTCCCGGCTCACTCGGTGCGGGTCTCTCATGCCGCTGATCGGGACAGGGGCTGGCCGGTGCCTTGTGCAGAGCCAGCGATCAGCTGACAGCAAGCTGATCGCGGGCAAGCCCGCTCCCACACGATGGCCCGCTCCTACAGTCAGGCCCGGAGCTGTTCGCGGGCAGGGCCCGCTCCCACTGTTGTTAAACAGACAACCACACACGCAATATGGGATCATGGCGACGAGCACGAATTCACCCTGTACAAGGAGAAACACCATGATTGAGCCCAATGTTGCCGGAGGCGTGATTGGTGGTGCGCTGATCGGCATCTCGAGTGTCCTGATGTTGCTCCTGCTGGGGCGCATCACCGGCATCGCCGGCATCCTCACCGGCGTCATCACCTGGAACAAGGCAGACGGACTGCCCTGGCGCGCGGCCTTCGTCATTGGCCTGGTGCTGGGCGCCGTGCTGTATCAGGTCTTCGTCGGGCCGCTGCCCATGGACATGCAGGCCGGCACCCCCGTGCTGATCATCGCCGGGCTGCTGGTGGGCATGGGTACCCGACTGGGCTCGGGCTGCACGTCCGGGCACGGGGTGTGCGGCATCGCCCGCCGATCGCCACGTTCCTTCGCATCGACAGCCACGTTCATGGCCGTCGCCGTCGCCACCGTTTTTGTCACGAGGCATCTCCTGTCATGAAAACAAGCATCGCAGCCTTGATTTGCGGCATCATTTTTGGCCTCGGCCTGACCATTTCCGAAATGGTCAATCCTGCCCGGGTCATCGGCTTTCTGGACATCACCGGCGAGTGGGACCTCACGCTCATGCTGGTCATGGGCAGCGCCCTCATCGTGACAGTGATTGGCTTTCCGCTGATCACGCGCAAGGCGCATCCGCTTCTTGCTGAAAAATTCTCCCTGCCCACCAAGACGGAACTGGACCTGCCGCTGATCAGTGGCGCCGTCCTGTTCGGCATTGGCTGGGGGCTGGCGGGGCTGTGCCCCGGGCCGGCGCTGGCAGGGCTGGCGTCGCTGAACCCGGCGGTATTCCTGTTCGTGGCGGCTATGGTTGCCGGCCAGTTCATCGGCATCAGGCTGGAGAAGGCGCTGGCCTGAAGGGGTGCTATTAAAGGATTCGCGAGCAGGGCTCGCTCCCACAGACAGTGTTCTCCGTGGGAGCGAGCCTTGCTCGCGAACCTGTTCCGCCACTAGTTGTTCGCGAGCAGGGCTCGCTCCTACAATAAGCGCTCTTGCCCAATCGCCACTCAGCCAATTCAGGACAAAGTTCCATGATCGACAAGAACACCGTCTTTGTGCCCGCCATCGATGCCGTGGTACTGCAGGACTTCGCGTCGCAGCACCACGATCATCACCACTGCGTGGCCGATGCACTCAAGGCGGCCGAGAAAGTCTGCGCCGCGCGCGGCGAACGCTTCACTCCGCTGCGGCGCGCGGTGTTCGAGCTGCTGTGGTCGTCGCACAAGCCCGTCAAGGCCTATGACCTGCTGGCCCAGCTGGCCCTGACCCACGACCGGCCCGCGCCCCCCACGGTGTACCGGGCACTGGATTTTCTGCAGGAAGCCGGACTGGTGCACAAACTGGAGTCTCTCAACTCCTACATCGGCTGTGGCGAACCTGGACGCGCGCATCAGGGACAGTTCCTCATCTGCGAGAAGTGCGGCGTCGTTGCCGAGCTGGACGACGCCGAGCTGACTGCGCGCATCGACACCAGTGCCCGCAGGATTGGCTTCAAGGTGAACGACGAGACCATCGAAATCAGCGGGCTGTGCAGGGACTGCCAGGGCGCCTTGTAGGCAAGTGACTTCTGTGGGAGCGGGCCTGCCTGTGGGAGCGGGCTTGCGTGGGAGCGGGCCCTGCCTGTGGGAGCGAGCCCTGCTCGCGAACCTGGATGTAGCAGTTCGCGGGCAAGCCCGCTCCCACACAAGCCCGCTCCCACCCACAAGAATCCACCCACAGGAATCCACCCTGGCGCTATTGCCACCCGTGGCGCGCCACTAATTGCAGCTTCGTTGATTCAACACAAGTTCCAGGCTTCCGAACCCATTACACTGCAATCCGGAGTCGCAACAGCGGCCCGGCGGTGTGCCTTCTGACAGACATCGCAGACCATTGCACGGAGACCCGCATGATCCACCGCCGCCACTTTCTTCAGGGCCTGAGTGCCGCCGGACTCCTGCTTGGCAACGCCCGCAGTGCCCTCGCGCAGGCCATGGGCCATGCCCGCATTTCCCCTGCGGAGGCAACGCCTGGGTTCGACCCGGATGTGGAATTGTCCCTGCGCGCCGAGCCCGGCACTGCGCAGCTGCTGGACGGTGCGCCGACCGCACTGTGGCGATTCAACGGCAGCGTGCTCAAGGGGCCGGCAGATTCGCTGACGTTTCTGGATGGGTCGGGGCATATCCCCGTCATCCGTGTTCGCCGCGGCCAGAAGCTGCGGGTGCACTTCGACAACGCGCTGCCGGAACCGAGCATCGTGCACTGGCACGGACTGAACATCGTGCAGCGCATGGACGGCCACCCGATGTATGCCATCGACCCTGGTCAACGCTTCGTCTATGAGTTCGAGGTGGGCAACCGCGCCGGCTCCTACTGGTTCCATCCCCATCCCCACGAGCGCACGTCCTTCCAGGTCTATCAGGGCATGCTGGGCCTGTTGCTCATCAGCGACGAGGAAGAAGACGCGGCGCAATTGCCCGACGGTGCGCAGGACGTGGCGCTGGTGATTCAGGACCGCAGCTTCGATGGCGGCAATCAGCTGGTGTATCTGGGCAACGCCCGGCACAACTGGATGATGGGCTTCAGTGGCGAGCGCGTGCTGGTCAACGGACGGCCTGACTACCGTCGCGAGGTGGCCCGCGGAGCGCACCGCGTGCGCCTGTTCAATGGCTCCAATTCCACGCTCTATCACCTGCGCTGGAGCAACGGCGCCCCCTTCACCGTGGTCGCCACGGACGGCGGACTGCTGGAGCAGCCGGTGCAGCAGGCCACGCTGACGTTGGGCATCGGCGAGCGGGCGGATGTCTGGATGGACTTCTCCGCATTGAACGCGGGTGACACGGTGCAGCTACTGGCCGAGTCCTGGACACCCTCGCTGCAGCATTTCACCACTGAGCAGCTGGGCCTGCCCCTGGTGGACGGTGCGCGGCCCATCGCAGCCATCGTCGCCTCGTCTGCCACTGCGGACTCCCGGCCACCGCCCGCCACCCTTAGCCGCTACCCGGCGCTGGCGCTGGAAGACGCCGTCAATGCACAGACACCCCGCCAGGTGGAGATCTCCATGATGATGGGCTCACCACGCCTGAACGGCCGCAGCTATGGCGCCATGGACGAGGTGCACGACAGCGATCGGGTGACACTGGGCGCGACAGAAGTGTGGGAGTTCGCCAACGACGTCAGCATGGGGATGGGCATGGGGATGGGTGGCATGATGCAGATGGCGCATCCAATGCACGTGCACAATGTCAGCTTCCGCGTGCTGGGCCGCCGCCGCAACGGCGCGCAGAGCAACGTGCACCGGCACCTGGCCAGCGGCTTCACCGACTACGGTTTGAAGGACGTGGTGTTGGTGCTGCCGGGCGAGCGTGTGCAGGTGCTGATGAAATTCGAGAACCATCCAGGCATTTACCTGTATCACTGCCACATCCTGGAACATGAAGACCTGGGCATGATGAGCAACTTCCTCATTTTGACCTGAAGCAACCCGCAACCCACGAAGGAGAGACCATGAAAGCGAACGTCGGTGGACCAGACAAGATCATTCGAGTAGCGGCGGGCGTCGCCCTGATTGCCTTTACCCTGCTTGGCATCATTGGCGCCTGGGGCTGGATAGGCCTGGTGCCCTTGCTCACAGGCTTGTTCAATTTTTGCCCTCTGTATACCCTGCTTGGCGTGAACACCTGCAAGCTGAAGTAAGTCCCCACAACAAGAAAAGGACCATTGAACATGAAAAGACGCGCATTTACCGGGGGGCTGCTGACAGGCATGGCCCTCTCCGGAGTGACTTCCCTGAGCTTTGGCGCCAGCGAGCGCTTCAGCATGATCGCGGACCTTGCAGAGTGCTGCAGCTGCGAGATTCCCTGCCCCTGCAACTTCGGGCTGCCCACCGAGCTGCGCTGTGACGGCAACCGCCTTATCGAGATCCGCTCGGGCCACTTCGAGGGCGCCGACCTCACCGGCATCCGCTTCATGGTGACCTTCCTGATGGGCAACTGGACGCGCATCCACATCGACGAGTCCATGACCCCCGCGCAGCAGGAGACCTTCGACAAGATGTTCCCCGTCATCTTTGCCGGCTTCGACCGTCTGTCCCGCAGCAAGCACCGTGTGCCGTTCACGGTGGAGCGGGGCACGGATACGATCCGCTTCACCGTGCCGGAGTCCACCGTGGAGATGAAGATGATGGCGGGACTGGGGGGAGAAAAAATAGTGGTGAACGGGCTGCCGAATCCGGCCTATCACGAATATGTGCAGTTCATGTCGGTGAATCACCGGCACACGAGTACGGATGCGACGTGGGAATATGCGGGGACAAACGGCTTCACGAGTGTGATGCGCGTCAGCGGCTGATTACCCTCTGATTTTGTCGGAGCGGGCTTGCCCGCGAACGCCTGCTCGCGAACTTTGGATTTCGATCCCGGCCCCGGCGGGCGGCGGCGCCGTTCTGCGGCTGACCCGCACCCCTCCCGGGTGCCCTCTCTTCGAAAAATGCCCAAGGTCATTTTTCTGCGCTCGGCGCTGGTCTCTTATGCCGCTGAACGGCGCCGCCGCCCACCGGGGCCTCGCGCAGTGCCAGCGATCGGGCGAAGTATTCACCATCAGGGTCGCTTTTCACCAAGCCGCGGGTACTCCGCTGCTGTCTCTGCGGGAGTGGAGGTGGGAGCATACCCGTGGGCATAAAGGCCCTGCCCGCGAACTTTCATCGAATCTGCAAAGGCTCAGTGGCTGGCACCATGCCAGGCCCCGGGGCGCCGTCCGCGCGTTCAGCGGCATAAGAGACCCGCACCGAGTGAGCAAAGAGACCGAGGCTCTTTGCGATGCGAGGGGATCGGGGAGCGATGCGGGTCAGCCGCAGAACGCGCGGACGGCGACCTGGGGCCGGGGAGAATCTGTATTGGCCCTTGTAGAATTGAAAGTTCGCGGGCAAGCCCGCTCCCACAGGCAGGGCCAGCTCCCACAGGCAAGGCCCGCTCCTACAGGCAGGGCCTGCGCCTACACTTCCGAATCTGTTGTGACGATATTGGTCAGCGCCGCTTCCAGCGCCGGGAATTTCCATTGAAAGCCCGCCGCCTGCAGCCGCGCCGGCAAGGCCTTCGTGCTGCCCAGCATCAGCCCCGCACGCTGACCCAGCAGCAGTCGCAGCACCCAGCCCGGCGGCGTCAGCCACACGGGGCGCTGCAATACCTTGCCCAGGGTCCGGGCAAATTCCGCGTAACGCACCGGGTTCGGTGCCGTCAGCAGATATGGGCCGCTGGCAGCGCCGTGGTCCAGCAGAAACAGCGTGGCCCGCACCCAGTCCTGCACATGAATCCAGCTGTACCAGAATTGTCCCGCCCCCAGTGAGCCCCCCAGATACGCTTTGAAAAGCGGCATGATTGGCGCCAGCAGGCCGCCGTGCCCCAGCACAAGGCCGGTGCGCAGCAGCACTGTGCGCACGCCGGTGTCGATGGCGGGCTGCGCTGCTTTCTCCCAGTCCTGCACCATGGTGGCGGCCCAGTCATTTCCGGGAGCGCTGTCTTCAGTGAGGGCTTGCTCACCCCCATCGCCTTGGAAGCCGATGGCCGAGCCGGTCAGAAGCACCTTTGGAGGCTGCTCCTGCGACACCATCCAGCTGACTAGTTTCCAGGTCAGTGCCACGCGGCTGTCATGCAGCAACTGCTTGCGGGCACGGGTCCAGGGGGAGGCGAAGATGTTGGCGCCGGCAAGATTCACGACGGCGTCCACGGGGGTGCGGATCTGTTGCAGGTCGCTCACCCATTCGCTCGCCAGCCGGCGCGCGACGAGGGTGGTGGGAGAGCGGCTGAGGATGATGACCTCATCGCCGCGCTGCAGCAGGGCCTTGGTCAGCGCCTGGCCAAGGAATCCGCTGCCGCCGGTGATGAGGATGCGCATGTCAGAAATGCGCCTTGGTCAGCTCGACGGTGGCGTATTCCCAGGATTCGTCAAAGCGCTCGCGCGCCTCGGCGGCTTCGGCGTCCAGGTCCAGAGCGTCCAGTGCGGCAGTCAGGCCGAACAGGGCCCAGCCGTTTTCCTGCAGCAGGTCCAGGTCTTCCAGGAACACGCGGCGGGCCTCTTCAGGCTGACCGGCGCTCAGGTAGGCCTGACCCAGGAACAGGCGCATGGACTGGATCCAGTCGGGCGGCTCCATGTAGCGCAGGTGGTCCTGCAGATCGACGGCCAGGGTGAAGGCCGCGATGGCGGCTTCGTAATCGCCTTTGGCATTGGCGATTTCGCCTGCCAGTGAGGCACGATTGATCGCCAGAACATTGGCGGCCGTGTTGACGGCGGCGCGCTGGGTCTGCAGCAGCGGGTTGGCCAGTGTGGCATCCAGTGCGGCCAGTTCTGCCTCGGCACCGGCGATATCGCCCGTGGCTGCCATGGCGGCGCCACGGACGTGGTTCAACGTGCCCTGCAGGAAGGGGCGGTTGTCTGGCTGCGCAGGCAGGGCCAGAATCTCGTCCCACATGCCGAAGGCCTTGTAGGTCATCCATTCCACCGACACGTTGCGCAGGGAGTTGCCGCGATCCAGCTGTTCAGCCGTGGTGGCGGCTGCCAGCGGGGTGACGATCTCGAAGGCTACATCGGAATTGCCCTGCAGCAGACCACCCCAGTGAATGAACATGCGGGCATGGCCACGGTGATTGGTGGCAGACAGGAAGTAGGTGCCGTACTGGGGATACTCGCGCTCGCCCCACTGCTGCACGAAGTACTCATCGGCCAGCACCGAGCGGCGGTTGGCGTCGATCGAGTCCTGGTAGCGGCCGATACGCATGAAGATGTGGCCTGGCATGTGGGCCATGTGGCCGATCATCGGTGTCAGCGGCTCCAGCGCGTCGGCGGAGGTCTCGGCACTCACCGGCTCCCGCGACGCTTCCATCAGGTGCACGTGCAGGTGGGTCAGGCCGGGGTGGTAGGGGTTCTGGGCCATGCCTTTTTCCATCGCGGCGCGGGCATCGTTGGTGTTGGCTCGTGGCGTGCCATCCCACTCGAAGTAATACCAGGGCGAAGCCATCATGATGGCGTGGGTGTAGGTGAAGGCGGCTTCCAGATCATCGGGATACTGGGTGTACAGCGCACGGGTGGAGTCGATCACGGCCTGGCTGCGCGTGGCCATGTCAGGCAGGTTCTCCATGTCGAACATCGGCACCAGCGCGTTGATCATGTCCTTCCACTGCTGGGGTTCTTCACCCATGTTGGCAATGGCCCGATCCAGCGCGAGGCGGCCTTCGCCCTGGGGGTCATCCGGCAGTGCGTTGTTGCGGCTGTTGGCGTTGGGGCCAAGTGCCTGGGCGCGGGCCCAGTGGATGCGGGCATTGTCCGGATCGAAACACAGGGCCGCGTTGAAGGACGCCACGGCTTCCGGGAAGTAATAGCCATAGCCCAGGCGCAGGCCCTGGTCGAAGTAGTCCTGCGCTTCTGGCGAGGGCGAATTGATGTCGCGGCTGAAATTGCCGGTGCCTTCCACCAGACTGGCGTGGCCGTCGGCGCAGGCCAGCATTTCGGCGGTGGCGACCCATGCCGTGCTGGAAGGCGCGGCCGCAGTGGGTGTCGGCTGTTCTGTGGCCGGGCTGCAGGCCGTCTGCAGCAGCAGACCAGCCAGCGCGAGGCCGGACAAACGGTGTGTGAATGTCATGATGAGGGCTCTTGCTCCAGTGCTTCTAGGTTTTGGGGTTTCAGCGGGCTTGTTCTGACAGCGGCGTTGACGGGCCCGACTATAGCAGGGATGCCCGCTACAGGCAGCTGCACGATTGCGACAATGCGTGACAACGACGCTCAGAGCAGGCGCAGCACCTGTTGTAGTTGAGGCACCGTGTCGACGATGGCGACGGGCCCGAACTGGCTCAGTCGCTCATGATCATGCACCCCCCAGCGCACGCCGATGGCGGGCATGCCGATGCGCTGCGCCATCTCCATGTCATAGGTGGTGTCGCCGATCATCACCGCCTGCTCCGGGGCCAGGTCGTAGAACGCCAGAATCTCCAGCAGCATGGCGGGGTCAGGCTTGGAGCGGGTCTCGTCGGCGCAGCGGGTGATGTCGAAGTGCGGCAGCAGACCACTGGACGCCAGCGCTGCATCAAGCCCTCGCCGACTCTTGCCGGTGGCCACGGCGCGGCCGCGTCCTTCAGCGCGCAGCGTGTCGAGCACCTCGGTCATGCCGGTGAAGATCTGCTGGGGCGTGGCTTCCTTCGCAAAGAAATACCGGCTGTAGCTCTGCCGGATGGCCTCGATATCAGTGTCGTTGAGGCCGGGATACAGCGCCTTCAGAGCGTCCACCATGCCCAGGCCGATGATGTTGCGGTAGGCGGCTTGCTCGAGCGCAGGGAAGCCCAGTTCGGTGGCGGCCAGATGCAGGGAGGTGGCGATGTGCTCGATGGAGTCGACGATGGTGCCGTCCCAGTCAAAAATCACGGCTTTGATGTGCATGCGGATTACCTGTGGGAGTGGACGTGCTGTGGGGCCAGACCATCATGTGGGGCCAGACCTTCATGTGGGAGCGGGCCCTGCCCGCGAATTGTTTCTCAAGGTGGAGTATGGCATGGAGTGAGCCGGCGTCGGGAGGGACTCTGTGGGAGCGGGCCCTGCCCGCGAACTTTTCGCTGGCACCGATGCAGGCCCTGGGCAGCCGTCTCCCCGTGCAGCGGCATGAAAGGCCCGCACCGAGTGAGCAAAGAGACCGCGGCTCTTTGCGATGCGAGGGCATCCAGGAGGGATGCGGGTCAGCCGCAGAACGGGGAGACGGCTGGCCGGGGCCGGGACAGTGCGCTAATTGTTCGCGGGCAGGGCCCGCTCCCACAGGGCTCGCTTCTCGTGTCGCTTCTTTGTAATCTGGCGGCAATGACTGAGCAGAGGTAGATCGTGACAATTGCAGGCGCTCTGAATTTCCTTGGTGGCATCGGGCTCTTTCTGCTGGGCATGCGCCTCATGACCGACGGCCTCACCACCGCCGCCGGCGACACTCTTCGCGTCATCCTCTCAGCTGCCACCCGCAGCCGCGGTCGCGCCATCCTCTCCGGCATCCTCATCACCGCGCTCGTGCAATCCTCCAGCGCCGTCATCTTCACCACCATTGGTTTCGTCAACGCCAGCCTGCTCGCGCTGCCGCAGGCCGTCGGCGTGATCTTCGGCAGCAATCTGGGCACCACGTTCACGTCGTGGATCGTGGCGCTGGTCGGCTTCAATCTTGATCTGCAGGTGATTGCACTGCCTGCCATCGGCATTGGCATGGCGCTCTCAGTCGCGCTGGGGAAAGTGCAATATGGCGCCCTGGGGCGTGCGCTGGCAGGGTTCGGCCTGTTCTTTCTGGGCATTGACGTCCTCAAGGATGCCTTCGACGGCATCGGCGACGTGATTGACCTGCACCGCTGGGCGGGCGACGGCGTGCTGAATCTGCTGCTGTTCGTGCTGCTGGGCATCGTGCTCACCGTCATCATTCAGTCGTCCAGTGCGGCGCTTACGGTGATCCTCACGGCCACTGCAGGCGGGCTGATTCCACTGCCGGCCGCAGCGGCCATGGTGATCGGCGCCAACGTGGGCACCACGTCCACCGCACTGTTTGCCGTGTTCGATGCCACGGCCACAGCCCGGCGTGCCGCGCTGTCCCATGTGATCTTCAATCTGGTGGTCGCGGTTGTATCGTTTGTGCTGCTGTCACCGCTGCTCATTGCCGTGCATGCCGTCGCGTTGTTGTTCGGCTCCCAGGATCAGCTGGCGATGTCCCTGGCCATTTTCCACACGCTGGTGAACCTGCTGGGAATCGTGGTGATGTGGCCCCTGACCCCCCGACTGGTGGCCTGGCTGGAAACGCGCTTCACCACGCTGGAAGAAGATGAGAGCCGGCCCCGCTTCATGGACCGCAACGTGCAGTCCACGCCGTCGCTGGCACTTGATGCGCTGGCGCAGGAGTTGCACCGCATGCACGGCATTGCGCGACGCGTGGCACGTGAGGCCGTGAGCACGGAGGAGCCCCACAGCCCGCAGCTCGAGAGTGGTCATCGCGCGCTGGAGAATCTGAACATTGCGATCAGCGAGTTTGCCAGCGGCATTCCCCGTGCGGGCATGTCCAGTGCTCAGCTCGCTGCGCTGCCCGATGCGCAGCGGGTGGGTCAGTACCTTGTCAATGTGGCAGAGCATGCGCTGGAGATGGTGCAGGATCATCAGGAGGGCGAGCTGGCGCCTCTGTCCGCACTTGCCGTTGAACGCAATCATCTGCGGGCGAGTGCTGTGGCCCTGCTCGACCTGACGCAGGTCGATCGACTCGACTGGAAAGCCGAGACGCTGGCGCAGACGCGACGCGAATTCGAAACGGCCTATCAGGCGCTCAAGGCAGGCTTGCTGCAGGCAGGCACGTCAGGCGAAGTATTGCCCCGGCGCATGGCCAGCATGCTCGAGCGCCTGAGTGATCTGCACCGTGTGGTGGATCAGGCCACCAAGGCCGCCATCTATCTGGACCGCTATCTGAAAGAGAGCCGCGTGCAGCTGGTGTCGCCGCCGGGTGGTGTCGTTCGCGGGCAAGGCCCGCTCCCACAACAGGGTTCAGGTCCACAACAGGGCTCAGGTCCACAGCAGGGTTCAGGTCCACAACAGGGCTCAGGTCCACAGCAGGGCCCGCTCCCACAGCAGGGCTCAGGTCCACAGCAGGGCCCGCAAACATCCACAGATCAGGAAGGCTCCAATGTCGCTTAGAAAATTCTTGCTCGCCATGTTGCTGTGCGCGCCCGTTCTGGATGCTTCGGCACAGAACGCGGACGACGGCACCGGCAACCCCTTGCTCTATGCGCTGGCCTGGAAGCAGACGGCGGCGGAGTATCAGGCGCTGTATCACCAGGGCTTCAACATCGCGCGGCTGCACGTGGAAGCGGCACTGGCGGCGCGGCAGAGTGGCGACAAACCTCTGGCAGTCATCAGCGATGTGGACGACACCGTGCTGCACTCACTGACCTACTGGGGTCACCTGGTGCGCGAGAACATGGACTTCTTCGACGATGCCGACTGGGACCGGTGGGTGGCCGCGAACCTGGCCACCGCCACGCCGGGGGCTATGGAGTTTCTGGAGTACTGCCGCGCCAATGGCGTGGAAGTGTTCTATGTCACCAATCGCGATCAGGGCGAAAACACCTACGCGCTGGCCCTGCAGCATCTGCGTACGGCGGGCCTGCCCTTCGCGGACGAGGCCCATGTGACCGTGCTGCGCGAGACGTCCAACAAGGAGCCGCGCCAGGACGAACTCATGGAACAGTACGACGTGGTGGTGATGCTGGGCGACAGCCTCAACGACTTTCGCCGCAAATACTATGTGCGCGGCGACATCGACGGCCGCATCGCAGCGATGGCGGAAGACAGTGCGAAGTTCGGCGTCGACTATGTGATCTTCCCCAACCCCACTGACGGCCACTGGCTGGCCGGCATCTATGGCGATTCCGAGCCGCCGGCCACCCAGGCCAACCGGCTTATTCTCAAGGACGCTGCCAGTCGTCAGACCTGGGATGACCCCCTGGCGCAGGCGCGCCGCGCCTATTACGAAGGTGACTTCGCCACCGCGCTGGCCATCTGGCGGCCGCTGGCGGAGCAGGGCGTGGCCAAGGCCCAGAACAATCTCGGCATTCTGTACCGCAATGGTGAAGGCCTGATTCAGGATTTCAACGAAGCCCGCCGCTGGCTGCAGACCGCTGCGGCCCAGGGCCATGCCCGTGCCCTGTTCAGCCTGGGCATGATGTATGACTTCGGGCAGGGCGTGGCGCAGAACACGCCACAGGCGCTGATCTGGTATCAGCAGGCCGCCGCGCAGGGCGACGCGGATGCGCAGTTCAACATCGGGACGCTGTACAGCGAAGGCCGCGGCATCGCGCAGGACGCGTCCGAGGCGGCGCGCTGGTATCAACAGGCGGCGGAGCAGGGACATGCCAACGCGCAGGCGGTGCTGGGCCGGCTTTATCTGGCGGGCGAGGGCGTCAGCCAGGACCGCGAGGAAGCAAGGCGCTGGCTGGAACTGGCGGCGGCGCAGGGCCACACGGATGCGCAGGAGCAGCTGGCACAACTGTAGGAGCGGGCCCGCTCCCACAGGTGACAGAATCCTACGCTTCCCAATTGCCCCCCTCGCGATGCTAGACTGGTCTCAACTTGAACTTCTGTTGAACGAGTCTGTCTGTAACCTCCATGAGCGGCATTTCCACAACAAACCTTCCCGAAGATCGTGTGGCGGAATATTTGCTGCAGGGCGCCGGCATCGGCACATGGGTCTGGAACGTGCAGAGCGGCGAGACCCACTTCAACGAGACCTGGGCGCAGATTGTGGGCAATATCCTCGAAGAACTGCAGCCCACGACGGTCGATACATGGACGCGCCTGACTCACGAAGACGACCTGCCGGTCTGCTTCGACGCCCTGCAGAAGCATTTTTCCGGGGAACTTTCGCAGTACCGGGCCGAGTTCCGCATGCGTCACAAGGCCGGCCACTGGGTGCGGGTTCTGGTCCGCGGTGAGGTGCTGATTCGTGATGAGCAGGGCCAGCCCTTGTGGATGTTTGGCTCGCACATGGACATCACCGACCGCTGGCTGCTGGAGCAGCAGCACACCGAGCTGCTCGGTCGTCTCAACCGCCTGTTCGTTCACCTGCCTGGCTACCTGTACCAGTACCGCCTGCGTCCGGACGGCAGCTCGCACTTTCCGTTCGCCACGGCGGCAATCGAGCGCGTGTATGGCTGCTCGCCGGCGGCTGTCGAGCACGACGCCACGCCAGTCTTCCAGGTGCTGCACCCGGATGACTTCGCGCGGGTTTCGGAAAGCATTGCCGCCTCTGCCAGTGCGTTGACGGAGTGGCATGAGCGCTACAGGGTCAATCACCCCACCCGCGGCCTGATCTGGGTGGTAGGCAATGCCACACCCGAGCGCGAGCCCGACGGCAGCATTCTCTGGCACGGGTATCTGCGGGATGTGACCGACGAGCAGTTGCAGCGCGAACAGCTCCAGCTGGCCAGCAAGGTGTTTGCCTCCAGTCAGGAAGGCATCATCATCACGGATGCACAGAACCTCATCGTCGATGTCAACGAGGCCTTCGAGCGCATTACGGGTTTCAGCCGTCAGGAAATCATCGGCAAGTCACCGTCGGTGCTCAGCTCCGGGAGACAGCCCCGCGAGTTCTACGAGCAGATGTGGAAACAGCTGAACGAAAAGGGCCGCTGGCAGGGCGAAATCTGGAACCGCCGAAACACTGGCGAGGTGTACGCCGAGCTGCTGTCCATCGATACTGTGCGTGGCGAGGACGGCAAGGTCAGCAACTACTTCGCCATCTTCACTGACATCAGTCATTTCAAGGAGCATCAGAGTGAGCTGGACCGCATCGCCCATTATGACGTGCTGACCGGGCTGCCCAATCGACGGCTGCTGGACGATCGCCTTGCAATGGCCATCGCCCATGCCCAGCGCCGCGAGGAACTTCTGGCGGTGTGCTTTCTGGATCTCGACAACTTCAAGGGTGTGAACGACACCTGGGGGCACGAGGTGGGTGACAAGGTGCTGGTGGAGACAGCCCATGGCATCCGCTCCGTCCTGCGTGCCCATGACACGGTGGCCCGCATCGGCGGCGACGAGTTCGTGTTGCTGCTCACTGAATTGAAGTCCCGTTCCCGCATCATCGAGGTGATGCAGGGGGTGCTGGAAATGGCCCGGCGTCCGATGGACATCGACGGCAAGACGATCGCCCTGTCTGCCAGCGCCGGCGTAGCCATCTATCCCGAGATCGACCTGAGTGCCGACGAGCTGCTGCGCTTTGCCGACCTGGCGATGTACCGCGCGAAACAGCAGGGCGCAATCGCTTCATCCTGTTCGATGCCAGCGAAGATCTGGAAAGCCGTGAACGGCAGGACAAACTGCTGGCCCTGCAAAGCGCGCTGAGCGGCGAAGAATTCGAGATGTACTACCAGCCCAAGGTGGATCTGCGCACCGGCGAGATCTGGTCGGTCGAGGCGCTGATCCGCTGGCCGCAGCATGACGGTTCGCTGCGGCTGCCCGGCGAGTTCATCGACTCGCTCTCGGGTTCTCCGCTCGAGCTGGACATTGGCCGCTGGGTCATCAACAACGTGGTGCGACAGCAGCGCGTCTGGGCAGAAGCCGGTCTCAGCCTGCCGGTGAGCATCAATATTTCGGTCGACCATCTGTTGAGCGAACGCTTCGTTCAGGAACTGGAAGAGATTTTGCAAACGCACGGCGTGCAGGAGCGCAGCCAGGTCGTGCTGGAGATTCTCGAGACTTCGCGCATTGCCGATTTCGTGCGCACGCGGCTGCGGGTGCTGGAGTGCAAGGCGCTGGGCGTGCGCTTCTCGCTGGATGATTTCGGCACGGGCTATTCGTCGCTGACCTACATGCGGCAATTGCCTGTGGATGCGCTGAAGATCGACAAGAGTTTCGTGATTGCCATGCTGGAGAATGCCGAGGACCGCAAAATCGTGGAAGGCATCATCGCGCTGGGTCATGCTTTCGGGCGCCAGGTCATTGCCGAAGGCGCGGAGTCCGAGGAGCACTTGCGTGCGTTGAAAGCGCTGGAATGCGATTGTGCCCAGGGCTATGGTGTGGCACGCCCGATGCCGGCGGCAGATATTGCGCCGTGGTGCAGCAAGCGCTGAGGCCCTGCCTGTGGGAGCGGGCTTGCCCGCGAACCCAGCCCTGCTCGCGACCCCAACCCGTAGGAGCTTGCCTGCAAGCGAATCCATTGCAGTTTCGACCGGCGCCTGCCTGCCCCTGTGCCGTTCTGCGGCTGACCCGCATCGATCCTCGATGCCCTCGCAGCGCCGGGAGCCACGGTCTCCCGGCTCACTCGGTGCGGGTCTCTCATGCCGCTGAACGGCACAGGGGCAGGCAGACGCCGGGTGCAGTGCCAGCGATGACTGTTCGCTTGCAAGCAAGCTCCCACTGGTAGGGTCCCTTGTCAGCAACCATCAACGTGTGTGGGAGCGGGCTCGCCCGCGAACAGACACAAACGACAAGATTCACACAGCGCACAAGGAGAATAAAAATGCTGCCCTCCGCCAACCTCACCCGTGGGAGCAAGACCTGCTCGCAAGCTAGTGGGAGCGAGCCCTGCTCGCGAACCCGCCGTCTCTTTCTGCAGGGGCTCGCGGCAACAACCGCCCTGCTGCTGACTCCGATGCGCGCCCTGGCCCAGGCGCTGCGCGTCAGCACCTTGGCCGGCAATGGCGTGGCGGGCTACGAGAATGACCTCGCCGGTCTGCCCGCCACGAACACCCCGGTCAACAATCCTTACGGAGTGGTTGTGGGTCCCGATGGTGCCATGTATTTCTGCGAAGTGGACACGGGCCGCACGCGCCGCGTGTCCCTCACTGACGGGCGCATCAGCACCATCGCCGGCAGTGGCGAGAAAGGCTGGACGGGCGATGGCGGCCCCGCGCTGCAGGCCGCGTTCTCGGCGCCCCATGAGATCCGCTTCGACCGCGACGGCCATCTGTTCGTCGTGGAGCGCGATGCCCATGTCATTCGCCGTGTCGATGCCGTCACCGGTCTGGTGTCCACCATCGCAGGCACGGGCGAGCCGGGCTTCTCGGGCGATGACGGCCCCGCGCATCTGGCGCAGCTGCGCCAGCCCCACAGCATCGCCTTCGATGCGGATGGCAATCTGCTGATCTGCGACATCGGCAACCAGCGCCTGCGCATGATCGAGCGCGAGAGCGGCATCATCCGCACCCTTGGCGGTGACGGCACCCGCGAGGCCACCCCCGACAGCGGCCCGCTGCTGGGCACACCGCTGCGCGGCCCGCGTTCCATCGACACCGATGCTGCGGGCAATGCCTATCTGGTGCTGCGGGAAGGCAACGCCGTGTTTCGTCTGGATCTGCGAGCCGGCACGCTGCAGCGTATCGCTGGCACAGGCGAGAGCGGTTACACGGGCGACGGCGGCCCTGCCATTGACGCCACCTTCAACGGCCCCAAGGGCATCGCGTGGTCGGGCGAGGACAATGCCTTGTACATCGTGGACACCGAGAACCATGTCATCCGCCGCATGGACCTGAATTCCGGACTGCTCAGCACAGTACTGGGCACCGGCGCCGTGGCCGACGGGCCCGATGGCGACCCGCTGCGCTGTGCGCTGGCCAGGCCCCATGGCGTATTCATGCACCAGGGCATTCTGTATGTGACCGACAGCGAAAACCACCGGGTGCGGGCGCTGGGGTGAACGGAGAACCCTGATAGTGGGAGCGGGCTTGCCCGCGAAAAGATTCTATTGACCATCTTCGCGGGCAAGCCCGCTCCAACAGGCAGTAGCGCTTTGACGTCATGACGTCAAAGCGCTACGCTTGCATACAAGGAGGTGTCCCATGCATGACACATCAAAGCGCGCCACCATTTACTTCGACCCACAGCTGCACGACGCACTGCGGCTCAAGTCAGTACACAGTCAACGAAGCATCTCGGATCTGGTGAATGACGCCGTGCGTGCCGCGCTGGCCGAAGACCAGGAAGATCTGGCTGCCTTCGATCAACGCGTCGCCGAACCCACCATCACGTATGAAGTGCTCCTCAACGACCTGAAAGCCCATGGCAAGCTATAGGCTGGCGTTCAAGAGCTCTGTCGCCAGAGACCTGCGCGCCATTCCGAATGCGGATGTCGCCCGCCTTCTGGCGCGCATTCAGGCATTGGCAGAAAACCCTCGTCCGCCGGGCTGCGAGAAACTGTCAGGACTGCCGCGCTATCGCATTCGACAGGGGGTGTATCGCATCGTTTATGAAATCCAGGATGAGCAGTTGGTCGTCCTGGTGGTCAAGGTGGGGCATCGCAGGGATGTGTATCGGGGAGCAGTCTGATCTGTGGGAGCGGGCTGAACTGTGGGAGCGGGCTTGCCCGCGAACAGTTCGCTTGCAAGCAATCTCCCACAGGCCCGCGAACAGTTCGCTTGCAAGCAAGCTCCTACACTCCCTTCACCTCGCCAGCGGGTCCGGCCGCATCTGGAAGTGATACACCTTGCTCGTCGTGCCCGGCCCCGTCTCCATGTGGAACGGCGCGCGGCTGCTCAGCGTGGCCCACAGGCCCCGGCCTTTCCAGCCCGCTGCCGGGTCGTCGATGCGGCCATCCATCCACTTGGTGTAGAAGCCCAGCGGGTAGGGCACCGTCAGCCGCACCCACTCGCCATCGTCCAGCACCAGCAGCGCGCCCGACTGATTGCCTGTGTTGATCGGCGTGTTGTTGCCCAGGCCGAAGGTGTTGTGCTGGTCCACCCAGGTGTAATAACTGCCCTCGGAACTGCCCGGTTGATCCAGATTCTTGAACTGCGGCAGCGGCTCTGGATAGAAGGTCCAGCCCTCGGGGCAATGCTGGCCCGTGGCCGTCGGGCCGTTGAGTGGCCCGGTGCACTTGCGGCGGTCGAAGCTGGCCATGTGGCCGCTTGAAAGCGCCGCCCACACCACGCCGTTGCGGTCGATATCCATACCGCGCGGCGAGAAGCCTTCGATGGCATTGCCGTCGGCATACACCGGCAGTTCGTAGATTTCCGTCAGCGCCGTGGTGGAGGGATCCGCCCCCGGCACGATGCGCAGCACCGCCCCCGGGTAGTCCAGCGTCGAGCCCCATACCGAACCATCGGCCGCCGGCGCCACTGCGTACAGGCCCGCCACGATGCGCGTGTCCCGTGCGGCATCGGCCGCTTCCTCGGGCTGCACATAGCCTTCGTCGCGCACGCCATTGCCATTGGTGTCCAGAATCAGCGGCGTCCAGCCCTGGGCGGCCACGGCGTCGCCCGTTTCCAGAAACTGCCGCGTGTTCAGCCAGCCCACCACCGCGCCGCCGCCGCTCGTCCACAGCGTGTTGTCGGCGTCTTCGGCGAACATCAGGTGATGCGTGCCGAAGCAGGTGTTGATGGGCGTGTAGATGTCGGTCTGCGGGTCATACACCCCCAGATGCCGGCCCGAGCGCCCCACCGGGAACATTTGCGCCGACGGGTGCTCCGAGCCCTCCTGGCAGAAGGCCGGCACGTCGGCCGGGTCGCGGGCGCGGGAGGTAATCCACACGCGGCCGTCCTGATCCATCATCGGGTTGTGCACCGTGGTGGAGGTGTCCCAGATGGGCTCTTCGCCCCAATAGGCCGACGGCCCCATGGGCGGCACCACCGGCGGATTGTAATTGGAGTCTTCCGGAAACACCGGCACCTGATAGGTGGCATTGGCCAGTGGGTCGAGCACCGGCAGATAATCCGCCGACTCTTCCAGCGCGCCATACAGCCGGCCCCAGGCATTCACTGTCGGGTCGCGCCGGTCCGTGGACACCAGATCATGCAGATAGGCCTGCGGGTCGGCCCAGTCCCAC
>Ga0255096_1000052_pt1 | contig 82457 bp, 159 predicted proteins | sample Colum_Atlam_RepA_2_FD_188563 | JGI IMG/M metagenome (GOLD analysis project Ga0255096, IMG submission 188563) | Freshwater microbial communities from Columbia River, Oregon, United States - Colum_Atlam_RepA_8d | ecosystem: Environmental > Aquatic > Freshwater > River | place: USA: Oregon... | reverse complement strand
CCTAATGTGCTAGCGCGAAACATTCTCAATTGCATTTGTTACAAAACTGCGTCAGACTTGGCATGATTCTTGTCTAATGCAAGCCCTGTGCCAACAAGTAAAATGGCGCAAGATGTTAAAACCATCCAAAACGCTCTACAAGCCGTTTTAAGGCGCGTTTGCCTTTTGGTAGTACCTTGGCCCATAAAAATATAGATCACGGCTTTTTACTTTTCACGCCAAAGTTGGCATGATTTTTGTCGGGAGGTATACCCATAGGGGTATCAGTATGAAAATGCCTATACCTTAGAGGGTATCCCCACATTTTCCGCATACCCTTGCCAGTATCAATTATCAGACAAGTGTACAGCAATTAGCTTTTGCCATTGTCCGTCAATTGCTTTGCATGGTCAGACGATACAGACAACAGGCATATATAGACAGAGAGTGCCTGGGTGAACACTTGTACACTGATAGGCTTGCTTTGTGTCTATTGTGTAATATGGTGAATGCTATATAAGGAGAGGGACAGAAAAGACGTTTACAATCCAGATACAAAACAGTCACGCACTGGTGAGCATAAGACTAAAAACATGCTAAAGTATTCACATACCAAGCAAACAAGCCGACAAGGCTAGGAGTGGACAAAATGAAAAAGCCTGAATACATGACTTATGGCGAATTCGCCATTATCTCTAAGATTGTCGAAACAATCTTAGCCAATGGCCACACTATAAGCGTTTACGACGGTGAATGCTTTACGGTTAAAAAGTCTAGCGATATGGAGTGTATCCTTGGTGCAATGGCCACAACAGGGAGCGACATGTTTTGGGTGCGGGATAAGGCTAATAACTTTCTTGGCGGCATTACTTTTCTTTACGGTAATGCGTCAGATGGTGGTGAGGTAGTATGTGATTGCACAGACAACGCCTATATGTGCGCCCTGTGTGATTTGAAACCTGTTTACATTGTAGGGGAGAAATAAACATGTTTGGCGGGTTGATTGCATTAGCTGGTTTCTGGTTTGGCTTTTTCACTGGTCAGCCGTTTGTCTGTGCTTGTGCTTTGATTCTGATTTACTTTGCAGTGTTCGGGAGTGTTGATTATGAGTGACACCAAGCTTTATGCAATGGTGGGAGTGGAGCAAGTAGCAGTTATCTCTTGCCATTCTTCAAGTGTTAATGGTTGGAAAAGACTATTAACTAAGAAATACGGCAAAGGGATAAGATTTATTATTATTCCTTTATAAAATGTCTATGCCCTAGTTTATAGGGCATACATCCTAGGGCATTTAATCAAGTGTTTTAGAATGTATTCAGACAACAGACAAGGGGGCATTATAAAATGCTGATTTATATTCTCGTTGTATCCTCGGCATGCGTTATCCTGCCTTTCCTTAATGGGCGGATAGATTTAAATGTTTCAGAGACAAAGCAGGCTAAAATCTTGCGTATGGGCAGGCTTTTGCAAGCCTATAAACAGACTGCAAATGCCGACTATCTGCAAGTGGCACAAGTGGTGGCGCATGAATTAGTAAAGCTTGGCGTTATCCTTTCCCCGACAACAAAAGCAAAGCTTTTGGGAGTGTATTAACATGAAACAGGTTTATTATATTATCCTGACGGATATGTTTTGTGGTGAATTGAATTACGGCAATGTTTCCCGCTTTGCTGTAATGGCCACAACAGAACGTGGCGCGGCCTGTGTTATGGCGCGTCATACTGGGATAGGCTATCGCAAACAGTATGATGGTGTTTGGCATTCTGAAACACTATTAAGCGCGCTTGATTTTCAATCTACGGAATATATGAGTGATGCTGAATTGTCGCGCTTTGTTCCTGTTAATTTTTGAGGGGTGAATAACATGCAAATCACAACAAACAACAAACCCCGTGAACTGATTTACGGATTTAACCTCACAGAACAGGAATATCAGGATTTTGATTATCTCGGAGAATATGGCTCCGATGATATGCAAATGGCGCAATTCCTGAGATATAAAGGGGAGGTATATTATCTTGGCGATTTTGTCAGGATTGAAAAGCCTAGCGAACCGCATATCCCTTTTGGTCATTGCTTGATTGATGAATTAGACCCATTAATAAAATGGGATGGTATTCTCACAGAGACATTCTTTTCAGGTATTGTTATTAAATGGGCGGATGATAATTATGAGACAGTTATTGTCGGCAGGGGGATTGTATAATGTCACAATCTAAAGCCGACAAGGCGCAAACCCTGCTTTTAATGCAAGCTTTGCAAGAGACGCAACAAAAGCCGGTTATTGCGTCGAAGGATGGGAAACGGTATCTAAAACTGAAAAAGGGGAATTGATTATGGGCTTTATTCTTGTTGTGGGAAATGTAGGGACGTTCACTTTTGAATGTGAACAGGAGGCGCGAAAAGACTTTAATGACTGGTATACAGTCATTAAGCAAGGGAAAAACAATCGCGCTGAATCATTGGAATTAATCGACGACGATACGGGAGAGACGCTGGAAAGTGTCGATAACGAGGAGGTTTTATTGTTGTCCGGTTGGGACTGGTATGAATATGAAATATCAGAGCATTACTTGTCCGCTATGATTAACGACGATTGGAGCGGGTTAGAAGAACAGGAAGAACGAGAATTGAATGACTTCCTTGAATCACTCCCCTTTACTGGCGGGCATTGGGCGATTGTCGAAGGGGGAGAGAATGAATTCGGCTTGTGTGATGTTTCAGGAATGCGCGCTAACACTGAGGCAGTACGATTGATGTTTAAGAGAGAGGAGAGCGTATAGCAGAATACCGCTTAAAAGCCCCAACAAGCCCCTTTACGGGGCTTTTTCATATCCTGATTTTACATTGTCTACTGTCACATTCCACGCTGTAGTTCTCTCCCCTAGCAAATACCATGCCAACTAGGCAAAATCGCATAAAATCGACGATCGGCTAGTGGGGAGTACCTTTATACGTCTCCCCCTCTCCCCGCCTAGAATCGCCTTCTAGGGCCATTCCTGAGCCTGTTCGTTTTTCCCTTTCCCTTGGTTTTCTTGTTTTATGTGGAAATAGGACATTAATATACGTTTGTATTGGTATGCTTTTTGATTTTAACAATTGTTTACAATTACCGAGTTTATCCTGCAAATAACGTGCCAAAAAGGCTAAGCTTTTATACGCTAATTTCGTGCCAATTGGGTTTGGTTTGTTGTCGATCAAGGTATGAAATTATTCTATGGAATGCGACCGATTAATAGATTTTTGTTATTGTGGTGACAGGGAATATAAGTCAATCAATTGTTTAAGATATAGGTTATAAAATAACCAACGGAAGGATTACAATTCTTTTTCGTTATGAATCAATGATTGGCATAGATTTTGTATAAGGTTTTATTGTTTGATAAGTGTCGAATAGTGTTATCAGTATCGAATTGTTTGATGATTGTCGAATAGTTTTAAGAGTGTCAAAGTATTGTCAATTGCATTGGCTGGGTATTGTCAGGAGCATGTCAATTCGATTGTTCGATTATTGTCAAAGTGTGAGTAGATTCTTATTTGCTATTGTCAAAGACTATCAAAACCAATTATTTGTTAAACTGGCACCCTATATAGGAGTAATCACGTATCGTGTATGTGTCCATAGTCGGCATCCGTTCATCAATCGGCATCCTCCCCACAAGAATCACGAGACGGGTTATCCTTGCAATCAGGGTGTAAGATCGACCAACAAAGGCATCGCCAAGCGGTAAAACCTGCAATTGAAACACTTTGAAATGGTACTTAACATAATAACCGTTATGTGACATTCAAAACGGGGTTAGATATACGGCAAAGATAGGGCTTTTTCTAGGGGTGGGGCTGGACTTCACTTAACGCATACAGCTACTTTTTGAGATTTTGAAATACCAATCAAGATATATTTCACCAGACATCCCTAGTGAATTACAAATTATCTTCATTATTTTCTACAAAAAAAAAATCCCCGTACAAAAAGTGTAAGAGGATTCATAAGCGAGCATATTAATTTATTAAATAATTACAACGCTACAGAAAGGTTGGATGTATCTGCATCAAAGTAATTCAGTGTCTCAATTAGAGCTTTTACTGCACAGCCAATTTCCTCTCTATTTTGTTTATTCTTACCATTGAAATACCTACTAGATAGGTTTAGTTTCTGCATTAAGTGAATTGGTTTCACTTTTTCATTAACAAAAGTCAGTGTTTCACCACTTGGTAATCTTATCTCCCCATCCAGTATGTAGTAATTAATACGTTTAGGTTCTGTCGTAAGAGCCTCTTCCAAAGTCATTCCTTGGCGCATCCTCCTAGTATTGACTGCACTGTAATCTTTATTAAACTTTCTGCACAACCCTTCAAAACTATCGAAATAAGTAATTCCGTTAATCACCCATTCCTTTTTATAAAGATTCTCCACCTCTTTCTTAGCTGCAAGGATGTCTAATCTACCGTCAGCATCAGTAGCTGCCCTGTCCCATATCCCGTCACCAATCTTCATGGCAGACATGCACCTAGCCTTTGTTGGCCACCAAGTACCAGTACAAGATGAGTTGGTTGTGACAAAGCTATACTTTCCGTCATACCATTTATGACCACTCATTATTTCTTCAACAGTCCACCCACTTCTAGTTTTGGTAACAACATCCTCTTCTACCAAACCCTTCTCTTCAACAAGTTCTTGCATTGATATTTTGGTTCCATAGCACTCATATTTCTGTTCGATGTAGGATAGCCATTTTGAATAATCCTCCCCTGTTTCCAGTTTGTATTCATATTCAAATAACGCATCTTCAAGACACAAACCGTTATTCACTCTGCTGTATATATTTCCAAGGTGAGGTTGTACAGAACCAAACTTCCTCTCAATCACTTCCGCTAAAGGTACACCAGCTTCGTTATATCTGGTTCGCTTAGTGTTACGTTGATTCCCTTTACGGCACACCCATCTTAGATTAGAGATGTGATTATTGAACCTATCTCGGTCGATATGGTCTACAATATTCTTTGTTTCTCTTTCTTCGGGGGTTCTAGGAAGGAACGCCTCAGCCATAAGTCTATGCACTCTGACAAGTTTCCTCTTTCCAGTAGAATCATCGCTAAGATTTACGTAGTAATAGTCATTTCCTTTGAGACCTGACTTTAAAACACTAACATCCTTCCAGTGCTTCTTATCCCAAACCCTGCCGCTATCACTCACCATATAACGATTGTTCCACCCTTCAATATCTCTCCATGTACAATAAGTCATACAGCGTCTCCATTAAATCTCACGTCTTCAATTCGCTTCTCCAACCACATAATATACTCACACATCATCTCTATTTGCCTGTTCATCCTAAAATCTGTCCGTCCTGCTTCTTCCTCCCTATTGGCCTTATATTCATTCAACCAATACAATTGACTTAGATCGAATGTCCCTTCCTCAAGCTGATATTTCCATTTGTTACGTTCTTCCAATACATTGTATGTCATATTACTTTTCCAATAAAAAAAAAAAAAGCCAAACACATTACATGCTGGCTTTATAAATTAAACAATTGTTTTAGATGTTACGGCTTATTTGCTTCCATCAAGTCATGCTTAGTCAACAGTGGTTCCACTTTTTCTCGTATCAAGCTCTCCATATAATACTCTCCAGAATCACAAGGAGAGTGTCCGCATGTGAGAGGAGAAGCATGACCATTCATGCTGTCGCCACACATACAGACACCTGATGGAATACCAACGTGAACATACAAGTCGTAGATGTCCTTGATAATACCTAGTAGCATATCTGAATATGCTTCCGCACCCTTCAACCCACTCCACACAACTGATATTTCATTGCGAAGCTGTTGCTCTGTCGTATATCTATACATTTCACACCCCCCCACATCCACCATTACGTGCAGCACAATCCAGAGAAGACCAAGGACGATGCGTACCATAACGCTGACGCTGTTCAGCCTCTTCCCACTGTTTATTCAGTTGTCTCGCTCTTGGAGATGAGGGTGGCGGTGTAAATGACACACATCCCATCTTTTCAATCAACATTGAATATGCCTCCTCTCTAGTATTGCCAAAAGCTAAGACGGAACACTCAAGAGTCGACGAATTATAAGGGCTGCTACACCACCATTTACCATTCATACGGAAGAAGTGGAATTTGCTACTCATACTTCTCCCCTTTCAACCATATCAAGATATTCCGTAATAGCCCCATACACAGCTTGATACGGACTGTCGTATTCACCAAAGCTCCCAGCAATCTCTCGATCCAGAGACTCCACATCGAGCCAATATACGTACTTATTGTCAGCATTCAACCTGTTCTTCAGTGTAGCTTTGTTAGAACACAACATACAAATAGCTATATTGAGCATACCCTGTAGGTCATCGTTCTGTTGTTCCAATGCTTCCATCTGTTCTGACAACAACTCAGCATTCTTGATAATTTCAGAGATGTTTCGATTAGTCATGTTGTTTCTCTTTCCTAAACACAAAATATATTACAATTCGTACAATAGCTATTGCTACAGCTATAGGCCACAGGAATGAAGCCATTAATATAGGAGTTCGTTCCAACGTCGTATTCATTGTAAGATATGTATCACTTGCTACTATTCCCCAGACGTACAGAGAGGATAGAAGCAATGCTAGAACGTATGTTGTCATTTAGTTTTCTCCGCGTTGGCGATGGCATCGGATGCCTGAATCATTATTTCAGGAGTTATTTCACCACAGCTATCAGCTAGCGCCATTGCCCGTAGTGCTGCCAGCAGTTCATCCCGCTGCCGTTCCACTCTCCCACCCCTCTCATTCGCTCGTGCAAGCTGTCGTTGCAATTGTATTACAGATTCAGTCATGTTGTGTTTTCCTACGCAGGTGTGACGGCTATATAGCAATCGTTTGTTGAACTTACAGAAGGGAATGTAGCACACACGTTTTATTGTTGTCAACAACAGTGCGTGCTTTTATTTTATGAAGGAGGGCGTATAAATACGCTGGATGTAGCGGATGTGAGAAATTATTCTTGTTCAAATTCCCTGAACAGATGTTTAATCTTGAACACAATATCCTGATCTGTCAAACTTCCATCTGTAACAGTGTCATGTAATTCATCAATCAGCTTTGTTAGCTTCGGTGTCATAGCCAACAGATATTCATTGATGTTCATCATCCCATTGATTTCGTCTGTAATATCTGTCTTCTTGCCATTCAGCTTGTGTTTTCGGTAATACGTGTATTTAGACATACTTTCTTCCTCTATCGTAGTGTGTGTGGAATCCCAAAGGATGTGTTAGCTACGTGTTGACCCTTACGTGTGGCACTTGCACGGCACGTTGCATCACCAGAAGCAGCGCCATCCTGACTATACGTCCTCACCGTATACTTCCCCTTGCCACACTCCTCGTCAATGTACGCTTGTGCTGCTGCCCTACTACGTGTCTTGATGAATACATATTGTCCCAAGCAATTCACATAGAAATACTTGCTAAGGATTTTCTTTTCTTCCTTTGCTTGCTGGTATTCATCAAAAGATAGGGTGATTGTTTCAATTGGTTTGGTCATTTCATTTCCTCAAACAATTTAGCATTCAGTTCATCCAGCTTATCAGCTATGGCCCGCATGAATGGCGAGGTGAAGTATCCGTTATTCTCCCCCTCTGTAACATACACCCATCCGCATGAAACGTCAAAGACAATCTCACCAATACGGTACTGTTGGCCAGTCCATACACCATAGCAGAATCTACTACCTAAGTCTTGCTCAACAAACTGAATGTTCACATCCCTTCCCTCTCATCTTACACGCTATTTCTGAAAGCTCTTCTAAAGAGAAGCAAACACCATCAGCAGGTGTGAACAACAGGCGTTCTCCTGTCACAGAAGGGGAGATGCTTCCGATTGTGTATTTGTTGCTATTCCTAATCACTTCAATAAACACATCGTCTTCAGCATAGTCGTGGTAGATGAAACTCAACTTCTCACTCATATCCATAATTCTCTTTCAGGTATTGTTCAACATCTTGCACAGGGATTTCAATTGTGTATGGGACGTAGGGGTCGTTGTCTGCCCACCCATCCTCTCCATAATTGATTTCACAAGACAACCAACAAGGAATGATGAACATCTGCAATTCTTCGTCGTATTGCGTGTTGTAGAATGCCGGGTCACAGAGCTTGTCCTTTGTTTGTTCACAATTGTTCCATTTGTCAGCTTCATATTCCCATAAGGCTTCTAAAGCACACATGATAGCTTGATTATATTCAAGCATTCCTTTGATTGATGTGAAAGACGTATGCAACATACTAGCCTCCTCGTGTTGTTAGATACACTCGCGGCTTCAGCCCCGTCAGGTTAGTGAAGTCTCGTTTAGCTGATTCAATATCACAATCCAAATCACCCAAATCTTCAATCTCTGTCCAAGAATAATCCCCACTACAACGAATTGAAATACCGAACAGCCCTTCTCCACCGCCATCGTAATAAGGGGAGAGGTCTTGAACAGGATGATATTGCTCATCCATCACTTTTTCTTTAACTTCCTCATCAACTTCGTCATAGGGAAGTCCAACAACAATTTCAGCCCAGTAATACATACCCATATCATTCTCCAGTAATGAAGCCGTCCTTGGCTTGTCTGTGCTAGTCTTCAGGATAGACAATATCTTCAAGTTTTACAACGTTGCGTTGTTTTATTTGGTCATGTTTTCCATCAGAACCTTGTTCTTTCAAAGATTCTCGAATCTTGTTCATTTCAGCTTCCATCAGTTCATTTCTCTTTTCGTAACGTTCGGTAAACTCTTCTGCATCCATCCAGAATGTCTTCCCGTTCATCATAGCATCAAGCTCGTCTTCCGTAAAGAAAAACTCATAGGCATCTCGCAAGACATATTCGCAATGCTTTTTGTTGTGAACAACTTGGTCAAATGCGTCGTGTGTCTTCTGATATGGTACACCAAAACTGGCAGAATGGAACATGAAGTCAGTATACTGGTGTAACTCGTAGCTGCTTGCTGACAAGATTGGCAATGTAGCAGCACTGCTAAGATTTCCTGTAGCACAAACATGAACAGGACACTTACACTTATCCATAGCATGTAGCAATGTTACAACAGCATCCAAACTTCCACCGGGGCCACAGATATGAAGCTCTACGAGGTCATTTTCTTCTGCCTGTTCCAGCACTTCAAGTGTATGAATGAAATCTTCACTACTTGTGTACTCGCCGTACAGTCGGCACTTAAACTTCATGCTGATTTGTTGTTCGGCAGAGACAACAAACGGGTTTACGTATCCATTACCAATCTCACTTCCCATTTTACGAGACGGGGAATAGTGCTTTGTAGTCTTAATAGTTGTGTACATATCATCCCCCATAAATTTCAAGAACGCGCTTGCTCAGCTTTCCACGCATATTGTCATCTGAAGTCATATAAATAACATTCATGTCCTCTTCCAAGCAGCACCCATTTTTATCTACGATTTTGGAAACAAAATCAGTAAAGCCGTCTACACGCTTACGATGAGCGTAGGTCTGTTTCTTGTCCCCAAGTACAACAAACTTACTGGTGTCAGAAGCACGTTCCAGTAGCATCTTCATTGTCATCGGAGACAATGTTTGTGCTTCATCAATAATGATAATACTGTCGTAGAATGTCTTACCAGCAATGAAGTTAGGCACAGTGAATGTAATACGCTTACGCTTCTCTTCGTATTCTAGCTTTGTAGGAGACATGAAGTCGTGGAAGATACTTCGCATCACTTCAAAATGTGCCTGAAGCTTCGTATTCTGGTCGCCAGTTAAGAAACCGATCTGATCGTCACCATATTCAGCAGCAGACTTCACAAACACGATGTTCTTATATTGCCCTTCTTTCAATAGTTTCAAAGCTGTCCAGATAGCTGTTGTACTCTTCCCACATCCGCTTGAGGCTTGTACGGCTGTCAGTAGGTTGTACTGAATACTACGGACAATCTGTTGTTGTGTTGGTGTAGGCTTGAACCAGCTAAGGTTGAAGTCTTGAGACTGGCTCATATTGTCCTGAGCAATCCCCTGTTCCCCCTTCTGTTGTCGTGATTGACCGTTCTGGGGCTTCACTTTCTGTGTGTAACGTCTTGCGTTGTTGCTCATAGGGTTTCCTTCACTGATTGTTGATAGTTTTTTATCACTTTCGAGATTGAGATTATATCCAATACTTCAGAGGGATATTCATCCTTCCTCAACCAAAACAAACTTGCTCCAGTAAACTCTTCTCTGTGAATAACAGCAAACTGCTTTTCATCTAGTTCCAAACAATTAGCCTTGAACATCCTAGACCAATAATCCCACTCGCTATCGGGCCAATCAGCATCATCTAGGAAATAGTATTTGTAAGCTTGTACAAGCCAGTTGATGTATGTTGTGTATGTAATCATTTCTTCTCCTAGTCTGCTTCATCCAACCATTCAGGGCAAGCAATCTTCTTCAATGCTATTGCTTCAGCCATCATAGCATCAGCTTTTGCATTCAACAAGAGCTTTATAATGTTTTCATCCAGCAAGAAAGCTAAATGTTCCTTGAGGACGGATACGAATGTTCCAGTAGGAGAGGTGGGTGTTGTCATATCCCCTTCAATGCTCCATGAGTGTTGAGAACGAAGGATTTCTCCTACGGATACAAGAGCTTGTGTAATCTCGTCATCAAGGATGTGTGGCATAATTTATTCCCAATCTTCAGATTGTTCAAGAATCTTCACTGAGCCAATAACTTGACCATCAGTTCCAGTCGCCATATCTTTTGCAAACTGTCCAATACCTCCAGCCAGTGCTTTACTAAGCTCATCAACCATTTCTTTTGTTTGAATCTCTTCGTTGAGTGTACCAACTGTAATCTCTAAAGAAAACTTAACACTTTTGTAAGCCATTACTGCTTCCCTCCTCGTGTATTGCGACGTTGTGTTTGTTTTGGCGCTACAATAGCTGGCTCAACCGTCATAGCCTGAGCAACAATCTTTTCAGCTTCAATCTGGAACTTTTCATCACGCTCCAACATGTCACCTACTTTTTCTTCAAGCTCCTTGAGTTGTTCAACTGCTTGTTCAACATTTACAGACACACCCAATGTCAAATTACCAATCGGCATGTTTTGGGTTTCTTCCTTAAACATTGTGGTTACATAAACAAATCCAATGTTCTGTGGAGCGTAGTCAGACACTTCTGATAGGCGATAACCCTCAAGAATAGCTTGTTGGATTGCCATTGTAAAAGCTACAATGTCAGGTTGTTCAATAGTGAGTGTGTTCATTTGTTTCTCCGGTTGTTGTTTAGTTGTCTAATGATAGAGTCGTGAATGTCTGCTGCATCGTTTGTAGTAATTTCTTCTAACCAAAGATCGAGATTTACAATATCAATAATTGGATAGTATGTGAAAATACCAATGTTACAGATGCAATTCAATAATGAAGCATATTCCACATCCTGACACACCCATTTAGTGATAACATGCTTAGGGAAGTTCGTAGCTTCATGCTTTTTAAGACTTACAGCAGCCGCTACAAGAAGCTGCTGATTTTGATATAGAAGTGTGTCAACATATTCAGTCATTGGTACATTCTCTCAAGAGATAAAGTTGCCTGTTATCCAGTCAGGCTCTGGGAACATTTGTAAAATGTACCGATCTAGCGCCTCATTCCTTGGTTCCTAGTGCTGTCCTTGGTTCTGTCCTTTGTTCATGGACTAAGTGTACCACGTTTGTTGCTCATGTCAACAACTAATCCATCCACCCATCTTCCCAATCAGATTGCCGTGATTCAGCCTTATCTTCCAATGCTTGTTTGCACTGATTTATCCTGTATTCATACACAACATCTTCCAAACACTCCATCATATTATCATCGCCATCGAACCAATCCCAAACGCTGATGTCACCGACAAGCACATCTACAATATACACAGATTCTGGACATCCGGGATATTGTGCTTCAGGCCCACGTTCAGGGGCTTCATACGGCTGATAATCATATTGAATTGTACAAGGAACACCAAGGACAATTGTATCAATTTCATGGCTACTCATTGCACATCCTCTTCACTATCAATCTTTCCTTCAATATACACATCTTCAATCATTTCTTCAAGCACTTTCCGCAATTGTTTTTCCGTAACATACCAGCTTCCGTTGTACAAGCGGATGTTATATTGCTTGATTACGTCATCAACTATTGGTTTCATTTTCAATGTTCTCCTCGTATCCAAGCCATCTCTTCTTCATCTGTATGTAACACATGCCCCATCTTGTCAGCATAATTATAACAATCAGTACAATATGTAGCGTAGTGGATAGCATTGACATACCCACCATTCACTTCATCTACATCATGTGCCTTCAGGGCTACTAAAATGCCGTTGTCGTCAATATCTGTAGCCCAATGGCCACAAGAGAATTGTTGCATTATCTGTCATCCACCTTTAAATATCCACCAAGCCCTTCACAGAAATCACAACAATCTCTGTAATACCTTTGCTTATCTTCTGTTTCTTGTGGCCCTGCAACAGTTTCACCAATGTCTCCATCAACCCAAACCCAACCTCTACCGTCACATTCAAGACATTTACGGAAATCAAACTTACCTTGGATTAGATTTCTAACTTCAGCGTATGTAAACTCAAGTGTACTCATCAGTATTCCTCATAAGCCAAGTTACGGATGTCCCAATATACATCTTTGAACGTTTCTCCACAAGTACCAGAAGCATCATGTGCCATGTCAGCGATTCGCTTCAGTACATCTTCCAGATGTTCAATGTGAGCTTCAAGGTCGGCAATCTTATCGTTATTTGTCATTTTCATTAATCCATTTCTTCAATCGTGGAATTAGACATTTCTTACAAATGTCCGTCATTCCACTTCTACCGTAAGGAATATCAATCCTGTCCAATTTGTAATAAACATAGGCTGGGGAGACATCCCGATCACCACCAGATAACATCACGCTAAGAGAATCACAATTATCTTCTTCAGTGATTTCCTGACAGCAGATGTCACATTTTAGTGTTGTTACAGTCTTGGTGCTTCTCATTTCATTGCCCCTACAGAAATATAATAAGCTTCTTCGGCCCTACTCCAATAATAACTGTCTGCTGGTGGCCAACCATTTGTCTTACAGTATTCCATCATCCACAGCCATTTACTGCAATTGTGTTCTATCATCAGACTTTCTCCTTTAAGATGTCCTCAACTTGCTTGGCTACAGCGCAAATAACTTGAGGACAAACACTACGTCCAAGCCTCTCTACTTGTTCCTGCCAAGTTCCTAGAAGCACGTATGAATCAGGGAATCCCATCAGTCTTTTCATCTCTCCTACGGTGTGCCTACGCTTCTCAAATGGATGACAAAGACCGGCAGCGTTTAGTTTAGAGTCGTTGTACGTTATTGTGTAACTCGGGTAGTCCCACCTATTCTTACCTACATTAAATCTTACAGGGTGGTACATTCCGGGGCGTGGTATTTCGTCCCACTTCTGCATGTTAGCGTATTTCTTTCCAGCATCTAGCAGCAGTTCTACCTCCTCTACACTATTAACAATATCAGATATTGCATCCTTAACACTCACGTATTGTTCCTTTTTGTGAGTTGGTTCTGGGTACACAAAGGGTGAGCATTGAATATCATTTCTTGTTGCAACAATAATTACACGCTCCCTTACCTGCGGCGCTCCGAAATCGCACGCTTTCATTACTTTGAAGTTAGGTGTATACCCTACATTTGAAAATTCGTCAAGAATTTGTTGCAAAACTACTTTTGACTTGCCTTGAGTTAAACCCTTTACATTTTCTGCAATCGCAACTTTAGGTTTTAACTCATTTACAATCCTGATATATTCAAAGAACAAGTCGTCTACTCGTTGGTTAGTGTTAGAGTATTGTTTCACCTTGCCCCAGAGTTTTTCTCTTTTGCCTACGGCGGAAAAGGATGCACAAGGAGGGCTTCCATCTAAAATATCAAGTTCTCCTACTTGCAAGTCAGCAACATCAAGAATGTCTATACCACGTATGTGGCGTATATCTTTTACCAGTATGGGTGTTGTTGGGTGATTAGCCTTATAACAATCTGCAGCACTTTTAATAAACTCTACAGCACACATAACCTCCATACCAGCCATCTTATATCCCAGACTACTCCCACCACAGCCAGAGAACAGCGACACAACTTTCATAATATACCCTTCCGACAAACATATCCGGTAAATGCCTTGTCTTTATAGAATATATCTACGTCTATAAAACCGGCAAGATTAAGCATAGTGACCATATCACTGTTGCTAACAGTTCTCATCATAGTTCGTAATGAGAGATTTTTATCTAATAACTCAGCATCAGTGAAGTGCTTTCTTTTGTCCTCAATTAAAATTTCTTGGAAAATCTTATCAAAATAACTTCCACTGTTCGTCTTCTCCGCAATTATAAAACCCCCTCCCGGCAGAAGAGACTTGTATATGTTATTCAATATGTTCATTCTCTCACCGATAGGTAAGAATTGCAATGTAAATATGCATGTGCAAAAACAAACATTACTCTCGTTGTATAGCAGAGCATTTTGTTTTTTTATTATATCGTCATCGTAATACTCATAGAAAACCTCCTCGCATTCGTAACCAACGAATTTAATTTTATATTCTGTATACTTATGCTTCAGTGAATGAAGCAACTTACCTGTTGATGAGCCCACATCTACAATAACGGTGTTTTTTAATACAAAAAAATCAGCCAAAGAAGTAACATTACTAAACAATATATTGTAACTTTCAATTGACTTCGAGATATGGTCATCAAAAGAGTTTGCAATGTTACAAAATGCAAATGTCATTTATTCTCTCCAACATACCAACTAGGAATATTACGCTTAGTCCACTGCACAGGCATCTGCTTCTTGTCTGTACGTGTCTGCCAATCTTTAAACTTCACATTCAGATAACTCTGATACGCCAATGGAACATTCGGGATAGCTTTGTGTTCGTCAGGCATCGCCTTTGCAAAGAATGTCTGACGTTCTTGCAAGATGTTTTCAGGAACTTTACTCAAAACACCGATAAACCTACTGGAAGCATGTTCCTTGCCAGTACGATACGTGTATTCCGTACACAAAGCAACATAATGTTGATAGAGCCACTTGTAATTACCAGAGGTCTTACGCGCCCATACAGCACAGGGATGATTGTAGTGTGTGGGCTTCATCGCTATTGTCTCGCCATCAAGGAAATGATGTGCTGTTGATAGCAATTGGCAACTTTCGATTAACTGCTTTCGTAAGTGAATGTCACAGTGATCTGTGGCTGATTGCATAGGGCATTCGTTGGTGATGAAGATGTTCATGTCAATTCTCTAGATGTGTAGCAAGTTGTATCACATCAATCCCGTGCTTCAAAAGATGCTCTATTCCGTCAGAGCTTCTGTACTGATGCTTATAGTACACATGCTTGATTCCACTGTCAACAATTTCGTGAGCACAGCGTAGACAAGGGGAGTGTGTTACAAGCAACGTAGCATCCTTGCTGCTTTCACTGATCTTCCGCAGCTTGTTCAAGGCATTTATTTCAGCATGTAGCACAATGTCTGGCAATGTTTCACCAGATTGGCTTTCACACGTATTACTTTCCCACCCCGGCAATGTCCCATTAACACCAAAAGCAATGGGGTTGCCATTCTTGATGATACAAGCCCCTACTTTAAGCCTTGTGGCTTCAGATGTTTGAGCAAAGCGTTCGGTCATGTCCATGAAGGCTTGGAGGTATTTAGGCTTCATTTGTCGGTTTTCCACATTCGTCACAGTACTTCAATACTAACATTTCATACTCCCGTGTGTTTCATCATACCACTCTCCAGAATTTTTAAGAGACTCTATCATTGCTTGTCGGTATTCACAAGCTAGATGAAACGCCTCTTCTTTCCCGTATTTAGATATACTGAAGCACTTTAATCTCGTCTTACCTGAAGGGTCTTGCCAATGGGCGGTGTAATATTGATGTTCAACCTCTGTTCCATCTTTTTTCATGTATTTATAGGCTTGTGAACTTACTCCTGTAACTCCTGTTGAGTTATTAGAGTACATAGTTTTACTTCTGAGATTATTCTTCTCGGTAATAGCCCTCAAGTTCTCAATCCTATTATCTTTACGATCTCTGTTAAGGTGATCTATAACAAGATCAGTGGTCAGATTACCGTTAACTGTCTGGTATACAATCCTACTTAACATATAAGTAACACCAAACACGTTTATCATGGCATAACCTTCGTTACCAACACAACCAACAACATCTCCATCTTTATTGCACAGCTTGCTGCCTTTTCTACCTTCTTTCCACTTTAAACCGTTATCGTAATAAAACAGTTTTAATAAATCTTGCTGTGAAGGAAGCTCTCTCGGTTTCTTCATTTTATCCTCTAAGCCATTCATCTTTATCTTTCCAAATAACCTTCCAAACCTTTGTATCCAATGCTTGAATGGTGAGTCCATCCCACCCGTAATCCTTCACAACAGCAAAATAACCAGTGTCGTACATTACAATGTATTCATGCTCGGTACTACTATCCTTACAAGGTTTCCACCTCTCACCTGTTTCACGATGTACAGCATAGAACTTTTTAGACATTTTCATTCTCATCCAATTGTTTCAACAACCAAGCAATTCTGGAAGAACACATCCAACGATCTGCAATGTATTCTACATGGAGCCAGATGTCAACTGGTTCGTTATATTCTTTCGCTTTGTCACCAACAGCAAGAAGAAGTTGTAAAGCAATTTCAAGCTCTTGTCGATGCTTTAGCAGGGGCTGGAATGATTGTTGCTTGGCACATTGGTATAGAGTGTTTGTGATGGTCATTTCAGCAATCCTACGGAGATGTAGTAAGCCTCTTCAGCCCTACTCCAATAATAACTATCAGATGGAGACCATCCGTTTGTCTTGCAATATTCCATCATAAATAACCATTTTCCGTAGTTATGTTGGTCTGTCATCTTCATTTTCCGACTTCAGCGAATCAAGGCATTCTTGTGTCATAAGTGGCGGAATTGATCCGCCGTATTGCAGATGCTTGTGATACTTGTTACAGATTGACATAACAGGACCATCTTGGTAATACCGGCACTGATATGAACATCTTGTTTTTGAATGACGCTTAACACCATTGTCTTTCATTTCACCTGCTCCAATTCTGCATCAGCTACATCAAATTGCTGCCAGTATTCTTCCTCGTCAATCCACCAAATGTTTTGCTGTGTAGCATCTTTATGACCTATGTAGACACCAACAACGTCATTATCACCAAACGTATCGCCATCATTAATGCACCAAGATGATTCTCCGTCTGTAGCTAGATAATACACTGTGCAAGACGCTAGTGAAACATCTGAGATGCCGAACGAACGACCTTGACAGAGGTATACTACCGCTTGCCCGTTATCTGGAAGGTTTTCCTTACTTGCATGAAACTTCAACAGTAAGTTAGTCATATTGTTGCAACTCCAATTCAAGCTCTTCAAGACGTTTCAGAAGTTTCTTAATCTTCTTCTTAATTTTATTCTCACGCATTTGCTCAAGTTCATCTTCAGTGTACATAGGGCGGTATTCATCCTTATCGGAAGGCGTATCTGTTATGTGCTTGTATCGGTAGCCATAACCTAGAGGTGTGTTGTACAAGAATAGTGCGCTCATTTAATTTTCCTGCCCTTCTATAAAATCAATCATCTGAACATAGTTGTCGTTGTCCATTCCACAGCCCATATCAGACAGCACCGAAAGTACCAGATAAATGGAAACGGACTTATCGCAAATCTCATCCAGTACCTCGGTAGCATCCCTTAGTGCTTGATACAGCTTAATCTTCTGGTTAAGGTTCATTTTAATCCTCCGCTATATACCTAGCAATCCTATCAAAATCCTCTGCTTCAATAAGATGACTGATAGCATAAAGGATGTCAATCGGTGTAACACTTTCATGGTATTGCTCAGATAGCACTTGTGCGATCTTCTCCAACCCTTCTTCCATCATGTTTAGTTTGTTTAGGTTCATTTCAACAATCCCATTCATAAAGTGCTGTATTGACAGCCTCACATACATTCTTACCGTTAGATGCAAAATCATATGCAAATGTTGTAACAACTTCATGCAACATCCCACATTTAGTTGCAGTTTCAATCATCATCTCAATAGCAGTACGTTCTTCTTGCATCTTCCGCATGTATTTATCATGTTCCTCGTCAGCAGCAAAGATAGCAAACTCAATATCGTTCAGGTCAGTAAGATCATTCATGTTGTTTCCTCGAAATGAATACATCCAAAATCTTCAGCAACACGCAAAGCAGCGAAATAACCGCCTCCATCAACCACAACAGCTTTAGATTGATATTGCAAAACAGAGCGCATATCTTTGCAATGGTAGATTCGTTCACACTCATGGAACTCTGATTTCACTTCTTCCCAATCTTCTCCATCATATGTAACAATTTCTTCTCCAAAGAACTTACAGTTTTTACAAGTATTCATTTAATACCCCCACCCTTCTGTGTCATGCCAACCATTTGTATACCCAACAAATGTACGAAAATCTCTACCCATGTCATATGGGTTGATCGTGTACAACTGACGCCATCCCCACATTCGCATACGTTTTGCTTTGGTGCGTTGTTTGATGCTACTCATTTAATACTCTCCAGCCATTTATTGTACAATCCTAGCATACGTTTACTGAGAATGCAAACATACATTTTCTCACCTTTGCGTACGCATCCACGGAACATCCACTGCAACATCTCTGACAAAGCAAAGTTGTCTTCGTCAATACCATATCCATAGTCTTGCAAGAAAGCCTGCACAACAGCATTAGGATAGCGGTTCAGGCAGTGTACAAGCAACTTCTTGTTGGCAAGCTCATTGGTTGCACGACAAGAGCAATCCACCCAACACTTATTGATTACAGTGTTACCGTATTCATCTCTCACTCCTTTGATAATGCTCTCTGGCTTGTAGCCTTTAGCTGAAATCTTTCTACTATTGCTTCTTGAAGGATAGGCATAAGTCTTAGGGAATGTGTACATCACATCTTCTGCTTTCATTCCTAAACTTCTACCAAGGCCAGTAATAGCATTCTCAATCGGTTTCAACTTATTATTAGACTCATCATACCAATTGTATGACAAAGAGCCAGTTCGGAACTTACTTGTGTGTTCAAACCCAACAATTTCAATCAGTGAAGCAATCCGTTCCTTCACGCCCCTACTATCCACAACAACATCAGTGAAATCTGCTGTATCAATCTTGTGAAGTTGTAGGAACTTATCAAATACACTCCCCTTGAACAAATAACTTAGGACAATGAACCGTTCAGCGGCAGCAATCAGTTCAATCGGAAGCTGCACCACCATCATGTGTTGTGAACGTTTGGCTGCATACAACATCCCCTCATCACACAACCATTTGAACTTCCCATACTTGAATCCATTGTTAGGTACTTGCTTTATCCAACTAACCTTACCATTCTCTTCATCAATAGAGATTGTGTTGTTGTCAAGCAGGAACTCTTTGTCTGTCTTAGTGAATCCATCAAGACCAGAGATTACATCTAGCTCTTCGTCCAGTACAACAATGTACTTCTGTGACTTAATCCAGTCAAGATGGTGCTTTGTCATCTCTGAGAACAAAGCATGTGTACAGCTTACATTCTTTCCTTCCTTTAGCAGTCTCAGGAAGTCTACACCTTTCCCACTGATTATACGTTCAACACCATCTTCATCGAAATAGGTTGTTGTAGCATGTTCAGGACTGTAGAACTTAGCATACTTACAACCATACTCTGTATCAGCAATTCTTCCTTCAGCTTCCGACAGCAGTGGTGTTACGTAGATGTACCTTTGGTTTAGGTTGTTATCAAACCAGTTCAAGATAGCAGTAGTCTTACCAGAAGACATGATTGCATCTAAAATCTCTACTTTGTTAGTCATTTTTTACCTCTAGTTAATAGCGTGTTGGAAGGATATGTTATCTAACAAACCGTTTTTAACACGCTGAATTTGTTGAACTTTTTCATATTCTTGAGATAGCATATGTCGCATGACAATCCACAACAGGTAGCAACAATCTACCCTTCATGCTCAAATTGTACACCACACCGCACCAAAGTCAACACAATGTTGCTATAAGTGTAGAATTAGAGATGCTACTAAAGGTATGACTAGAGTAGGGCGTTTTGTTTGGCTTTTCAGCCAACCAAGCCCGCCTTTGCTTTTAGTTGTTTAGTATAATTATTTTAATAAAGAAATTAAAGTTATAGAAATTTGTGTTTGTATAAAAATAAGCTATTGACAGATAGCAAAAGGGATGTTACATTCCGTTTAGATACTACTTATAGGTGAAGTAAATGAAAACTCTTTCTTACAGTGTACAAGAAGATAAGATTGTGTTGTGTGTAAAAACAAACAACAAGACAAAGGAACACATTGTCTGGAAAGAAGGGAAGAACTTGTTGTTTCCAGAATGCTACACTGAATGGAACGGAATACTCTCCGATGCCATACAGTCTGTGTTGTTTAAACTTCGTATCAAACACAACAAAGCACGAATTGAAATCATTCGTGGCAGCAGCGACTGTCTATGGGACTTCGTAGAGAAAATCTTGTTGTACATTGATGATAAGTATGTTTGTATGTTTGTGTTGAAAACACAGGACGAAATGTACAACAGATGGGATGTGTTTGAGAAGGTGTTCAGTGAGGTGGGGTATGTTGTGGCTAGAACTGATTAAGAAGATTGGTTGGATTCGTATTTGTTACATAGCCCTATTGTGTTCGTCACTAGCTTATGGTTGGGTAGTACATAGGCATAGCCTGAAGCTGGAAGGTGAGCTTGTTATATCAAGAGCTAATGCTGAACAGCAAAGAATCGTGCTTCAAAGCATAGCTTCTAGGACAGAACAGAATGAAAAGCAAATGGAAGCATTAAACACACAACTGGAACAGCAACAAAAGAATAATTCTGTTGTTGTGAAGAAGATGTTGTCTGTAAAGAAACCTTCTTCTTGTGTTGAAGCTATGACGTATTTGAAAGACAATGCTGCTACAGCAGATTGGAAATGAGGAAGATATGAATGGAAATTGTTTTAAACGGAGTTTCAAACCTCTTCTCGGTGTTGTGTTCTTTGCCGGAACTGTTTCAGCTTGCTCTACATGCAAGCCAGTATATGTTGCTACAGCTATCCCTTCTCCACCATTGGTTTCTAGACCAGTTCTGGAAATAAGCAAGATTGGGAAAGATAGCAGTGATGGAGATGTTGTTGTAGCCTATCGTGTTACGATAGAACAGCTATTGCAATACAGCGGAAGCTTGGAACAAATCGTTAAGACATACAGCGATATGTCTAAAAACAACAATAATAAATTGGAGAAATAAATTATGTCAGGACGATGTGTCTGTTGTGATAACAAACTATTCCCGGCTGAATTGGCCAGAAAGCTGCCTGATGGAACACCTGAAGATATGTGTTCTACTTGTCGTACAGCTTCTTTCCATCCGAAGGATTGGCATGAGTACCAATTGGAACATCTAACAGAACCTTTGGCTTGCTTTGGAAATAAATTTACAAAGTATAGTGAATAAGGGGTTGACAAACTGGAACAGTATGTTATAACTGTCTTGTAGGCAGCATCTTTTGTGTTACAATATAACATTCACGGAAGGTTGTGGTGCTGCTTGTTGCCGGACTGTAGTTGGGAAAGTCGCCAGAACACTCTTGTAGTGTATCAGCGCGAGGATGCTGACTACCGCCGTGCAACAAATTCCTAGTGAGAAGCCGAACTCACTTTAATCAAAGGTAACGGGAAGTGGGAAGCCTAGCAAGACCTGTCTAAACTCCGAGTATTCAGGCCAAGCCATACGAATACAATTATTTTAATTAAATAATTAAATGGCTTGTATATAATGAGAGGTGTATATGGATTGGGTGTTTCCCGGTCGCAGCTCTCATTCTCTCTTTGCTGCGTGGGCTACACCGATTGTAGCAATTGACATGGAACCGCTGGAAGCAACGGTTGAGCGCAGCACACTTTATTTTAAGATAGATGGCCCCTCCCTCTTGGCGTAGGCTTACGTTGGGGTTTTTTATTTGTTGATTCATTACCTACGGTCTTGAATCGTGGCACCACCTCGTCGCCGATAAGACTGGGGTATTTCGCTGTCTTCGCATAGTGGCCGATTGCACTGGTTTTAATAGAGAAAAAAAAAAATATGAACCACTTCACGTGCCTAAGCTGTGGAAATGTTTTTGTACCTAAATCTTATGGGAATAAGAACATCTACTGTAGTAATGCTTGCCAAGCGGATCACAGATACGAAAGTAACATTAAGGAGTGGTTGTCTGGGAACTTAGTTGGCTGGAAAGGTAAAACCAAGCAATTAAAAAGCTTTGTAAGAAAATATCTGCATTCCACTAGGGGGACACAATGTGAGGTCTGTGGGTGGGATAAGCGCCACTCCGATGGTTCTATTTTAACAGAAATAGATCACATAGATGGCGATGCTGAAAATTGCACATTAGAGAATCTAAGAATACTCTGCCCTAATTGCCACTCACTCACCCCTACATTCAAGAACAGGAATACTAATTCTAAAAGGGAAAGGTAGGTAATCCAGCGGAGAAATCCCACATCCGTTCGAATCGGATAGACAGCACCAATCAAAATACAGGAATTTTAGCATGGTTGATACAACTAAGGAATCGACATGCTGGCCTGTCAATTCAAATGATGAAATTGTTATTGTAGATGGGGATGGTAGCAACACAGTTGTTGCTCATTTACCAAATGAATTTGTTCCAGTTTCCCCTACAAACAAACGTGTAAAGATGGTGTTACCTGATAACATCTCAAGGCAATGGCACGGGTGGGTTGATTACAACGATACAGCAACACAATCTACCCCTTTGGTAGTTGTTCCTAACGTGGCCAAGAAGCTCACTAATGATGGATTGGGACAGTACACAAATCGCGTCTATCAGTCAAAATACATTACAGACATTTGGAACACATCTACCAATCAGCTTAGTTTCAGTGAGTTTCAAATCGGAGATACGGTTGATTTCCGTATCGAGTTTGACATCACAACCAATGCTAACAATCAGGAGGCTCGTGTAGAGTTTCATTTAGGTGTTAGCGACCCGAACGCATACACAATTGTAGCATCCTCTCCCCTTATCTACAAAGCCTCTGGAACATATAAGGTTCACGCAATCACCAGCTTTTATATTGGTAATGAATTGACGTTGAATAATCCGGGTGAGATATACATCTTGTCAGACGATAACGCCACAGTGAAAGTTGGCGGATTCTTTATCAAATATACATTGCAGCCTCGTGCTGCCACATAGTTATTAGGAGAATAGGGATTATGAGCGTTGACGCTTCTAAACTAGAAAATGAAATGAGCATAATCCGTGACCCGGACGATCAAACCCGACAGCTTAAAGTTGGAGCAAATGGTCAGGTTTATGTTGAGTCGTATAATAGCGGAAAGATTAATCGTGTTTCTGTAACATCCATTACCAACACTGCTGCCGCATACAGCGCATATGATTGTATTGGTGGGTTGCTTACACTCAATGGTGTATTGCGTGCAGGTATTGAATCTGGGCTTCTGCAATATGCTTCTTGTGATTTGATTGATAATCGCTCTACAAACCTCACTCTCTGGTTGTTTAATGCTAACCCGACAGCATCTACGATTTCTGATAAGACAGGTTTCGTGCTTCACAAGAATGATGTGGCAAAACGTATTGGGGTTGTTAGCCTAGTCAATGCCGCTACTGGTAATGCTGGTGGTGGAAGTGGTATCCAGTCTGTATATAACAGTGGCCCTGCGGCTATGCCTATCAGTGGTACTACAAACGGCGTTGTATATGCAGCTCTTGTTACTGAAGCAGCAATCACCCCTTCTACTACCAGCGATATTCAAAAACTAACCCTTTCTGTAGTGGTGGACTAAATGGATGTAAAATACCTGACTGCTGAAAATCCTCAAGAAATTGTTATTGATTTTACCAAGTCAGGTGATGCACCTGCAATTCTTACTGCTTTAGGTGCAACATTCTCTCGTTCACAAACACGCTACCGCTGGAATGCAGACGGCAGTTTGACTAATCTGGCATCGGATACAATGCCGATTACTTGGACACCCGGTATCGGATGGGCCTATAAACCAGAGTTTGCAGTTATTTCTAGGTGGACTCAAAGTAACACTCCCTCTAATTCTTCTTGGACTAAAACAGGATATACTGTACCGGGAACTACAATAGCTTCCCCTATGTCTGGACTGAGTGCCTATTTCATTAGTGAGACTGCTACAACAGCAGTGCATGAAGTAAGTAGAACGCAATCTGCATCTAGTGGTGCTGTGTATTGCATTCACGGAGTTGTGAAAGCAGAAGGAAGGCGATATGTTGCTATCCTGTTCAAGACTACAAACAGTGTATTTGCTGGAGAAACTGTTGTCTTTGATTTGACAAACAAAACAATCTTTTCTAATCCGTCAAACATTCCCTGTGGGATTTATGATAGGAATGGGTTTGTTGAGATTTATGCTACAGCAATTGCTGCTGCTACCGCCACAGGTACGATGTCAATTGTGGGGTGTAGTGATACTGGTGTTCCTTCGACTACGACAACATATGCAGGAGATACAGCCAAGGGGTTTTGGTGGTTTAACATTCAGCAAACATCTGCTAGATCGCTACCTCCTGTAATTGTTACAACTTCTGGAACAGTAACCCTCACCGCCGATTCGTTGTCTATTCCGGCAGCAAACATTTCGCGGTTCGATTCCAATAATACATCCATTGTAGCCGACTACGCGATTCTTCCGTATCCAGCCAATAGCACTGGTTCATTATTTGCTATGGCATTCAATGCTGGAAATCTTGGTCAAGTTTATTTTAACTTTGCTTCTGGTGAAATGAATACGCAAAATTCTGCTAGTGGTATAACAGTTCTAGCAACCCTTCCTGCTCGTAAAGGACTTGACACTCTTGCTGCTGGATTTTCTCGTGGTCTTTCCAGATTATCTGTAGATGGTAAGTACATTAACAGTAGTTCCGCTACAAGGCCAACACAAGCAGTTACGTTATACATAGGGAGTACAAGAACATTTGGTAATCAGTTCTCCAACCCTATATTGAAACTTGAGATTTATAAAAACTCGCTATCCCCTCAACGTTTGGCACAACTAGGACGATACATACCATGATTGATGGCTATTATATTTTTCCAAATAAAGCTACAGCGGATGCTGCTATTGTTGCCGCTGGATTTGAGTTGCAAGAAGGTAGCAACTACAGCTTTATCCATTCTAATGGATATGGGAAGTTTTGGGGAGAAGGGTTTGACCCTATTGGTGTTCCATTAGTTCCAGACCCCAACAACCCCGACCCCAATGCAGATTGGATTTATCTGGACGGTGTGCATTTTCTGTGTCGCATGTATGGGACAACGCTTCCGTCTAATCTGTCATCGTATTATATCTCAGATACGTCTCAGTGGCTTGAGACTTACGGTGAATATCTTCAGACAGAAGAAACAATGTAAATAAGAGGTGGACAGTATGGAAGAGAATAACGAAGTTATTGTCTCATCCAATAAAGGCGGACGCCCGACATTGAAAGAGAAGCCCCTTGGTAGGGCTTCTAATACGATGGTAGCGCGTAAGCTTGGTAACGTAGCCCCTGAAGCAATGGACTTGATTATCGCGGCTATGCGAGATACCAATGAACCTATGAAAGAACGTACCAAGAATGCTCAATGGATTGTCAGCACAATGATGAATAGCTTGAAAGAAGTTGATCGTCAAGAGCTGCAACGCTACACCATTGAAAAGCTCAAGAAAGAGAATGGTGGTAAAGAGCTTGAGAACGAAGATAATACGGAAGTAGGATTTGAATTCACTCCGTATCTCGTAAAGCAAGCCTGACGTAAGGAGCAACATCTATGAATAAGTACGATGTTGCTGCAAAGATTCACAGGGATGTGAATAAGTCAGTAGAATACAAAAAGGATTTAGAACAGTATTCGCTGCCAGATTATTGGACAATTGCTGGAAAATATGGTGATTGTGAAGATTATGCCTTGCTGAAGAGAGCAAGGTTGTTAGAGATTGGTTGGGATAGCGATAAGCTTGGTTTGTGTATTTGTTTTACTGAGACAAATGAAGGGCATTGTGTATTGTACGTTAACACAGATAAAGGTGCTTTCATTCTGGATAACAGATATTCAAATCCAGCCACACCATCTCTTCTCCCTTATAAATGGGACAGTATGTTATGCAATGGAAAATGGTATCAGTTGTCTGGTTGGCAATGATAATGAATGGTTGTGTTGTTAGTAATAATGAACAACCAATCCTAGGGAAGCAAATCCCTGCCCACAAACAGTGGGAAGACTATTGCCAAAGAAATAATACGGATATTGATTGCGTAAAGGGTATTGACAAGTAGGAAAGTGGTGTTATTCTGCTTTTATAGGATAATAACAGCAGGTGGATATGACTAAACAAACTAAAGAAGTGATTGGCCCGAAAAGTCGTAAGCAGGAAATGTTTATTACTTCTAAAGCCGACATTGTATTTTTTGGTGGTGAATAAGCGCCTCCTGTTTTGTAAAAACAAAAACCCCTCTAATTCAGGGAAACCCTAACGTAAAGTCGAGGGCAATCCTGAGCGAAGCTTAGTCTACCCAAGCGTAGGTAAGAGTTACGAAGTGACTACTAAGAACGTGCAGAGACTATGGCCGATGAGTGTAAGCCAGTAGGTGTCAAGCGACATCGAAACGGGGGGCATACCTAACGGTATGAAGATATAGTCCGACAACATCATAAATGGTGGAAAGAGGGTAGCGTCTCTAAAACTGAAAGGCAGCAGGTAGCGGCAAGTCATACTTGGGTGTAATGGACTTTCTGCAACACATTCATCATAGGAATTTCCGTGGGGTATTTACCCGAAGAACTACTACACAGTTAAAAGGGCCGGGTGGATTGCTTGATAAGGCGATGGACTTATTCAAGCGGGTTGACCCGAAGGTTCGCTATAAAAGCATGGAAAACAAGTTTGTTTTCTCGTCTGGTGCTGAGATATATCTTAGGCACTTTGAACATTTAAAAGATAAAGACAACTGGCAAGGTATGGAAATATCTGAAGCACTTATTGATGAGTGCGTTCAGTACGAAGAAGAAATGTTCATGTACATTCTCTCCCGCCTCCGTAATCCGAGTTGTCCAGAAGTGAAGCCAAGAGTCCGTTGCACAATGAACCCAGATTCTAGCTCATGGGTGAAGAAGTGGATTAGTTGGTGGCTTGATGAGGAAGGGTATCCTATCGAAGAAAGGTGTGGCCAGATAAGGTATTTTGTCCGTAGAGACAATACTAACTACTATGCCGACACACCCGAAGAGTTGATGGAACAGTTTAAAGTGAAGCGTGAGCTTGTGATGAGCTTCACTTTCATTAATGCCACATGCTACGATAATCCAGTTCTTATGGAAAATCAGCCTGAATATGTTGGATGGCTTGAAGCTCTTGGTAGGGTTGAAAAAGCTAGGCTTCTGTGGGGCAACTGGAATGTGTCGGCTGAAGGGACGGGATATTGGAAGAAAGAGTGGTGTGAAATTATACCCCTCCCCCCTGTAAATATCACAAAGAAAGTAAGAGCATGGGATATTAGCGGAAGTGTTCCGTCTGAACTAATGCCTGACCCTGACTGGACAGTTGGAACTTTAATATCGAAAGACAAGTACGGAAATTACTATGTTGAGGATGTTGTAAGATTTAGAGCTAGGCATGGTGAAGTGTTTCAACGGATTCTTGAAACCGCAAGACAAGACGGAGATGACGTACTTATTGTAGTACCTCAAGACCCCGGCAGCGCGGGTAAGCAATATGCCTCCACATTAGTTCGTGATCTTGCTGAACATGGATTTTATGCTAAGTCAAAACATACATCTAAGTCTAAAGTTCAACGTTTTGCCCCATTCTGTGCAGCATGTGAATCTGGAAATGTCAAGATTGTAGCCGGTGAATGGAATGATGCCTTTATCCAAGAACTAGAAGGCTTTGATGGTAGCAGGCGAGTCCACGATGATATTGTGGACACATGCGGAGATGGATTCTCCATGCTAGCAACTGGAATATCAATTCCAACATTCTCACTTCCTGAAACTACATCAACATCAAGGTTTGGTTTTGCATAATCAACTAACAAAAAGGAGAGAAGCCTTATGGCTGAAAAAGAGCTAGAAGATTTCACTCAGCTTAGTTCTGATGGCGCTCCAATCCCCCGAATGAAGATGACTGAAATCGGCTATAGCGGCTTGAATGTCAGCAGCGGGATTATCTTTGAAGAGGCTAGACGAGAACTTCGCTGGCCTACCAGCATTAAAACCTACAAGGAAATGCGTAAAGATACAACAATCTCTGCCGCCCTTAAAGCATACGAACTAATGATTAGTCGTGTCAAGTGGGATGTTGAAGCATGTGAAGATGCAACAGACCAACAGAAACTTCGTGCAGAGTTTATTGAATCCTGTATGAACGATATGCAAGGAAGTTGGCTTGAGTTTATCAAGGAAGTTACTACAGTATTTACATATGGACATGCCGTAATCGAGAAGGTTCCTTATCGTAGGCGCTACGCCAATGGTAGTAAATATAATGACGGGTTTGTTGGCTTACGTAAGCTTGCTCCACGAAGTCAAGATAGTATTACCAAGTGGGTGTTCAGCGAGGATGGGCGAGAACTGATTGGGCTTGAACAGACCATTGTCAACAACGGTGACTATATTCGTTATCAACCCACAGGGACACCAATCTTCATCCCTCGTGACAGGTTCATGTTGTTCCGTACAGATGCTACGAAGGATAATCCAGAAGGGACATCTCCTTTGTCCAATTGCTACATTGCTTATCGCTTCCGTAAAGAATTGGAAGAGATTGAAGCTGTTGGTTATAGCAAGAACATTAACGGTGTTCCGATTGTCTGGCTGCATCCCAAGTTTATGGCTGATGATGCTAGTGAGGCCGACCAAGCAGTCTATACCTACTATAAGAACATGGTTCGCAACCTTCAGATGAATGAGCAAACAGGTATTGTTATGCCGCTCATGTATGATGAAGGGAAGAACAAAATGTTCGATTTTGAGCTTCTTTCCGTAGATAATACGACAGCACAATATATTGCTCAAGCGATTACCAGATACGACAACAAGATTCTTACTGCTCTCTTTAGTGACGTTATGCGGCTTGGGCAGGATGGTGTTGGGAGTTATTCCCTTGCTGATTCTAAAACCAACCTGTTGGCTATGGGCATTGAAGCCCGTCTGAAAGAGATTCAAGACACGCTCAATAATGACCTGATTCCTTGGTTGTACAAGATGAACGGATGGCGTGATGAAGAAATGCCTAAGTTTGTTTATGGGGATTTGGATGAGATTGACCTTGAAGCATTCAGTAAAGCTATCCAGCGAATCAAAGCTGTCGGGCTGATTACACCCACTGCCAAGAATGTTAATTACATTGCTGAAGTGTTGGGACTTCCTGATGAAGTTGAAGATGATATTGACCAAGAAGAATTGAATGTCTTGCTTGGTAAGCCCACATCAAGAAGCGGGGATGGTATGGATAAGGGAGCCGGTAACGGAACTTCTGATTCTGTAGCAGAGGACGATAATAGTAGCCTTAACGCTGAAAACAAGGGATGAATAAAGGAGAAATACAATAATGGGGAAGTTGTTACGCTTGACTAACAAGTTGTACAACACCCCTCATTTGATGCTTCCGGCATCTCTTGAGCGAGTGTTTACTTATCTGGATGATCGAAATAATCATGCAGAGCTTGCTGTACAGTTGGAAAAGAAACCAAAAGAACGAAGTGTTCAATATGTTGCTGAAACGCAAGTGGGAGTGCTGTCTGTAAAAGGCCCACTCACTTATATTGAATATGAAGCAATGTGCGGTGAACAAAATAGCTCTTATCAGCAAGTCGTAGATGACTTTGATAAACTTGCTAGTATGGGAGCCAAGACAATTGTAATGGATGTTGACAGTCCGGGTGGCGAAGCTTATGGGATGATGGAAACTGGTCGTTATCTTCGCAAACAAGCAGACCAGAAAGGTATTCATCTGGTTGCCTATGTTGACGGATTAAGTGCTTCTGCTGCCTTTGGTCTTTCTGTCGCTGCACATGAAATTGTTGCCAATCCTGACGCTGAATTAGGAAGCGTTGGTGTTGTTGTAAAACTTAGGAATATGAATAAAGCCATGAACAATATGGGTGTTGAAGACACTTATATTTATGCAGGTGATAGTAAGATTCCTTTCAAAGAGGATGGTAGTTTCCGAGAAGATTTCTTGGCTGACATCCAATATAAAGTCGATGCTCTATATCAACAGTTTACTGAGTATGTTGCGGATATGACGGGAATCGACGTAGGTGTTGTTAAGTCTACTCAAGCAAAAGTGTTGATGGCTAAAGACGCTGTTGATATTGGATTTGCCGATAAGGTGATGACACGAGAAGATTTTAGTAACTATCTAGCTGACCTAGTGGAGAAACCTATGCGATTCTCTTTCAAATCTAAAGGGGAAAATAAAAACATGACTACTGATGTCATTGAACAAGAAGCTGTTGCTTCGCTGCAAGCTGATCTGGAAGCTGCTGTAGCAAAGAATAGCGAACTGGCTGCCGCTCTGAATGCTCAGAATGAAGCATTTGAAGCTGCTCAGGCTCAAGCTGCTGAACTGCAAAAGGCTGTTGCTGATGCTCAGGCTCAGATTGCTCAAATGCAAACTGCCGCTGCTCAGGAAGCGTCTAACAAGCGTCTTGCTGCTCTGGAAGCTGTTGTTGACCAAGATCAAGCCAAGGTTCTCCATGCCTCGCTGTCCGGTCTTGATGATGCTGCTTTCGCTACAGTTGTTGCATCCCTGCAATCCAAGGCTGTTGAGGAAGAAAAGGCTTTTGCCGAAAAAGGAATCACTGGTGGCGATGCTGAGCCGGTGCAAGAAGACAAAGCGTCGGCTGTCCTGAAAGCCAAGTACGCACCTAAGTAATAACAAACAAGGAGAATAAACATGGCTGCATTGATTGCCACTGAAGGTACACGTATTGGCAATGTCGTCAAGTACGAGTTTGAGCCTAACGCTGGCTTCTGCCGCAAGGCTGTAACCGCTTATGAAGCGTCCCTGAAGACTTACACCCCCGGTACTGTTCTGGGTAAAACTCTGGTTAGCGGCGCTGCTGCTGCCGTAGCTGGCTCTGGTAACACTGGTAACGGCGCGATGGGAAGCATCACTGTTTCCTCTCATGCTCGTATCGGTACCTACACCCTGCGTATTACCGCTGCTGCCAGCAACGCTGGTGCTTTTGAAATTCGCAACCAAAATGGTGCGCTGGTTGGCACTGGTAACGTAGCTTCGGCTTTCGTTGGCGCTGGTCTGGCCTTCACGCTGGCTGACGGCTCTACCGATTTCATCGTTGGTGACACTTTCACCATCACTGTGTCCGGCACTGAAAAGTACAAGATTCTGGAAAACAACGCAACCGATGGAAGCAACGTGTTTGCCGGTATCTACATTGGCGGAACTGTCGGTGCTTATGGCGATACTTCTGTTGCTGCCACCACTGATACCACTGTGCTGATTCTGGAGCGTGGCCCTGCCATTGTTGCCAAGAATGCCCTCACTCTGGGTAGTTCGATTGATACCACTCCTGAGAAGGATGCTATCTACGCTCAAATGGCTGCTGTCGGCATTATCGCTGAAGCTCAAATCTAATAATAAGGAGATATAGGTAATGGCCGTAGTTCGCTCTTACACCGATGCTTTTCAGATCATCGACCGCACACCGGAAATTAATCTGATTCCTAACCAGTGGGGTATTATCACTCAATCTGGTATTTTCCCCGCTACTGAAGGTGTCACCACTTCCACTGTTAGCATGGAACAAATCACCAAGTCTGGCGCTGTTATGGTTGACCGGATTCGTGGTGAACGTAACAACGTTTCTAAGGATTATGTGCGTAAGCTGTATTCCTTCAACGTTCCTCACTTCCCGCTGGATGATGTTCTGAAGCCGGAAGATATTGCTTCTCGCTCTGCCTACGGCACTGTCGATCAAGCTGAACAAGAAGGGTTGGCTCTGGCTCGTAAGATCGAACGTATCCGTATGTCGCATATGCAACTGAAGGAAAAGGCGTTTGCTCAACTGCTGGCTGACGGCACGATCTACGCCCCGAACGGTACGATTTCTACCAACTTCTATACTGAGTTTGGTATCACCCGTAAGGAAATTGATTTCGTGTTTGGTACGTCCACCACTGACATCATGGGTAAAGTGGAAGAAGGTATTGCCCACATCATCGACAACCTGCAAGCAGGTGGTGAAGTGGCTACTGGCTTTATCGCCTTCTGCTCTCCGGGCTTCTTCAGCAACCTGATTAAGCACGCCAAGGTGCAAGCTGCCTACACCTACTACTCGTCCACTCAAGAGCCGCTGCGTCAGCGTCTGGAGAGCAATCTGCCGATGGGTACTCGCGTGTTTGAATACGGTGGTGTACGCTTCATCGAATATCGTGGTTCTGACTTCGGTGGCACTGCGTTTATGACCGCTAACGAAGCACGCCTTGTTCCTGCTGGTACTATGGATGTGTTCGGTGTGTATGCCGCTCCGGCTAACACGATGAGCACGATAAATACCCAAGGTCAAGAGTCTTATCTGTTTACTCACCGCGACCCGATTGATGGCTCTGTCATCATCCGTTCGGAAATGAACCTGCTGGCTGTTGCTCGCCGTCCGGCTGCTGTTGTCCGTCTCTATAGCTCGACCTGATTTATAGGTTGACAATGAATCTACTTGTGTTATATTCATCTTTTTAATCAGAGGTGGACATAATGCAAGTAGTGGATTTGACAGGTAAGCAGTATGGAAATCTGCTCGTAATTAAGCGGGCAGATTTCAACATTGGTAAACGGATTGCTTGGGAATGTATCTGTTCTTGTGGGAACAAAACAATTGTACCAGCAAACAATCTCACAAGTGGTAACACAAAAACTTGTGGATGTGGGAAGTATATTGGACTTAAAGATAATACCTCACACGGACTTTGTGGTACTAAACTGCATGATATGTATAGAAATATCCGTATCAGGTGCTTTAAAGTGCACCCGCAACACAAGACATATACTGCAAAAGGAATCACTCTATGTGACGAGTGGAGTAAGTTTGAAACATTTAGGGATTGGGCCTTTTCTGCTGGATATGTAGAGGGGTTGCAAATCGACCGAATTGACAACGACGGTAACTATACACCAGAGAATTGTAGGTTCGTGAATAGGGTTGCTAACTGCCTAAACCGAGGGTGTAGGAACAAATTTGGTGTAATCGGATTAGACTACACAGAACGAGATGGGTATGTTTTAAAAATTTCGTTAAAATCAAAAAGAAAATATGTGGTAGGGTTTTTCAAAGATATAGAATCGGCAAGAGTTATTAGAGAACAGCTTGTCAATTCGTTTATCGAAAAACACGGAAGACTGCCAGATAACGAAGTTACTGAGGAACTTTGTAAAAAGTTCATGGAGGACTTCAAACAAACAATTTAGCTTTAGCCCCTTCGGGGGCTATTGTTCAAGAACATTTTAACAAGTATGTTTGAAAGAAGTGTATTTGAACAATAGAAACATAATAACAGGAGAAATACAATGGCGTACACGGGTTCTCCGGCTACGAGTGCAGTGGATAGACTCAGAATCGCTGTAGGTGATACAGATACATCTCTTGTATTTCTTGATGACGCAACATATCAATATTACTTGGATAAGAACAACAACAATGAGAAGCGTACAGCACGAGAATTGATGCCCATCATCCTGTTCTCTCTTGCCAAGATGCGCCGTGAACGTGCTTATCAGTGTGAAGTCTATGGTGCTGATACATTCAACAACTACATGCAAGCCCTGAAGCTGGCAATTAGTAATCCAGCTATTTACGATGTTGAGTTCACACCTTACGCCGGTGGTATTAGTCGTAGTGACATGCAAGATAATATGAACGATACGGATACATTGTCACCTAAAGTTTATCGTGGTGTTACTAACGATGATGGCGCTCCATCTTACCTTGAGAAAGAAACTTGGGTTGAAACTGGTTCATATTCTGGCTTCTGATTGGGAGCTATGTAATGGCTAAGAGTACAAAACTTGGTTATGAAGTGACAACCGATTTCAAAGAGCTTGATGCTCTGTGGAAACGTCTGCAAGACCTTAACCAGAAAGAAATTGAATACGGATTTATTAACGAAGAAAAATATCCTGCTGGTGATAGCAGACAAGGGATGTATGTAGCAAGTGTAGCTTGGATGCAAGAGACTGGTTTTGCTGCACCAAGGGGCTTCTCCCCTCCTCGCCCATTCTTCACCCAATCAATTCCAGATGCAGCTTCTTATATCAAAGGGGTTGCACCACACATATTCAAGCTATCGTTTCTGGGCAAAGTAGAAAAGGAAATGCTCAGGGTTGGCGCTGGCCTTGTACAAACAGTAAAGACCAGTATTGACGACGCTCAGTTCCCGCTAAACTCTGAATTGACATTAGACATGAAGTCACCTGAAACTCGTGTATTACGTGAAACAAGCTTAATGTACGACAGCATTACAGCAAGGATAGTTAATCGAGATGCCTACGGCAAACGAAAGAAGGAGGTGGATATTAAATGACAACTCCGTTGTTTTTATGCGTAGGGAAGAGCAATTACACATTTACCAGACGGGCTGGAAGCTACGTTAATGGTAGATGGCTTGATGGAACAGCTTCAACGTTCACAATCTCTTGTAACATTCAGAATAACATTCAAGGAAAGATGACTAAACTTCTTCCTGAAGGGGATAGAAGCAAGAACAGTATTATCATCCTGACTAATGGAATCTCACAATCTGTACGTACAAGTCAAGAAGGCAGTGGATTGCTGAAAGGGGATGAAGTTACTTGGAATGGTGATGTGTACGAAGTTAGGGAAGTGAATCTCTATAATCTTAATGTGCTAGATCATTATATGGCATTAGCTGTTCGTAAGGAGAAAGCATAATGTCTAAAGTGACAAACAGTACATTCACTTCCATTGAAGATAGTATCTATACAGCATTCACTTCTACACTGTCCGGCATTACAGCTTATCTTGATATGCAGAATGGTGTTGAGCCTGCCTCCCCCTATTGCCATATATTTGTTGTTAGTGAAACGCCAGTTGGTATGTCCTATGAGAGTGTGATTATTCACAACTCAAACAGAACAACAACCATGTGCCAAACATATGAAGGATTGGTAAGGTTTGTATTTGTTGGAAAGGATAAACAGTCAGGTGGCAGTGATACTAATGCAGCCAATTACGCAGAAGATTTCTGTCAAAGAATGCGAAGTGTTTATTATCGGCAGTTGTTTGCTGATAACGGCCTAAGTGTTCTACGTGTGAGTGGAAACAAGCGTTCACAACAAAAAAGAGAAACAGATTTCTATTCTGTTTTCACAGTGGATGTATCGCTGGCTTACGATAAACATTCCACGATTACGTTCCAGTCCATCGACGATGGAGCCGTAAAGGGAACACTAACTGAAGCCAACAATGTAGACGGTACGTTGCCTGTAACATTTAACTATTAGGAGATAGATAGAACATGACTGTTCTTAATGATTTGATTAGCGTCACGATTAGTCGTGAAACTGCTACAGTGCAGCGGGCTTCGTTTGCAGTCCCTTGCTTTATTGCCGCCCACACAGCTTTTGCTGAACGTGCTAAAGAATACAACAGTGTTGCTGAAGTTGGTGCAGATTTTGCTTCTACTAGCAATGTGTATAAGGCTGCTCAGAAGTATTTTGCTCAAGATCAAGGCTTGGACAAGATTGTTGTAGGTCGTCGTCAAGTTCCGTTGGTTACGATTACGCCGACCGTTGTTAATGACGCCACCTACTCTTTCACTTTGGAAGGGGAAAGCATTAGCTTCACGGCTGATTCTTCTGCCACAGCTGCTGAGATTGTTACTGGTCTGAAGGCTGCTATTGTTTCTGCTGGTGTTACTGGTATCACTACTGGTGGTACAACCACTCTGACAATCGCTCCGTCTGTGTCTGGTACTGGCTATGAACTGAAGGGGCTTAGCGCCAATCTGTCGGCTGCTAATGACGCTGCTACGGAAGAATGGGCTGACACAATCACTGCTGTTCAGAATGTCAATGATACTTGGTTCATGTTGTCTACTGAATCTCATGTTGATGCTGATGTGCTGGATATTGCTGCTGCTGTTGAAGTGCTGGAAAAGATGTATGTTTTCTCTAGCCAAGCTAGTGCTGTGAAAACTTCTTCTACGTCTGATATTTTCAGCCAGATTAAGGCTCTGAACTACGACAACACGTTCTATATCTGGAATGCTTCTGCTGATACCAATTTCATTGAATGTGCTTGGGTTGGTTATTTCGCTCCTGCTCAACCCGGCTCTAACCACTGGTGCTATAAGACGCTTTCCGGTATTACAGCGGATACGCTCTCTTCGTCCGAAGCCAATTACATCAAGAACAAGAATGGCTCTACATACGAAGCCTCTATTGGTGGCCGTGATGTCGTGATTGGTGGCAAAGTCAGTAGCAGCGAATGGATTGATGTGATGGTGTTTGTATTCTGGCTGAAGGCTCGTATCCAAGAAGGGATTTGGTTCCAGCAGATTAACAGCAAGAAGATTAGCTACACCAGTAAAGGTACTGCTGTTATTGAAGCTGAGATTCGTCGCGCTCTGGCAGAAGGTGTACAAGTTGGTGGCTTGGCTGATTCGCCTGCTCCGATTGTTTCTGTTCCGAACGTTCTCAACATCTCGTCTGCTGTCCGGGCTACTCGCGTATTGCCGGATGTTACGTTCACTGCTCGTCTTGCTGGCGCTATCCTGTATGTGGATGGTATCACCGGCACCGTGACGGCTTAATAGGAGAATATAATAAATGGCTTCTACTCGTACTTCTACATATTCTCCGTCTGATGTTAATGTTGTTATCTCTCAAGAATCCACTGGCCTGATTCATGTCATTGCCGGTTATGCTGAAGATAGTCACATTAATGTTGAACGTGATAGTGAAACTTACGAACACGTTACTGGTGTTGATAACATTGCTACTCGCGTCTATAAGGCTAACACTTCCGGTAAGGTTACTGTTTCCTTGGGTCAAGGGAGTGCTTCTAATGACATCCTCACCCTGCTGTACGCTAATGACCGTGCAAGCAAGAATAGCGATGGCTTGTTCTCTCTCACTGTGAAGGATGGCTCTGGTCGTTCTGTTGCCTTTGCTCAGGAAGCATACATCGGTGTTGTGCCTAACAGCCAATACGGTAACAGCTTGAACAACCGTGATTGGGTTTTCCACTGCACTCAGATGGAAGATATTATCGCTGGTAACTCGCTCATCTCTGCTGAAGATGTTGCTGCTATCCAACTGCTTGGTGGAACTGTTCCTACTGAATGGCAGGCTTGATAGCTTCTAGGGAATAATAATACAGGGCAAGGATGCCCTACTCTTTATATAGGAGAACAAGAGTGTACACATATTCCCCAAGTGATGTTGGAATAACATTTGCTGGAATCAACATATCTGGCTTTAGTGCTGACAATGTTGTGCGTATCAATCGTGTTGACCCGCTTTATACAAGTAAACGAGCAATGGATGGAACTGTATCCATTACACAACAGCGATACAGCACATGGAAAGTGGATGTGTTTCTTGAACAATCCAGTGAAAGCAATGATTTCCTTTCTGGTGTTCAAAAACTACTTTATGGTTCAAACATTAGCGCAATGCAATATCTTCCATTGATTGTTAAAGACAACAGCGGAACAACAATGTTCTTTGCCAAGGATGTTTGGATTGAAGCACTGCCTGAACTTGAGTTTGGACAATCGCTAGCTACAAGACAATGGACATTCATGTGTAACGATGTTGAATGTTTAATCGGCGGGAATGCCGAAGATTTATCTGGTGTTACAGAGGCTCTTGCAATTGCTTCAGCAATGCAATCAACTTTTAATATCAGTCGTAATTATGTGGATGCTGCAATCAGGGTGATAAAATGACTTCAGTAGTTTATGACCCGTCACAGAATGAAGTGAGAATTGCTGGCTACGTCTTAACAGGCGTTACATCCATTAGAGTGAATCGCGGGACAGACTCTTTCAAGAATATTGATGGAATAGACCCCGTGTATTCTGCAAGAGTGAGACAATTCACTCGACCCTTTCGCCTAACTGTCAAACTTCTGCAAACAAGCATTTCAAATGCTATCTTGCAAGACCTATATGCTTCGTCCGAAGTAAACGCCAACTCATTCTTCCGAGTTGAAGTTAGTGGTGCAAATGCCACTGACATGCAAAAACCAAATATATCATCGACTGGATATATTATGTCTGCACCTGATTTGGTCAGAGATAATGATGCAACAGAAACAGAATGGAGTTTTGTAGTTAATGCACTACAATTCACTGCTCTTACTGATTTGCTATACTAACAATTTAACTGAGGTAAATAAGAATGGCTCTTGAACAAGTAGATGTTCATCTGGGTGGCGTTGACTATAAGATTACACCTTTTGTGGCAACCAAGGGACTGGCTATTGAAGTGAAGCTGGTTAAGCTACTTGGCCCTGCATTCATGGAATTGCAGAAGGCCGCACAAGGCGATGGTAGCGAAGATGCTGTCCTTGGTGAAGCGATTAATGTCTTGATTGGACAAATGGATAAAGTGGACGTCGTGGCACTGATTAAAGAATTGGTGAGCAATGTCAGTAAGGGAACAATGGCCATCAACTTTGATCAGGAGTTTGCACAACGGTATGGTGTGCTGTTTGACTTGATTAAGGAAGTGTTGAAAGTTAACTTCTCTGATGTTTTTTCAAAGCTAGGTTTAGGCATCGGGGCTTAAACACTAGCGAATCTGAAATTGATTCAGGTACAAAACGCTTATACAAAGAGATTGAAGAAAAGTTCACAGTAGATGTTCGTATTCTCAATCTCTTGTCTGCTGAAGAAAGATACTGTACGTATCACGAATTACAGACAGTGTATAGCGTTCCCGACTTTTATGACATGCTGGAAATGATGGATGTTAATGCTGCATTGAGAGATGACAGCAGGCGACGTAGCCAAAAAGAATAATAGGAGAAGGGCATGGAACTGGCAAAGCTATTTGCTACTGTAGGTTTTAAAGTAGACAAGGAAGGGTTGACAGCGTTCCGTGCTGAGATTGCTGATTTAAAAGTACAACTGAAAGAAGCAGCAATACAAACAGGAAAGCTCAAGAATCAGCTTACAGGGCTGACAGCACAATTCAAATCATTCCAGAAGATGACTGACACCAAGGGTGTTACGAAGTGGATGGATGGTATTGAGAAAAGCGTCACTCACCTGAACAACATGCAAGTTGCTGTTAGTGGACAAGCTCAGAAATCTGAGATGTGGGCTGATAGGTTTGCTTCTTCCATCTTCAAACTTCATCAAGCTATCACTGGTAGAAAGAATGAAGTAGCTGAATATGCACAAGCAATCATGTTGCTTGCTGCTAACTTTGAAAGGTTGAAAGCTGCTACAGCAGGAATTAGTAGATTTAGACAAGTTCCATCAAGTGCTATTAGTCAGACAGGTGCTGGATATGGTGGGGCTAGAGAGAATGCTGGCCGCCCTCGTGGAAACGGATATGAATCTAATCAGTATGTAGGGTATTGGGGGAGAGCATCTGGCATTGCTAAGTCTGGCCCTGCTGCCTTCCTTCGCCCTATGCTTCCAACGGGTATGGGATTGTTTAATGCTGTTGCTGGCGGGTATGCAATCAAAGAACTGATTGCAACTGGTCGTGAAATGATGCAGATGGAGAATATGCTCAAGGCAATCTCCGGTGATACTGCAACATTCAATCAGAATCTAAAGTTCGTAAAACAGACAGCAGATGAACTCGGTATCTCTATCCTTGATATGGGTCAGAGCTATGCCAAGATGTTCATGTCTGGCAAGGAACAGTTTAGTACTGAAGTTCTTCAAAAGAGCTTTAAGGGCGCTCAAAGTTATTTCCGTTTGTTGGGGATGAGTGCTGAAAAGATCAATCTTGCTAACAAAGCTATTGAACAGATGTTCAACAAGCAGAAAGTAAGTAGTGAAGAACTGAAGGGGCAGTTGGGTGAACATGCTGCTGGTGTGATGCAATACTTCGCTCAGGCTGCTGGAACAGATGTACAAGGTCTGTTCAAGATGATGGAAAACGGGAAGGTTGGCACTGACGTTGTTGTTAAGGCAATGCAAGCTATGGGGGATTTTGCCCTAGCATCTCCTGAGTTCCAGAAACAGCTTAAAATGTCTGCTGCTGCACAAGAACGTTTCAACAACAAAATGCGAGAGTTTTCCAAAGTAATGATGGAAAGCGGCTTGGATGAGTTGTTGACAGAGATGTTCGGAGCCCTTACTAAACTTGTTTCAGTTCTTACCCCGTTGTTCAAAGGGTTGCTGCTTGTTATAAAAGGACTTAAAGAGCTTGGAACTGTTATATCAAACAATAAGGAAGATATAAAAGGGTTCTTGGCAGGGTTCTTCGGAACAGGCGGCCTACTCGCAGCATTTGTACTTCTCAAGACACAAGGGATTGGCGGTGCTATTAGTTCCATGAATCAGTTTACCAAACTGCTGTGGGGTGCTATTCCGCCAATGGCTAGGCTGGTTGGCTTAATGGGCGGGTTGATATATGTAGCCCAATCCGTAGCTGACTACATGAATGGCGAAGATAATTGGGTTCATGGGTGGCAGCTTGATATTGAATATGCCATGATTCTTTGGGATACGTTTATTCTGAAAGTGTTGAATGGGTGGGAAGAAATGAAAAGAGGGATTAATCCTTTCTTCGATAAAAACTCTTTCAACTATAATTCTGGTGAAGTTCAGAAGAAGATTTATCAGTCAATGGAAATGAATGGTAATACGCCAAGCGGAAAGACACCTGAGCAAGTTAAAGAAATGTTTCAGAAGTTCAATGAGCAAAATAAGCCAAAGATTTCTGAAAGACTGACAAACCCGCAAAGCTCAATAATGAACTTCAATATCAACTTCAATGACCTCCCTGCACAAGCTGCTGACGCATTGAAGAATGGAGACATGCGTGAGTTTGGTGTTGGTGTGGGAAGTGTCCTTCGTGTCGGCGGGTTAGGGATTTACAGTTAATAAGGAGAATGCTACAGCATGATTTACGTCATAAAAACACAAAACAATGATGTTATCTTGTTTGATAGCATTCTCTCTTTCTCTGAATCTTATCAAGGAAGTGTAACGTCTCATCCCGTTGAAGATGGAACTAAAATCAGTGACAACATTGTTACTGAAAATATCAAGCTGAAGATTCAAGGAGTGGTGAGTGATTACAACTTCTGGAATCCTTTGAAAGATGCAGCTAATGCTGCTGTTCCGTATTACAATCAAGGAACCCCTCGTTTTGATTCAATGGGGGTGATTGACAGTAATCTTAATCCATCATTCTCTGATGCTCAAGCTCCACAAGATTATGCAGCTACGAAAGACAATAGTTCTGTCAAGGCTGCAATGTTTGTTGTCAGGGACAGGTTGATTCGTATTCAACGAGATAAAGAGCTTGTCACTGTTCTTGCCTACACTCTTACTGGGAATGATAGCGAAATTACACGCTATGAGAATTGTGTCATTACTGATTTGTCTTTTGATACCTCTCCTGACAGCGGGTATGCAATCTATCCTAACATCAGCATTGAACAAGTTAAAACTGTCAAAGTTAAAGTTGTTCAGGCTAATGCTGAAAAGATTATCCCTTCTACTGTTGCTGGTCAGGGGTCTGCTACTGACGGCAAGGGTAATAAGGTTGGAGATAAGGGAAAGACAACGGATGCTGCTCCTGAAACAAACCAAGAAGCTCACCAACCACAGATAGATAGAAACGCTGCTGCTGAAGAAGAGTTGCGTAGGCAGCAAGAGAAGAAGTTTAAATATACAGGCAGTAGGTCAGCACCGGGAATGATAAGGGATTAATATGAACATCACATTGCTTCCACTGTACAACCTTCCATCATTTACATATTCTACTAGCCTCAACAATGTAGCCTGTACATTAACTTTCAACTACAACTTCAGAAGCAAGTATTACTACGTCACAATCACTTTACAAGACGGGACTGTTGTCCTTGACAGTAAGAAAGTTGTTAGTGATTATAACATCTTCTCACCTGAGATGTATGAAGTGGGAATAAACGGTTGTCTTTATCTTGCAAAGCTGAATGACAATGTTGAAGAAAATGAAACAACAATAAAATCTTGGGCTGATAACTTCCTTCTTGGGTTTTTTGGTTAATTGTATAAAGGGGAGAATATGGCTACCACTTATGAAAACATTCAGTGGGATAGAGACTATCTCCTTACATTCAAAAACCCTGTCAATGGGGATATTGTCCAGCTTAAAGACTTACGTATTCAGTTTGATATTGAGTTGTATGTAGACAATAAAGAGAAAACCAATCGTGGAACCATCTCCATCTACAACCTGCAAGATAGTACAATTGAAAGCATTGGTACAAGGTGGGGAAGTATTACATTAGATGCTGGATATAAAGGGAACATTAAAACCATTGTCAATGGTGATGTTCTCAATATCCGCACCACTCGCCAAGGAAGCGACAGAATCACTACGTTTGAATTGGCTCTTGACTATACAAAGCTGGCTATCAAGAAAATCAACTATTCCTTCCCTGAAGATATTTATCTTGAGAATGTGATTGCCAAGATTGCTTCCGACTTGTCGTTGTCTTACAACAAGCCAGCTAAAGGGGATTGGCTCTCTCTCAAGTGTATGTACGGCTACCCCGCTTACGGCACTGGTAAGCAAGTATTGGACGAGATTGCAAAGACATATGCAATTGAATGGAAGATTGTAGATGGAAACCTGCTTGTCACTGACCGCTACGGATTGAATGGTGGGGAATATGAAAGAGCTATTGTTCTTAGTAAGGACAGTGGGCTTCTCGACATCCCATTCATTGACAGCGAAGAAGTGAGTAAGAGTGTTGGGCAAGCCTTGGATAAAGAGGATGAGTTGTTCCTTCCATCCAAGAAACCTTCCTTAAAGAAAGATGGAACACCTAGAAAGATTAGCAAGCTGCGCGTTGTCCGATATGGCCTAAGAGCTAAAGCTTTGTTAAATCCTGAAGTGAGGCCAAATAGCTTATTCAAGGTTGTTACGGACGATAAGCAATTCGACAACTTCTATCGTGTCCGCTCTGTCAATTTCAAAGGTGATACTCGCGGGCAAGAATGGTATATGGAACTTTGGGGTGATAGCGTAGAGGCAGAAGAAAAGCAATGACAGACATGACTTTTGAAAGCGCAATGAAAGCCTTCTTTGAATACCAAATGCGTGGCGTATATACAGCTATGCCCGGTATTGTGATGGGTGTTAGAAACGAAGAAGAATGTCGTGTTGATGTCAAGCCAATGGTGAATATGGTTTTCCCTGACTGGACTGAGGATGAAGAACATCCCACTATCCTCTCTGTCCCGTTGATATTCCAATCCAGCAGCACAAGTGCTTTTACATTCCCTGTTAAAGCGGGTGATACGGTGTGGTTGATGTTCAGCCAAGTCAGTATGGATGTATTCAAATCTGGTGATGGAACAGTTCAACCGCCTAATGATTACAGACGTTTTGACAAGAGAGATGCTGTAGCTATCCCCGGTATTCACCCGTTTGGATTGTCAATCAATAAGCAAACCAATCGTACTCTCCCACATTCAACACAAGATGCTGTTATTGTCCATAACATTGGGGCAGACAATGAATGTGAAATACGGATGAAGCCTACAGGGGAAATAAAAATAACATCTCCTGTGAAGATTGAAGCTATCGCCCCCACTGTGAATGTCACGGCTTCAACATCTGCCACTGTTTCTGCACCGGCAATATATGCTACAGCCACGACACTGGCAACAATTACCGCACCAATTGCGGCGATTAACGCTGTAACATCCGCAACTATCACTTCGCCGTTAGTGGCAATCAGTGCATCAACAAGCTGTGTTGTGACAAGCCCTGTATTTACGTGGAATGGCAATACGGTTGCTGTTGTCTAAGGAGAAACACATGGATATTAAATTAGATGACAGTGGCGATATTAGCTTCACTGGTGGTGAAAGCTCTGTAACCAGTATTGGTGCTGAAGATTTGGCACAACGTATTCGTATCCGCTTAAATACATTCCAAGGGGAGTGGTTTATGGACAATACGTTAGGTGTGGATTGGTGGAATAGAGTGTTTGGTAAGAATCGTTCCAAAGCTGCTGTAGATGCTTTGCTGCAAGAACAGATATTGAAAGAACCAGATGCTTTGCAAATCTTGTCATATTCCTCGTCCATTTCTACAGATAGGAAGTTCTCTTGTTCTTTTAAAGTGAGGACAGAGAACGGAGCTATTACAGCAACACAAACATTCAATATCGTCCCTACGGCATAGAAAAGATAACAAGAAAGGAGAAACACAATGGCTGGACTTTCTAGCACAGGCTTTTCAGTAAAACGCCTGAATGATATTATTGCGGAACTGAAGGCTAAAGCGGAAAGCGAGTTTGCTTCTCTTGTCGAGCCGGGGGATATTGTTAATACAAGCGATACATCTGTTCTTGGTCGATACATTAATTTGTTTGCCGCCCCTATTGCTGATTTGTGGGAAGCAGCCCAAGATGTATATGCGGCTTATGACATTAATGAAGCCACAGGGAATGCCTTAGAGAATATCACATTAACTGGTGGTGTGGCTCGTAAGAGTGCTACAGCATCTACAGCGGAGCTTGTATGTTATGGTGACTACGGCACGATCATCCCTGTTGATAGTAATGTTCGTTCTTCTTCTACGGGGAAAGTATTTAGCACTGACAGTGAAATCACTCTGGATGAAGGGTTGTGTGTTGCTGTACAGATTTCTCCGGCAACTGTTGCCAACTCTACGGTTTATAGTTTTACCTATCAGATTTCTGGTATCAATGCTTCTCCTGTTACTGTTTCTATTACTTCTGATTCTTCTGCTACTGAATCGGAGATTGTCAACGCTATAATCACCGAAGTTAATACAAACCATGACACTTACTTGATTGCAACGCTTGTTGATAGCGAAGCACTGATTCAGGAAGTTAATCAGGGATACACTTGTACATTCGATGTTGGTACAGATTGGGACATCAGTAAAGTTAAGAAGAGTGTTAGTGCTACCTGCACTGAAACTGGCCCTAATAGCCAAGCTGCTAATACAATCCAGAGCATTCAGTCTCCTGTTATTGGTTGGGATACAGTTACCAACCCTTCGGCTGCTGTGGAAGGGACAAACATTGAGACAGATAGTGAACTGCGTACACGATATGCTTTGGCTAAGTTCCAAGACAGTGTGAATACATACGAAGCTATCTACGCTGCCATTCTTAAAATTGATGGTGTTGAACAAGTCATCATTTATGAAAATGAAACAGATACAACCAATGGGATTGGTGTTCCTGCTCACTCATTCTACCCTATTGTTCTAGGTGGTAGCACTATTGATATTGCTCAAGCCATTTGGGACAACAAACCTGCCGGTATCTTGAGCTATGGTACAGTGACAGAAAGTGTTGTTGACAGTCAAGGTGTGAGCCATGATGTTTCGTTTGATCGCCCTACCGATCTGCCCATCTATATTGAAGTAGATGTAACCACAGATGCTGATTATCCTGTTAATGGCGATGACCAGATTAAGCAAGCTATCAAAGACTATATTGATGGATTGAGAATTGGTGATGATGTTATATACAGCCGTCTCTACACACCAATCAACACTGTTGCTGGTCACTATGTAACATCTTTGAAGGTGGACGATGTCAACCCACCTGTTGCAACTACCAATGTCACTGTAGATTATTATAAACGAGCCACTATCACTCTTGCTGATATTGTTGTCAATAGTTAATAACGGAGAAAAGCAACATGGCTACTAATGCTTTTACCGAAGTTGATTATTTGTCTCAAGGCAGAGGGAGAGTGACGGAACAGTTTAAGAACAAGCCTGTCTTTGATGCCTATCTTAAACTGATTATGGATTCCTTGAATGAGCTTCAAGGGGTTTATAAAGACCTAATGCAGTTGCGTAGTATTGAAACTGCCACAGGCGCACAACTCGATTTGATCGGTGATATTGTTGGTCAACCCAGAACATTGGTGAATTACGATGCTTTCCCTTATTTTGGATTTGATGGGGCAACGGCTGCTGAAACTTTCGGAACAATATCTGATAGCACGATTGGTGGTTTGTTTCGTAGCGTTAATCAGTCAGAAGGGGCTAGTGCTGAAGTTGATGATGAAACGTATAGGTTTTTGATTAAGGCTCGTATTATTGCCAATACAACCAGAGCAACACCTGAAGCTATTATCAGCGGGATTAACTTTGTTACAGGTAATGCCAATACGACGCTGGTTGAACAACCTTTTGCTCATATAACGCTTGAGGTACAGAACAACCTTACTGACTTCCAAGCCTATTTCCTTAAAGGGCTTAGTGAGCAAGGAAGTATCATCCCTATTCCTATCGGTGTAGCGGTTGATTATGTATTCTTTGAAGAAGATTACTTTGGTTTCTATGAAGACCCTAATGCTTCTACATTAAGTACGCTAGATGGCGGGTATGGATATGGTTATGGAGGCTCTTATGGAACGCCAGCAGCCGACCCCGATGTTGGTGGGTATATTGCAGATTTACAATAAGGATGGAAAATAATAATGGCAGCTACAACTCTTCCCAATAACGGGATTCAATACGCTTGGACAGCCGGGGAAGATGGCTGGAACACTGGCATGGATGCCAACCTTAAACGCATTGACACACTGATGCAATGTTCTGTCAAGGATTATACGCTTTCCTCTCCACCCGTTTCCCCTACATCCGGCGATAGATACATCGTTGCTGCTGGTGCTTCCGGCGCATGGAGTGGACAATCTACAAAGCTGGCTGTGTATCTTGACGCTGGATGGACGTTCTACACCCCTCAGAATGGCTGGCTTGTTAAGGATGTTAATAGTGGACGGTTGATTGGCTATAACGGCTCTGCTTGGGTGCTAGACCCCCTTGGTGACAGAGCCTACGCTGATAGCGTTATCACTGGCCTGTGGAATGACCGTGGAAACTTCAATGCTTCTGGTGGCTCCTATCCTTCGTCTGGTGGCTCTGGAACCGCTGGCGCTATCAAGAAAGGGGATATTTGGACTATCAGCGTAGCTGGCACTCTCCCCACTGCACAAACTGTTGAAGTGGGCGATACAGTACGAGCACTGATTGACACTCCCGGCAACACTCAAGCTAATTGGGCTATTGGTCAGAACAACATCGGGTATGTAGCTGAGAATGCTGCTAACAAAGATTCTTCTACGTCTCTCGGTACAAGCAATACATTGTATCCAACTCAAGGGGCAGTTAAGAGCTATGTAGATTCTCTTGTAAGTAGCAATACAACTAATATTTCTACCACAATAGAAGGTATCTACCACTTTGTAAACAGAACAACCCCGTTTGGTGATGGGCCTTATATCACTCCTGCTTCCAATTCAACAAACTTCTATCAAACAGATTTCGCAGCTATTAGCGGATATGAAAAGGCAATTGGGGCAGTAGCTCTGTATTCCAATACGTCATCCACTACATATTCCGCATCCTTGATTCGCAGGCCAGATTTATTAAATCTGAATCTGAGCGATACCGTGTGGACAACAGGGGCAACCTTCCAGACCATTATGTTTGCCTCACTGTATGGAAACGTACCGACTGCTGGAAACAATTTTGAACAGCGATTCGGTTTCTTCTATAATGGGTATTACAGTGCTGCTACAACAGGTGGACATGCTTCCTATGCTGCTGACCCGTTTGCAAGTATTGATTCCACATCTAGCAATGACCGATCAGCCGCCTATTTCTTCACTGACAACACATCTACATACTGGCAATGTAAATCTGGTTCTGATGCTACAACTGAAACAACTGTCACGGCTGTTACCGCTGCTGTTGATATTTTCAGAGCGTTGCGAATTAAGATTAATACAGATGGGAGTGTTCAGTTCTGGATTGACGGAACGCTAGTTGCTACACATAACACAGGTGTTATTACCTCTGGTAAATGCCTGTCCGAAGCTGTAACTGTTGTACACACAGGAGCTTTGGCAGCAGGTGGTGTGAAGCGTGGATGGGTGATTAGCAGTATCGGAAAGAAGTTTACAACCCCGTCTACTCGTACTGGATTTGCTTTCGTTTAATAACGGATTAGGAGAATAATAAAGTGGCAAAAGAAACTCGTCCGTCATTGACGTATAAATGGGCATCGGGAGGGGATGTGGCCTCCCCTACAAACGCAAAAATCGAGCTTGGTTGGATTGTTGAAAAACCTCCTGTCCAGTGGTGGAACTACGTAGAGAATCGTCAAGACCAGTCTATTGCTTATCTGTATCAGCAAGGGATTCCTGAATGGGATAGTAGTATTGAATATCAGAATGGAAGCAGCTTTGTAACGTACAGTGGAAATATATACGTTTCTATTCAAACCGGAACCAACAAGAATCCAGCGTCTGAAACAGCTTATTGGAAATTGTATGGGAAGAAATGGGTCGCTGCTCCAGCTTCTGCTTCTGCTACAGGAACATCTGGTGATTGGGCTGTCGATTCAGATTATATTTATGTCTGTACAGCCACTAACACATGGAAACGCGCTGCGTTGGCTACTTGGTAATATGGGAGAACTAAATAATGGCTAAAATTAGTAAGCCCGATATTAGCATTCAGTGGGCGCAAGCTGGAAGTATTTCTGTTCCTAGTGATGTAAAGAAACAAACTGGTTGGGTTGTTGAGAAACCAGCTAACGAATACATGAACTGGATTCAGAATCGTCAAGATAAAGGGATTGCTTATTCCTACCAGATGGGGGTTAGTGAGTGGGACAGCACTACTGAATACCAATATGCTTCCGGGTATGCAAGCTATGTTCAATATAACGGAATCGTCTATAAAGCGATTCAGACAGGCACTAACAAAACCCCTGACGTTGAAACAGGATATTGGACTCGTGCTTTTGATGATTATGGTGCTGCTTCCACTGTTAATTCAGCCCTTACAAGTCATATTACCAATTATGGAACTTTGGCTGGATTGTCTAATGTAACAGCAGCACGTTCTAATCTCTCTGTATATTCGATTGCTGAATGTGATGCTACATTTGCCCCAAAGGCAGGGAATAGCAGTCAGACATTCTTGGTTGGTACTGCAACAAGTGGTAATCATGCCGTCCGTAAGAGTCAGTTTGATGCTAAGACAGGACAAGCCACTGAGACTACTGCTGGTATTAGTGAGATTGCTACACAGGCTGAAGTGAATGCTGGTGCTGACGACTTGGCATACGTTACGTCCTTGAAGCTGGCCACCAACCTTGTTGCAAAGACTGCTTCTATTGCTGATGCCAAGACAGGGACAAGCACAACCAAGTTTATGACTCCCGGCTCCTTCACTGGCTTCTTCAATGACTCTGGTCAGCAAGGATTGACAACTAACGGGTATCAGAAGCTCCCCGGTGGATTGATTCTGCAATGGGGAGTGTATGACAAGGGAAGTAACTTTACAGATGGTGAGCAAACCACTATCAACCTTCCTGTTTCTTTCCCGACAGCTTGCCTTGTTGTAACACCAACCCTGTACAACGTGGCTAATCAATCTGATTGCGAAATGATTATATCGTTGCGTACAATGAGTGCATCCTCTTTTGTATTTCATGCAGATAAGGTTGTTGCTGGAAGCAACGGTAGAGCTATCACTTGGTTTGCAATCGGTTATTAAAATAAATAGGGAACATACAACATGACAGCAATTCAACTAACCGAAGAACAACTGAAACGTTGGTTCCCTAAATGTAAGGAAACCAGAGACTATGTAGCAGCCTTCAATCAGCTTCTAACTAAGGATGGAATCAATGCCACGCCAGAGCGTCTATCTGCCTTTTTAGGGCAGTTTGGACATGAGACAATGGGGTGGACTAGGTTGGTAGAGAACACCAATTACACGTCCCCTGAGCGACTTATGGCTGTATTCCCAAGTAAGTTTCCCTCTCTTTATCTAGCCAAGCTGTATGCCGGGAAACCGGCTAACATTGCCAACCGTGTATATGCCAATAAATATGGCAACGGAGATGAACAGTCTGGTGATGGGTATAGATACAGGGGAAGAGGGGCTTGCCATCTGACGTTCAAGGACAACTATAAAGCTTTCTTCAAAGCTTCTGGTGTCGATGTAGTTCAACATCCTGAGTTTCTGGAAGAGCCTTGGTATGCCGTTCTATGTGGGGCTTGGTGGTGGCAAAGCAGGTTGTTGAATGCCAGTGTAGATGCTGGCAATTGGTTATCTGTTACAAAAGGGATTAACGGAAGTGCTGCTCTTGGTCACCCAGAACGTGAAACATTGAGAAAGAAGATATTGGCTGATTTGCTATCGGAGAATAAAAAGAAATGAAATGGATTGAGTTTATTCAGAAAGCAATGTCAGATGCAAAGACATCTTTCCCTAGTACAAAACGTCTTGGATATGTAATAGGTGTGTTGGTTGCCGCTATTGTCTCTTTCACAATGTTAGGTGTTATCGTTGGCCTTAGTATTGGTGTTCCTGCTATTCAGTTTCAGTTTGTATATTCTACACTGAATGAAACGTTGTTGTGGATTATTGGTTTGTTGATTACTGGAAGCAGCGTCTCTTACGTAATGACTAAGAATACGGAAACCAAGACAAGAGGGATGGAATCAAATGACACCTGAGCAACAACAAGATATTCTTAATCGTGTTACAAGGCTGGAAGCTGAGAAAGGGACAAACGATGTGGTGTTGAATGGTATCCAGAAAGTGCTGATGGATATTCAAACCAAGATTGACAAGGCTATTGTCTACAATGAAAAGCACGACAACTTGTCCAAGGAAGTGGATAAGCTCAGGGAAGATTACGACAAGAAGAAACAACAGATAGATCAAGGGATGGGATGGTTGAAGGGAGCTTTCGCTGTAGGTGGGGTGACAGTGAGTATTGTTGCCGCTCTCGGTCTGTTCATAGCTAAAGATGGACTAACCAACATCAAAGAGCATGAAGGGAAGATAAGCGAAGTGAGTCAACGCATTCAAGTGCTAGAGACTAGAATGAACGTGAGTAATCCTAAGTTGCCATGATTTACGGCCACCTGTCGTTGTCATTATTGTAGAACAACCAAAGCATCGCCATAGCGACAACAACTGTAATAGAAAACGCTACAAAGGATTGTAGCGTCTCCACCCGCATCATTTCAAACATTTCCTTCACCACTCTCTTTTAATTTCCTGCTTCAAAAACTGAACGATCTTCCTGTTCAATGTCAATAATCTGCATCTTTGCAGCTTCCATCCAAAAACCTACATCTGTGTTTGTGTTGTTGACTGAATCAACCAGAACAACATGAATAGCTGTCCCAATAATCATCCCACCAACCAGAGAAGCAAAGAACATCAAGGCTTTGTTCTCAATGTGTGTCTGACACCAGTATCCATAGATACCAACAAATACAACACACCCTACCAAATACACTGCTTCAAGCATGATTCTTCTCTCTAGTCATTTAATAACAACGCCACCAATACAAACACTCCCATCCTCTCTAGGCGTTATGCCAATCAGCTTACTGCTTCCTAGCCGGATGTTACGTTGAAACCAACCAAGTGTCAACGGAGCTTCTACGTCTTCCTTGTAAATTATAGCACTAACCTTGGTGAAGCGGATAGTGTATTTTACAACAACTGGCAATCCATGTCTCCCCACTTGTGTTACAAGAGTGGATAGATTACCGAAATGTGACATCTCCCACCCAAGGGACAGAAGATGTGAAGAAAGTTCTTCTCTAGTCATTTTTCAGTTCGTTCAGTTGTTCTTGCAAAGCTTCAATCTGCTTTTGCAGGGCTTCAATTTGCAAGTCTTTTTCTGACTTCGGTATAGGCCGAAGAGAGTAGGAAGTGACAAGTTCCATCTCCTTATTTGGAAACTCATTGAAACTACTCATATCAGAGTAAGAGATAGTTCCATCATCTACCCAGAGAACCTCTTCGCCTGTGTGTTTCACCGTTTTACTGTCATAATCCCACCCACACCCCATCCCAAACAGTGTCTCCTGCACAAGACGAGAATGTTCTTCATCTTTGATACGAATCTTCATTGCTTTGAATTGAGTGGTATCATGGCTTTCAGGTGCTTCGTTGTCAATGAGGTGGATGTTATACAACCAAGGCCACGAATCGCAATCCCCATCCACCTTAACTTTGAGGTCAGTTTTAACCCTATCATCGAACTCCACAACAGTAGCAACACTCTCTCCACCCTCATCCACCCATACCTTATCACCAATTTTCAGATGTTCCCGGTAGTTTTCTGTGGTAATACCGATGTCTTTCAGTTTAGGTTTGTTCATGTCAATTCTCCAACCATTCGGCTTGTCTGTTAAAGTAAGTGAAGCATAACAGCACATCCTTGTGCTTGTCAACAAGTTATTTACGGTATTTACTGTAATCCACTTTCCCATCTAGTTTACGATGAGAGTAGTCCGTAACGCGCTTCTCAAAGAAAGCATCATGTTTACCGGCAGACAACATCCACTCCATCCAATCAAGCGGATTCGTAGGAACTTCCTCAAGGCTCAGCAAATCCAACTGGAACAACCGCAATTGACCTAAGAATGTGATGTATTGTTTCAACTGTTCTTCTGTCATGTCTTCTTGTTGACCAAGAGAGTAGACAAGTTCAATAAAACGATGTTCAGCTTCAACAAAGCGATGTACAACTTGACGAATAACCTTGTTAAGTTGCCAATTCTCAGCTTCAGTCAAGTCCTTACGCATCTCTTCCAGCCAGCGAATGTTTTGCGTCACATGGTCTTGTTCGTCGCTTAACGACCATTGGTTGACATCATTAAAGCCCATGATCAAACCTTGGCGCTTGTAATTCAACAAACAAGCAAACGCACCAAACAAGCCAATGCCCTCCCCTAGCAGAATTGTAGCCAAGATGACAGCAGCCTTATATTCGTCTCGTCCATTCAGGTTTTCAGCAGTCATTGCATCTAGCTTCTCACGCATTTCAGCGTATTCAGCAAACTTACTCCAATCCTTATCAGAGAATCCAAACGTCTCAGCAGCCAAGGCATATCCACGCTGATGAACCGTCTCTCGCTGCGCTGCTGTCAAGAACCAAGTACGAGCTTCATTGTTCTTAATGTATGGCAACAACTGAATATATCCGCTTGCAACGGTTTTGTCCATTTCAGTAAATACACAAAGCAACTGGTCAATGATATACTTGTTTGTTTCGTGACTTACATTCTTTGTAGCGAGTCCACCAACTGTATTGTACTGACGCAAGTCATCTTGTAAATCTAATTGATGCACATCCCAGAACATCTCTACTGCATGTTTCTTACTTGCTTCCATTGCCCAAGGATATGTGAATGGGCGGTATGAAGCACTTTCTTTAAACACTGACAATCTTATTCTCCTTAGCCCTGACACGAAAGGCAGGTTGTCTCATCATACTCAATCTTCTGTCGTACTGGAACAGCATTCAGTGGGGTTTCTTGCCCTGTCCCGACACTAGCCTTATTAGCAGCTTTAGATCGGCAATAGTACAACGTTTTCAACCCTTTCTTCCATGCAGCAATGTGAATATCGGCCATCTCTTCCAGTGTAATATCGCTAGGAACCTTGATGTTAATACTCTGGCTCTGGCAGATAAACTGCTGTCGAATAGCTGCCAACTCCACCACCCACATTGGGTTAATCTCTTCAAAGGTTTTGAATACAGCCTTCACTTCTTCAGACAACCCTTTTAGATGCTGACAACTACCTTCATTAGCAATAATGCTATCCCAGATTTCCTTGGTGTTCATTCCTTCTTTCTCAAGCTCCCGTTCAAGATACCTGTTCTTGATAAGGAATGAGCCAGCACGTCCTTGACTATTGAAAGCATTACTACTCCAAGGCTCAACGCTTGGGCTTGCACCAACAATATCGGCAGATGAAGCGTTAGGAGCAATCGCTAACAAATGACTGTTCCTGAACCCACTACCAACACAATCTGGAGCCTCACCACGTTCAAGAGCCAATTGCATAGAAGCAGCTTCAGCTTCGCGCTTGATTCGTCCGTAGATGATGCTTGTCTGTTGTGCAGCACTGTTGTATCCACCGCTATCAAACGGAATCAGCTTACTTTGCAAGTAGGAATGGAAACCGAGAGTTCCCAAACCAATAGCCCTCTCCTTTGATGCAGAATAGACAGCCTTCTGCAATTCAGGAGGTGCAAGACGAATGAAGTATTCCAGTACATTGTCAAGGTAGCGAACAAGGTCAGCTACAATATTAGTGTCTTTCCATTCGTCATATTTCTCAAGATTCAGAGAAGACAGACAACAAACTGCTGTACGCTTCTCTGAAGTCATTAGCGTCACTTCACTGCATAAATTGGACTGTTTCACCTTGTATAGCGGATTCTTAATCTGATTCGGCAATGAACGATTAGTCGTATCAATAAAATGAATATACGGCTCACCCGTTTCAAAACGCATTTCAAGAATCTTCTCGAACACTTCAGTTGCTTTCAGCTTACGCCCTGTAGGGCCATGCTTGGGGTCAACTAGCTCATATTCTTGTTCATTGATAACAGCTTCCATAAACGAATCTGGAATATTTACAGCGTTATTAAGATTGAAGCATTTCTTGTTTGCATCTCCACCTACAGGATTACGCATCTCAATGAATTGCATAATCTCAGGATGTGTTACATCAAGATACGCTGCAATGCTCCCTCGTCGGCTTGCTGTCTGCTTGTATGAGAGCGTATCAGCATCATATCCACGAAGATGAGACATTGCTCCTGTACTCTTCTCATCTGGAGAGCGGTTGGCTGCATACACCCCAACTCCCCCACCCATCATAGACAACCAAGCTGTTTCAGTACGGCTGTTTACAATCCCGCGTTTGTTATCAGGAATTTCGACAAGGAAGCAAGAAATTGGCATCCCGTCTGGTTCAACATTCCGTTCCAACCAGTCACCTGCTTCTTCAAACTGTTCCTTAGTGAATGTAGGCCAATCAACATCTACAGCATTACTCAGAACAGGACTTGCATTTGTAAACCACTGCTTACTTGCATAATCATAGATGCGTTGTGCGAACTCATAATCCCCGAAGCAATAACACGCTGCTGCGCGGGCAAATGACTGTTGCGGGCTATCCTCATGGTCTTTCTTGTAAAACCCTTTAGCTGTCAGCATTGCCAATCCCTTTTCAGGGATGATGTTGTTTCGTGAGTTGTCAATGATGATGCCGTTATATTCTACAACCGAATTATTCCCTTTCATTGTCATTCATCCATCCCCTTGTTCTTATCGCTCTTGTTAATCTTAAACTCCCTACTTCCTTGCCCTTGCCGACTCATCTTAATCATGTCCTTCTGCAATTCTGCATCAGGTTTACTGGCATACAATGCTTCAATACTGGCATGTCCTGATTGAATGTACTCACGGTCGGTACGTTCCCGTCCCATGTAGTATTCACAAGTGACTACTTGATTCTGCATATTTCTGTGTTGAACCACTAAAATTTCTATTTCATGCTTCGTATCTACACCAAGCTGCCACAACAGTTCTTTTGTCTTTGCTTCAGTTCCGTCATAACCGGGACACCTTATGAGGTCACTCAGGCTGATGTTCTTAAAACTAACTAACCGTGTCATACAAACTTCTCCAAAGATGGGAACAATTTGATAAATTCTTCTTTTGCTTTCAGTGCCACATCGCAATGTTCCAGTTGTGTTCCGTTATCTGAACGTAGGTTGATGTAGTGCATCCAACTACGTACACTTCCTTGCATGTACATCTTGCTCATTGTCAACCCCTCTGGCAAGAGAACACGAGCCACTTCCTTTGCAATACCCTTAGCAATAGCATCTTCATACAGGCGAGAGATGTGACCAATCAACCATTCCTGTTCCTCATTCCACCAAGCCTTCAGTTCTTCATCGTCAGTTGCAATACTATTCTGTCGGTTCTTGTGGTCTTGCAGGCGAACATCCCGATAACAAAACTTAGCAGCTTCTGCATAACGTTGGCTAAATTCCTGAAAACTAAAGCTTCGATGTCGAAGAATCTGGCGGCAAATGTCACGAGGAGCTTCAATTTCCATTGTGATGCTACACGTTTCAAAAACACTCCAATGTGCATTTTTAGCACAATAACCAAGTAGCTTATCTGCTGTCTCAAAGTTTGTCTGGTTGTTAGGGGCGCTTACACGCGCTGCGTAGCTAATAATCCCTTCACTGTTGGGAATGAAATCTACCAGTGGTTGTGTAACACCAATAGCCCTTACTTTAATGAAATTGTACAATCTTAATTCCCCTTATTCAATTCATTCCAATGTTCATCACACAACACTTCAATCCAACCAAAGTGTACCCGCTCTTCGCCAGTTTCTCCACAAACCATACACGTTCGCTGGCACACATGATCGGCTATCTCAATCAATGTGTCAATCTGAACAAGCTTATCTTCGTATCCATCCTGTGTCAAATCATCCCATTCTGGCGGTTCAATGTAGTAGACACGCAACTCACCAAACTTCTCTTTCATCTGTTCAACATCACACCCTTCAGCAAGCAACACGGCTTCCACTTGCTTTGCAATGTGTTGCCAACCAGTAGGACATTCCCGATAGGCACTAGCCTTGTCATACCAACATTGTTCTACAACAATATCGTTATTGTTCAATGTCTGTGTCATATTGTTTCTTCTCTTTACGCTTGTTGCGTGTTTCCTTGGTAGCCTGCTTCTTCAGCTTGACTTGTTTTCGTGCCTCTGCTTCTGAAATGTATTCATCAATCTCAGATTTACGGATTGTTCTTCCCAATTAATTAAACTCCACCACAGCACCTGTATAGTCAGCAACATCAGAAAGGGCTGATTCTAATTCGTCGCAGACATCTTCCAACGTCCAGCCGCTTTCATCTGGTAGGGTAATTCTCACAATGATGCGTTTTGTCTCAGCCATTTTATTCCACCTCTTCAAGCTCACTAAGATAATCCCAATACACTCGCCCATTGAGCGATAGCGATACTTCATGGTTGCCCCCAATATGTTCAATAATCTCTGTAACAACACAGCGACAACCAAACCACATTACATCTTTTCCAACATATACGTCAATGAAATCACGCATCATATTTCTTCCCGTAAAGAATCATATTAAACTGGTTCAGAATGTTCCGTAGCGAAGCCACGTCATCTTTCATCTGCGGAGATTCTCTGAACCATGTATTTTCAACACGATTGGCTACAGCACAAAGATTCATAGCTTCAGCATATAGCCAACCAACCAATTCGTTGTCAATTTCAGTTTTCTGTTGCATTATTCTCTTTCCGTTGTTCTGGATAACAGATGTAAACCTTTCCTTGAATGCGTGTTTTACCCATAGAAACACAGTCATCTAGGGTTGCAGTTTCACTAAAAGCAAACCCCAACATCAGGAAAAACATCGCAAGCAGCACAAGCATTGCTCCGGTAAACCCATCAAATGACATTTTTCAGTTCCTCATAACGCTTAAATCAACCTGAGGGAATCCTTCATACTTCAGCACCTTACCTTTTGCGTTCTTGATGCAATAGTAGGTGTCATAGTCCGTTCCACAATCATAGCCTGTAAATACGTTAGTTTCAACTAATTCACAGTCAATCGTTTTCTCTTTCTTAGTCATCTGCCACTGTCTCGCTCTATCTTTACTGCTTGTATATTTTAAAGCGTTGTTCTCTGCAACAGCTTTACATCCAGCCATTATATTGTAACGCTTATCAAGTAGACTAACCAACCGTAAGGATGTGAATAGGACATCGACAACAGCATCCAACATTTCTGTTTCGTCTTGTGTTTCAGCAGCATGTTTGAGTTCATTCAGTTCTTCTTGAATGATGTTGTATTGCCTTAGAACACCTTGATACACATCTTCTGGCTTACTGTCTTCATCGTAAGACGCCACACCACATGCTTCGTTGAAGAAAGCAATATCCTCTTCAAATTCTTTTAGCCCATACTTCCGCATTAACTTTCTCCTATTTCACCGTACCGGAAAATAATTATACCATTACACATTTTCATATGCAACAGACATCTCTTCCCACCCATCAACATTCTGGAAATTACGCTTAGCATAGTGGCTACCCCCATCAACACCCAACTTCCCACAACTACACCAGACAAAATCATGTACATGCTTTGATGTAATCACATCCCCGCATGACAAGCACTTAGCTTTATTCTCGAACACATCCCCAACATTGTATTTCCGACGATATTCTACAGTGCAATCAATCGGACAATACTCTTGGTAGGGGATGTAATTATAGGTTTTCATTCACATTTACTCAGCACTTCATCAATAGCTTTAGTAGCTTCCCAAAACTTCCCATGACTAATAATGCCACGTTTCTTCATCTCCCGCAACAAGAAGAAGATGCACTTGTTGAAATCATATGTTTCTGGCGTTCCATCTTTCTTCCCCATACGGAACAAGGCTTTCTGAACATCTTTCAGATTACCAGACAAATCCAAAGCATCAATAACATCCATTGCTTCAAGATCAACATCAACGTATTGTGTACGATCTTCTGTCAAAGGGAGGTTGATAGAAAGACGATATTGGTTTGGTGTGCTTCCACCTGTTTGTGTAGCTTTGGTTTCAGTGGGTTGCTCTGTTTCAACAGTGGTTGAAATCGTAGTTTCTGGTGAAACCAAATCCCAACGCCAAGCAAAGTAAGAGTCTTGGTATCCAGCAACATCAACCCTTAAAAAATCTACGTCATGTGTAGTGTAATACTCCATAACCTTTCCCTTTTTACCAATTTCAAATGTTTTGTCACCACACATTCCATTCCAAACTACAATATCCCCAACCTTGAAGTCATTCATCTTCTTTCTTCTCCTGCTTAAAAGGGCCACTGAAATAATGTTTGATTTTAACATTTTTTCCAGTGGTTTGTTCTACCAACCAAATAAGAGCTTCCACTGTTGAATTGAATTGTTGTTCAACTTTCTTTCCATTCAATTCAGCTAGAATAATATCACGTTCATACGCTGTTGCATTGACAACATCATACTGTATGTGATGTCGCAATGTAAAGGAAATTGTGTCAGACATTATTCTTCAATTTCCATTTCAAGATCATTAGGGTGATATATTGCGGTGAAAAACCCACCGCAATCTAGCTTATCTTCAGTAACCCCGACTACAACGCTACTCTTTTCCATCTGTACCCATTCAATCAATTCAACCCGACTGTTTGCATGAGCAAGCAGCACCTTCGCATCTTTCCGACTAGCATCAAACGGAATACGCTTGGTTGTTACGGGGATTTCCAGTTCCATGTTGGAAAAGTCGTACTGGCTAAAAGTTGTTGCACAGTATTCTGATTCAGTTGCTTTACACACACCAATGAATCGGCTATCATGCCCATCTAACCAACGGTTAAAATAGAGAATCACTGTATTCGTAGGCTTCCAGAATACGCTACACGTTCTGTTCTTTGTCCATGAATCTTCACTGAAAGGGATGTGTTTGGTTTTCATTGGTTGTTTCTCCTGAGTTGGTTCTTTGTAAAGTTCAAAATGAGTGTAATGTATACAACCAAGAGTTTCTTTGACATATACCCGATCAGTTTCAGTGTCCACCTCTTTAACTGTATACACCTTGCCCATACGAAATCCAGCCTTTGCTAGAAAGCCGTAAGTGTCGTGCTTCAGTTCCACCTTATCCCCGACTTTAAACTTGTTCATATTCTTCCCCTTTGTTCACATAGAGATCAAAATCATCAGCACAACTAATAAGGAACTGTTGTAACAGCATCTTAAATTCCTCATTGTATTCTGCCGGAATTGTACAGGTCATTGTAACACAACAATTAGCATCTTGAAATAGTGTTGTGTCCTTCTCTCCGTAGTTTCCACCAATGTAATAGCTGTCTCGGTGATTTGCAAATCGACGAAATGCCATTGATTGCCACATTGTCAACCCAACAGAATCAATGCTTCGCCAAGATAGCTTCTTCTCAAGAAATGTTGTCTTGATTTCTTGATAGAAATCTTCAGGGAATGTTGCTGAGAATGAGATTGTGTACATTGTTCTTCTCGCGTTGTTTGTTTCGATAAGGGGAGTTTACTGAAAAGGAAGATATGTGTCAACAGCTTTGAGAAAAGATTTACAGATGGGGCATATCGAAGGGATATGTTCGATAGATGAAGCAGCATAATGGCCTCTTTATTGACCATTATGTGCTGTTTTAGGGGGTAGTGTACAGAAAATTGGACTTTATTTAGGTGTGATGAGCATTCCTCTGCGCTTCTCGATGTCACTGATATTGTGTCGTTGACGGCTACGATGCCCACAATCGTTACAAATCATCTCAGCAAAGCGGCTTACGGGTGTGTAGACATTGTTTCCTGTTTCCACAACTTCACTGCTTCCGCACACAGGACAGCGACTAAGGTTATCTTCGTAGTAGTGGCCAGCATTAGCTGCTGGATTGGTGTCAAAGGCACGAAGCTTTAGATAAACTTGCTCAAGCAACAGAACATCTTGCTTGTTATAGTCCATCATCTGACAGAATGCCTCATTGTCTCCTTTGATTGTCTTGTGCCAAAGCTCAAACCCACCAGTCTCAATCTTACGTCCAACACCCAGATACTTACCCAAGTCATCCAACTTGTTCGTGTTAAATCGAAAGTTCTTCTTTGCAATTGCAAGCGTATCAACCTTCTTGACGGTTTTCATTGGCGGGAAGCCGTTCTGAATCATCCGAGCATTCAGGATTGGATAATCGAACCCATTGAGATTGTGAGCCACAATCACGTCTGAGTTTTCAATAGCTTCATATAACAATGCACAGATATTGCTATCATCCCCCTCAACCGGGTCTTTGGCGAAAGCACAGTGCATCTCATCTTCACCAAGCCATTTCCAAGCTGCTGTGAGCATGTAGCTCCCTTCTTTCTCAACTTGGTTACTACCGATGTTCTGCTTCCAACGTCGCCACACGTAAGCTAAAGTTGGTGCGCTCTCCAAATCCACGAGAAGCACGCGCATTCCTTTAGGTTTGGTATTGCTTGCCATCTCTTTGTTACGTTCAACACGTTTCAAGTAGTCTTGGATTGTAGTTCGTGGAATACCTAGTACAGCAGCAGCCCCCCGTTGACTGAAGCCGTTGTCAATAAGATGGAAGTATTCTTGCACCCATTCAGGTTGTTCAATTTTCATATTGTGTCTCAGTCCTCTTTGTCATCAAATTGATATAGCTCTGCAACAACAATCCCTTGCTCATATAAACAGAAATGATAGATGCGCTGATTACTTGGTAATGGAATGTCTGTAGAAAGCCCAAGCAATTCCATTATCTTCTTGTCAGTTCTAGCAACAGTGTAACAATCTTTTAACACAGATAACGGGAATATCTGTCGGTCAATGATTTTCATAACTCTTCTCTTTGTCTAAAGATTTAAGATGTTCACGCCACCTATCCCTACGCTTTTCCTTGGTGCTGTATTCGGTTGGGTCTATCCCAACTTCACGAAACTTGGCAGCTTGGTCTGAAGCTGAGAGCTTACCAAAGGCTACACATTGTTTCTCGATAATGGCATCTTCCATTGACATTTTCATTCGTTCTGCGTAAGTGACATGGCCATGGCAAACCTGACACAAAAGACGGATATTGGATTTATCGCAAAACATGTTATGGAGGAACTGCCCCGCTGTCTCCCAATCTCGAATTGTACCGCAAGGTTTGATATGGTCTGATTCCAGAGCCGACTGAGCAAACCAGTTCTTGCAGATGTCACATTGCCCAACTTTCTTTACTTTAGGATTCGTCACACCACTTCCTTCAAAGTTGGGGATGGTCATGGAATTACGGTATTCAATTTTTAAAGGATACCTTTTCCACCCCATACGCAAAGTACCACGAATATACTTGAAAAACTCTGCTTTGGTTTTCCAGATAGCAGTATCATTCCAAGGTTCGTAATAAAACTTATCTTCTTGTTCTTTCTTTTTAGTCAATTTCCTCTCCTTTATTTTCATCCACAATATCATAAACCGTCTCAGTACACCAACCTTCTCGGAATGTCCCTTGAACAATCTCACTTTGCAGCTTCAGAACATTCTCTGGCAATGCTGGTGAGACGGGAGATTGCTTGTGGAACCAAGCCCACAACGTTGCATCACCAGAAACATTCACCTTCCGAGCAACAATATCTTTCCCGTCAAGTGTACGTGCTACATACACTTTATTACTTGAAATAATCACTCTGTAGCTTCTCCAATACAGTTTTAGCAATCTCTGCATCTGTGTCGATTAGGTTCCTAACCGTTGACTCAAGAGTGCCAGTCAGGTATTCAGCATAACGCTTTCGGTTTCGTTCTTCTTCCTCTTTTGTAGAAAGACGAGTACCGATCACTTGAATCTGGTGTACAACGTAATCATAGTCTGTGTATTCATTAGTCCGTATATCAATACTGATATATTTCCCTTGGGTTTCAGCTTGGATTTGTTGTAGGACAGCAAGGACATCTGCTAAGTCTAGGCCATCTTCAAACGTGTGTAGCGTTTCTTCGATTGTTTCAAACATTCATCTCTACTCCAATTTTAGTAAGATACTTATCTAAACAGAAATCTTCTTCTTCTGTACGACGAAGCCACATAAACCAGTTCATTTCTTCAAGACGTTTCATTCCGTCTTCAGGCCACGAAGCTCTGTAAGCTTCAATAATCCTTTCCCACCTTTCTTTTTCAGTTTCAGCGCCAGAAAGAATAGCTTCAGCACTAACCTTACCAACCCCTTTGGTAGAGCGCAGGCTGTATTTCTCAATAATCTGAGGTGATAGCTTACCAAGTCCTGTAACGTTATCTGCTGCATCTCCTGTTAGCACCATCATACAGTGATTGAATTGCATATCTTTCTTGCTATTCCACCACACCCCGTCTTCAGGTTTGTTGTAGTTGTAGCTCCACCCGACATGATTGGCTGCAATATCTTTATCAACAAAAGCAATAACAGCTTTGTATTGGTCACGAGATTTTGCTTGCTTCAGGAACCAGTAAGAGAATCGTGTCACAACATCGTCACTTTCCTCCCCCTTAGATACAAGACACTTATCTTTGTACTTCACCTTCACCCATTCAGCAAGCTCTTTTAGCAAAATTGGCTTATCACCTGACCTGTTTGCCTTGTAGCGAACGTACTTAGATTCCTTGTGTTTTCGAAAATTATCACTTCCTTGAATACAGATACGGAAATCGTCTGCACCAGTGTTACGGACAACCTCTTCAATACGTTGTTTGAACGTGTGGCAAGCGTAGCTAATCTCGCCATGCAATGTCGTGACAGGTGAGAGTGTGTAATCCTCTTCAGTAAACCCTTCAGCTTCTTCAGTTAGTAGCCATTCCTTGAATTGCCTCTTGTTCTCTACAAACCACCCACCGTTGCCAGACTGATTGTGTGTTACAAGGTAGGTTGTCTTTTGCTGACAAACGGCTGCTTGAAACAACAAAGTGTCAGCATCAATCACCACTGTACGTTTAGACAAATCAATTGATGAGAACAACTCATCGTCAAGCAGCACACGAGACATTTATTTCACCATTTTCCATTCATGCTTGACAACTTCTTGCTTCACCACTTCGTACAAGTCTTCGGGGTCTTCATAATAGTAGTCAGAATAGTGGCTTCCAGAGCGAGTACGGTCTTGAGCAAAATACTTCCCGTCAGACTTACGCTGAAAAATGTTGGTACATACTTCATACTTATAATCAACAACCCACTCTCCTTTCTCCACTACAACAAAGTCATCTTCGTTTTCAAAATCACCGTATTGAAAAGATTCTTGAAGTTCTTCTGAAAGCGAATCCCACTTAATAATTTCACCTTTACCAGATGCACACATTATTTATTCCCCTTATCCAACAACTTTAGTTTCAGAAAGTAGAATGTTCATTTCCACCACTTCAAACTTATCACCTTGCCGCCCCCATCTGCTTGTTGGACTATTAAACCGATTAACAAGAGCCTTGGCAGGATTAGAAGAAGAATAGTGGTGTGCAGCATAACAATTACTTCCATAGAAATAGTTCCCACCACAATGATATTCTTCGGTTCCAACCTTACGAACTAGATATATAGTTGATGACATTATTCTTCCCCAGCTTCGCTAGGCGAGATTGTCTCACCGTATCCCAATTCTTCAACAGCTTCAGCAATCAAGCTCCCCTTCTCAGCCACTTCCTGAATCTTATCAGCAGCAAGCCCATTAACCAAGGCATTAATCCAACCTTTAGAAAGCTTGAACGTTTCACTAGCCCCTGCTACATCTTCAGCATGGGTTTCTTGCTTGTATTTCAAAGCTACTTTGGATTCTACCAGCCCATCCACCACTTGCTTGAACTTCTTGCGTGTGGTTTCATTCTTCAGGATTTCATCAAGAGCGAGTTTATCATCGCTTTTCGGCCTCCCTACGCTACGTTTTTGTTCAATCATTCTTAGCCTCTCGATATTCATTCATTGCTTCGTCATACCAAGTCCAGTTATCAACACCAGCGTTTTCAAGACAACTTAGCATCAACGAATCGTCTTTCAAAGATTCATACTCTTTCCGAGTAATTATAACCATTTCTTCAGTCATTTAAGTTATTCCTAAAATAATAACCACATCCTTGTGGCTTGTTGTTACAGACTAGAAGGGTGCTTCGGTTTCGAAGTCTTCATCAGCTTCAGCCGGAACCGGCTTCTTGCTTTCTACCTTAATTGACTTAGATGAAGAGGATGGAGTGTTGTTGCTGCCCTGCTCCAAACTAGCCTCATATTCCTCAATAGCTTCCTGCATCTTGCTCCCTGCGTAGTTGTTAGCCAGCTTAATCTTCTTCCGAATAGCGTAGCGCAGCACTTTGACATCTTCCACTGTAGCATTATCAAACGTAACACACTTCGGTGTAACATTCAATTCAGTAACATCAAGCTGCACACCCTTCTTCTTCGGAATAGGGGAGTAGCCAGCAGCGCGAACATTGGTATAAACGATAGGCTTACCGTTGTCATCCTTCTTGTCAGATTCTGTCTGCTTCACTTCGACATTAATCATCAGCGGTTGACCAAGCAACAGTTCAAGATTCATGTTGTCTTCGTAATTGCCACCAAGAATCACTTCCTTACCCGTGGCCTTGGCTAATTTAGCAAGTAGGTTGGCTGGATGAATCGTCCACATCTTTCCCTTGATAGTATTACCATCGGCATCCTTTGGTGGGACTGCAACAAAGTTTACACCTTGAATATCTCCCTTGAATTGCTTGTTCAGCATCAGGCGGTATTGTGCAGTCCCAATGTCTCCGCCATAATCCACTTCTTCATCTACCAAATCAGCAAATACAGCAACTTGCTGACAAGGCTTACGTGGACGTTTTTCACCTGTCTTTTCATCCTCAGCATCTTCTTGGTTTTGGATACCAAGATCAACAATCAACGAAATACGTGCATCCTGATTCCCATCAGAGGGGATTGGGAAGTTGTACTTCGGTTCATTGCTAGAACGAGGGGTGAAGTCTTTGTTACCTTGGGGCTTAAAAGCCATGTTTATTTCTCCTAGTTTAAATACGGACATACGCCGCTAATTGTAATAACACAACGGAATGTTATATTATTACGTTATTTCTCTTCAAGCCACATCACGATAGCTATAAGAATGATGATGAACAACACTCCTCCCCATAATGGGGATGTGACAGCCCACCAGCTCCACGTTGCTACGACACCAACTTCCGCAAGTTTCAGTGTAAGGAAGATTAGAAACATGATTCCAAGAATAGGGAAAGATGTTTGTCCGGTTTGTTTGTTTTTCATTTCAATGTTCTCCTACTAACTCAAATTCATCACAATCCAAGAACCAGAACACTTCTTCGTCGAACTTGACGTAGTAAGCATACCCGTCTGGACTTTCATTGTCAACAACAATTTCAGCAATCTCACCAACCTGACCAAGAGAGAAATACTCAGGGTCAGAAACGGTTGTACGGATGTATTGTCCAACGTTTGCTTTCTTAGAAGTCATTACCAATCTCCTGTACCGCTACCAAATGGAATGTTCCCGAAGGGAATAATGTCATGCTGCTTCAGCTTCTCTTCATCAAAACTGATAGACGGATGATACACAGCATAATAATCACAGTCATTATGCTCACAATAGTCCCGATACAGGAAACCAGAATACATCGTATCTTTCTCGCTGTTTACAAACCAACGCGGGCATACGAAATAAATTGATACATCCACCTCTTGAATAGGATTTACCAATAGATTTAAAACATCGCTACGTGTCCAGCCATCTGAACGATAGAAGCGTAGGCACAGAGAAGCTTCATAGATTTTCATAGTAGGTGTACGTCCTCAAGTAGTTGATGTGAGAAGTTTATCAAGCTGAAACGTCCTTGTCAACAGGTTAGTGAACTTCTTTCCAATTATTTCCTATCTTTCCCTCCCCATCAAGCGGGATAGGAAGTTTAAGGTATTCACCAGCTTTGATAATACATTCTACTGTAAGTAAGCGTATATCCTCTTCAGCCCCTGATTCAACTTCCCAAGAGTATTCATCATGCACCAAACTGGTGCGTTTTACTGTATGTCCTTTGTATAAATAATATGGTCGGAACTTATCATCAAGGTACATTTCACCAAGCTTGTTGTCCATCATACAAGCTGCTACAGATTGACAGATAGCTCCGAGTGATTGACCAAGACAGTTGATTAGTACGTTCTTACGGCGGATAGAGAGAATACGTCCATCCCACCCCGGAACATACTTTTTCTTCCCTGTTGTGTCGTAATACTTCTCAACATTTTCTTTCAACTTACCTAAGCCCGGATTAGCTGACCAGTAGTTGTCGTAAGATTCTTGTGCCTCTTTCTTAGACAAACTTAGACTTGAAGCCAGCTTAGCCACACCTCCACCATACGCCAGCAAATAAGCTCCTGTCTTGGCCTTATTACGCCAAGGCTTAAACTCTGGTACATCCTTCAACCCTTCCTGATTAATATCAAACTTCTGATGTAGGTGAGGGAAGAAAGCAAACGAATTAAAGGTGTGCGAATCCCCACGTAGAATAAGGTCGGCAAACGCCCCATCATCGTATTTCATTGTGTATGCTGCCAGTGTTCTATTCTCCAATGCAGCAGAGTCAGTACCTACATAGTAGTTTCCTTGGTCAACGGTGAATAGTTCACGCATTTCATTACCAAGCAACACCTTTGGGTCTGCTTTAGGGACGTTACAAACTGTCTTGTGTTTTACACGGAATGTTGGCGTGTAGCCACTCATTTCAGCACTCAACCTCCCATCCCACTCAACACGCCAATTGCTCAACCATCCTTCAACGACAGAACGTCTATTACGATACGACAAGAACTTCACCACCTTAGCTGGAACATCCGCTTCAATCTTCAAAAGATTAGGACAGATAACACCAGCATTCATAATCTTCGGTGTTGTCTTGATGTAGTTGTTCCTATCGTCACGAATAGGCTTACCATCTTCTCCTTTCTTAAAGTTCCAATGATCGTCACTTGGAATCCAGCCATGATCTAGGAAATATTGCTTCAATTCAGCATTGTCTTCGATTTCCATTGGTGGACGTACTGGTAGGATTTCATTGGCCACAATGTCTACAACATGCCCGTAAGCATGAATCTTTCCGTCAATCACCTTAGCTTGATGTTTGTCAAGCCATTTCACCATTGTTGCTGACATCTCGCCGGATTTTGTAAAAGGCTTGGCAGGGATTTTGTATTCCTTCTTCTCACCTTCTTTCAGTTCTCGTGCAGGGAGAACTGGGTCAACTTGACTCTTCAACTCATCCATTTGCTTGGTAATGTGTTCGACAAGTGCTTGTGCTTTTTCCTTGTCAAACTTAACGCCACTATATGCCTGTGCTGCATAGAGAAAGAAATCCTTTTGTACTTGGCGGAACGATGGGTGAATCCAGTTCTTTTCACCGTACATCTCAATAGCTTTGTTCCATAAACGGTTGAATACACCAATTCCTGCATCAACGTCATCGTCGCAGTAGTTTTGCATCAGTGGATGCCAGAGACTGAACTCATGTCCTTTAGGTTCATTTCCAATCATAGCTCCAGCTTCAACCAGTGCTTTACGGTAGTTCATTTTCTCATTATCACTACCACTAGACAGAAAATCCAGTGAGTGTGATTGCAGGTCTGGTTGCAAGTACTGAGATAAGACAAGCGTATCTACAAACTGAACAACCTTCCCATTGAAAGTGTCTTTTCCACCCTTCCCTACTCGCGGCTTGATGTCAAAAAACTTCCACATCATCCAAGCATCGTAAGACAGGATATTATGACCGACAACCAAACAACCGTCATCGAATGAGTTAATCCATTGTACAATCTTGTCCTTGCAATCTTCCCGGAAAGGAAAGACAGACAGTTCCTTCTTTCCATCCAAGGACTTGAATTTGATGTACCAAATCTTCGAGGATTGTAAGTAGAGTGAATCAGCCTCTATGTCGTAGTACCAACCGTTTTTGTTCATTACAAACCCTTAAATAGAAAAAGCCCGAACGTATTGTCGGGCATGTTGTTGCAGATGTCAACCACTATATTTCTTTGGCCAAATCATACCTTCTGGACACATATCTACACGTTCAAAACGGATACGATTCATAAACATACGCACACACTTCTCTGTTGGACTATCGTATCTGTACCAAATGTCGTTTGATAGCAGTTCACGAGCTACCCTAGAAGGAAGTATTGGAAAATACTTATCAACAACTTGCCCTAAAATATCGGCAACGTGTGGTGAAACATCTTCCCTATCTGTCACACCGAAGTTATAGAATCGACGATACACCGAGGTTAGACGTTTGATAGGGTCTTGGCTCTTGCAGGCACGAATAATCAACATTTCAAGTTTGGTCAAGGACATCTTATTTCTCCACGCATTGTTTGTTGGTGTAGAAGGATAATGACACAGACACATCCTTGTGTCAATACTTAGAAACTACAATCATCTTCTGCGTTATGCAACCTTCCGTCTTCTTTTTGAATCAATACATCACACACACCAAGCTCACTCCATTCCCGGTTCTTGCCAAGCTTCAGCCGCACCCGCCCTCGTGTACCGTCTGGCATCACTTCGTTTTCAACAAGAATGATATTGAAAGCCATCTGTTCAAGCCCGCCACTACCACGCAACAACTGAATATTCAATTCTCTCCAGTATGGTTGAGGTTCTTCATCGTCTTTCTTTTTCTTGTACAGATTAGGGTCTTCCACCCGCTTCAGGTGACTAACAACGTGGATATGGCATGGGTTGGCTGACACAAAAGATGCCAACTCGGTCATAATAATATCAATATCCTTGCGTTCGTTGTTACTTTCTTGCCCAGACACGACCATAGAAATGTGGTCAAGAACAATGTGCTGACAGCCACAGATGAAATGCAGATATTTAATCTGGTTCATCAGCTTTTCCGCATTCATGCTGCCAAAATGGTCAAGGAAGTATGTACGTCCATTGCTCAGTACAGCATTCTTAGCTTTTTCAATAGCTTCCATCGTAGCACAAGCTAACGGGTCACGGCGAAACTTGTTCAACGGGATGCCAAGCTCAAGTGCAAGCATGGCCTGTTGAGTTTTAACATGAGTTTCTTCTAGGAAGATAAACCCTACGGACAACTCTGTCTGACGAATAATTTCCCAAGCCACTTCACGACAAACGGTACTCTTCCCCACCCCCGAAAAAGCTGCATACAGCGTAAGCTCTCCTGTGGGCATGTGGCGAAAGCCGTGTAGCTTATCCATCAACCTAGGGAACCGATCAACCTTCACCCCCTCCTGCAACGGGAGAAGCAACTCTTCCATTGAAACGCTGTCCCCACTAATAATCTTCTCAGGGGAATATGTTTCTCGCTCAAAGGCAAGACGCTTACCCATCAACTTGCCATGTCCTTTCATGTAGGCTTCACGGAAATCATTGATGTTTGGCGGCAACTTGACAGTGGACATATTGTCAAGAAGTAAGAAAGCTGCAATATCCTCTGTTGCTTCCTTCCCTTTCTTAATACCTTTCAGAGTTTCTTTCGGTGTTGCATGGTCATTGTTCAAACACAACACCACTTCTTCCTTGGCGGAACGAATGAAATCTTCATTGTGAGCAACACACTCCTGAGCATTAGCTGTTCCCATTGATAGGCCAACAACAGAAGGATTTATCTTCCCTTCCCACTGGCTCCCTTTCAAGGAGTCGATGATGCAGCGGCGAATAGCCACCACTTCTTCCTCCCCTTCAGCAATGTAGATTGCCTTAGAGCCACGCTTTGCTACGTGCTGTCCGAACATTTGGCAAGAAATGCGGATATTCCCCACCACAGTGAAATGGAAGTCATCTTCTTTCGGAACTGTCCAATCACGTTTCTTGAAGCCGGTGAGATTACCTTCCTTGTTGTAATAAGGGAAGTATGTTGCTGTGATAGTTTTTCCATCCGCCTCGCTTACAGAAGACCGAATACCAAAGTATTCAGCATCTTCTTGACACATTCCTCGTTCTGGAACTGCAAGGAAAGGCAATGACAGAACATCATCAATAGTTTCTTGCTTTTCCCGGTTGTTATAACGTACAGCTTGTTTCATTGTCTTACCTTTTTGATATGCCACGTTCTCATTCCTGATTATTGATTTCTTCGATGTATTTCATCCCACTTTCCTCAAGACCATGTACTATACGCTTGTGCAAGTACAAGCTATTACGTGCATGACTTGTCTGATACAAAATCTTCCCTTTCTTCTGGCTCTTAATATCCCACTCAAACACAATTGTTTCAGAATACATATCCCCTTCCCATACATCAGAGTCACGATTGATTGTAGAAACGTAATAGGCTTCTGCATTTTCATCCCACCAATCGTAATCATCTGGAATTACAACTTGTGCAGCCAAAAACTGTGTAGGCATTTCAATCCCCCTCTGGCATGTAAAAACAACGCCATTGCTTATAAATGGCATTCTTAACACTTTCACAATCTACAGCATAATCCGATACAACAGAAGCATTGTCCACAAACACTTCACCAGAACTGCCAATGATTCCAGCAGCCATAATCTTGTTCTTCCAAAAGAACAGATGCTTAGTTTCCAATGTAGCTAACCAATGTCCATTACGGATGGATAGTGATGTCATTTTGATGTGCATGTTGTGTTTCCCAACTGTTTAGTAAAAGCATTATAGCCCTGATTGAAATAAAACACAATAGCTTCTAAGCAGTACCTTAGTATTCCCTGAAGCTGTTATGTGTCTCTGTCATTACGTGGCTATATGGGCTAAAAGATTCTAGCCCTATTCCTGACAACAGTTTAAGCTGCTTCTTCCTCGATGTCTACAATTTTCATCTTCTGATACGGACGATGTTGCCACAAAGGACATTTCGTAATCCGGCATTGTGCAATTTCTCCACGTTGCTCACAGCAGCATTCCAAGCACTTGTCACGAATAGCATCACGAAGCTGTTTCTTACTGACAAAAGCTTCGTCGGATGCTCCTTTAGAGATACCGAAATGCTTGTTATAAGCACGCTGATACTGAGCTTTTTGGATAGGTTGTAACAGAGCGTATTCTTCGTCTGTCAGTTCTTTGAAATCAGATGTCATCAAAAGCTCTCCTTCTCATCGGCTTCATCATTCTTGGAATTAGCACTCAAACACTGTGTCATAAAATACACATAAGCCTGAGCCTTGGTAACGCCATCCTTAGCTGCACGCCACCCCTGCAATGCCAACAAACGTTCTTGTTGAGAAGGGATGGCAATAATGCTTTCCACTGTCTTTTTCTTGTTATGTGCAGCATCAAAGCCACGCATGACATACTTGAGGACAGTGTTGCACCAAGGAGTTTCGTTAAATGTTCCAGCATTAGCACTGGATGTAGCAAGCAGTAATACGACAGCAAGAGTTGGTTTCATTACGTTTCCTCAATTATTTACGCGCACATTGCGCTGAAAGGACATCAGCCTTACGATACACTTGTTTATTTAGGCTTGCAAGTGCATCTTTACAAGACTGTTCGCTGCTAAACTCTTGCTGAATACTTGTCATTGATTCATATCGGTCTGGAGCAATACTGCTGCCAACGATGAATAGAAGGATGTAGATGGTGTTCATGTGTTTCTCCTAAAATACTGTGAACATTGCCAATTCTTTTCCAGTTTCGGAATAAACTTCATATAGGCCACCAAAAGCCCTACTACCTATCGCAACCCACACTTCATCTTCAGTTTCACAGTGAATTGTCCTATGACCGTGCCAGTCACATATCTTTACAATATAGTTGTGCATCACTTTCTCCAGATAGTTTGCATAGCAGGTTTGTTACCGGAGGATGCCATAAAGATTTCCTTAGCAACAAGAGACGAGAGCTTTTCCAGTATTACATCATAGACAGCATGTTCTTCATACATTGTAGCCCTGTCGATGTAGAACTTCAGTAAATGTTCCTTACCGTTTAGTTTCACCCTGACAATACAGCGAAGGCGCATTGTCATATAATCTTCAAACACATCCCACTGTGCTGAAAGCAGATTATCCTTCACTTCACCACGACAGATGAGCTTGTCTTCAGCAGCTTGCTCCATCTCTTTTAGCAAAGCAACACTCTTATCTGTTGGAGCGCGATGTTCGTTGATTGTAACATTTCTATCAATGAAATGTGTGCCTCGGTGTTGATGCAAGATGTGTGTATCAAACATGGTTGTCTCCACTTAAAACAAAATCAAGTTGTCAGCCGTTATTGTATGGCTTTCACACTTCTCTTGCAAGGCTTTATTTAATTTATTTAAATAATTTATTGCATGTTGTCCGTCAAGTTCAATCCTGAAAACCACTTGATGTACTGTGAGGGAGAAGAACAGACTGGATTGTTTGTTACTGAACACAAAATCATGTCCAGCACTCACTTCCTCAACAATCTTCACAACGCTAATGTGCTTGACATTTCGTGTCGTAGCTTCTACAACCACACCTAACCAGATTCCCATTTCACTCTCCATCAAGGACAATATCGGGACTTACAATTTCCCATTCACCTGTCAATACAGAGACAGAACACGACATGTAACTCCTTCCACCGCCATTTCCCGGTACAATCTGTACATCCTGTTTATCAGAACTCAAGCAGAAAGCCTGTTGACACCCTCTCCAGCTTATTGGGCGAGTCCACTGTTCATAATTCTCTGGAAGCATCAAGGTTTCAATAGCTTCATGTAATTTCATCGCCCCTCTCTTCCCACATTTCAATGTAAATGTCATACAACCTGTCAACCAAGTGATCTTTACTAGAAGCAATCGTCACAACCTCCCCATTTGGGAAGTCTCTACACAATGCTTCTCCCTTGTACCAATATCCATCAATGTCATTTCCTTTCTTCCACCAGACAATGCAGGGGAATGGATATGTTGGTTCACAATTGTTCTCATAGTCCCAATAACGCTTGATGACAGTGAAATCACGTTTCTTGATTAAGGGGTACATCACAAACTCTCAATCTTTGCAATAATAGCTTTCATATCTGAAGTATCTAGCAGCACACCTTCATCAGAATAAAAATACCAACTATTCCAATCATCTTTCTCGTGTTCAATCCAACCAATAGGTTGGGTGTGTTTATAGACTAGGTGATACCTGACAACTTTAATTTTATCACTATCTTTGATAGTGACGAATTGTAAACGGTTCACGAAAAGTCTCCAACAAATAAGTCCCAAGTCCCTTCACCATACCCAATACAGAACCCATCAATGTGATGCCTGTACAAGTTGTTTGGGCCGTGTGGGTTTTTGTAACGCGCATGATACTGCCACTTAGAGCCAGCAATCTTTTCGCGCTCCTCAATTGGGATAGGGTGGGAGCAATCTTTTACGATTTTGAGCCATTCATCCTTCGTAAGCTTCTCCTCGTATTCATTTTCAATCCACCCACCCTTTTCAACCACATCACTAATCTTACTAAGCATGTCATCAAGGGATGAGATAGGGAAGTCTTTGTCGTGGGGATAGATATGTAAGCTATACACCCACCCACAGCTACTCTTACCGAGATGAAGCTTCTTGTGTTCTGTCTTTACGTGGCCACAGCAACGACATTCAACATCCACTTGTTCAGGATAGACGAGGTAGTGATTTGTTCCCATGTCAGTAATACTCCGGGGTTATGTCTAACCCTTTGAAGAACCAATTCAGTTCTGGTTTTCCAATGTTAGGGCCAGAAAAATCCTTCCCACCGTAACTAGAGAAATCCCAACCGCAAATCCCACCGACAACATGGTATAGTTGGGTATCTTCCCGGTATTGTACAACCAATCCGGCTTTCTTGATGTCTTGCAAGCTGATGTTATAGCGAGTACCCATGTTACATCCCCTCTTTATCGAATGTACGTTTCAGGTAGCGGATAACATCATCGAGAGTACACCAGCTTCCATATCCACGTGGACTACTCCAATGCCCTTCGTTACCATACAACCAGACTGACAGGTTGCAACATATTTCTATTGGGAAATATACAGGCTTTTCACAACATTGTAAATGACTGACAATCACACCTGTTGTGTGATATGTATTCTTCAAAAGATTTAGTTCATCTTCGTCGTACATTTCAAGACGTTTGTAACGGTCAATCGCAAGCAAAGACTGATACAAACTTATTCCACTTCTCAGTAATGATGTAGCCTTCTCACCAAGCTCCTCGTCTTCTTGGTGCATCTCAGCAGAACGTAGGCTGCAATGAAGCTTTCCATCTGCTGTGCGATACATTGTAACTTCTTCAATCTTACTGTTCATGTTACATCTCCCCGTCTTCAATCTGACAAGCAATATCTTCTACAGCACTAACCAAAGCGTCAAAATCCTCCTCACAGCCAAGTAATGCAGCCAAGCAAGCTACAGTTTGGTAATCTACACCGTATTCTTCTGCAAGAGAAGAAAGATAATCCTTACGACAGGTGTAGCCGTTTTCTTGGTAGATGCTCATATCAATGTTCCGTTGTTTGTTGATGGAATAGGAGGATGATATAGGAAGCATCCTTGCTTGTCAATAATTCTTGACAGAGAATTATTCTACACGAATCCCTGTAATCTCAAAGAATACATCTGCATCAAAGTTAGGTAGTTTCTTCACTTTGTCCTTATCTTCCTGACTGGCTTTCCGGTAACTTTCTTGCCATGCTTCTTTGTAGTCTAAGGTTTTCAAGTATCCACCAACATTCTCCCATCTCTTGTTTTGTTCTTTTTCTTCTTGTGTCATTGCATATTCAAAAACAAAAGTTGTCAAATTAAAATAAAAGAAGTCAGGAATGTTTGCCTTTTCCCACTCGGAGCGTTTGATTTCTCTGTTAAATATCCTGATTGTATCTGGCGTGTTGCTGTTTAGGCTACCAGAGTTCCAGTTACCAGAGTTCCAGTTACCAGAGTTCCAGTCACCAGAGTTTCGGATACCAGAGTTTTGGTTACCAGAGTTTTGGTTACCAGAGTTTCGGTCACCAGAGTTTTGGTCACCAGAGTTTCGGTTACCAGAGTTTCGGTTACCAGAGTTTTGGTTACCAGAGTTTCGGTTACCGGAGTTTTGGTCACCAGAGTTTTGGTTACCAGAGTTCCAGTCACCAGAGTTTTGGTTACCAGAGTTTTGGTAACCAGAGTTACCAACCCCTGTATTCACAATAGTCAACAGCTTCTCCCAACTAACTTCCTCAACAATCCTCAAGGAGTTTGTGCAGGATTTATCCCCATCTGTAACAACCTCCCCTACAGCCTCAACAACTGCCACCTTATTAGAGGGGTTAAAAGAATAGTAATTGAAACAATCCACTGCACGTTCGCAGAAGTGAAATCCTCGCTTACAAGCAATTGGTTTTTGTCCTTTAGGTAGGGTATAGGTTTCACCTACAGCAAACTGGAATCCACGGCAAGTCCAGTCAGAATTGAAAACTTTGTATCCACGCATGATGTATTTCTCTCTCGTAAGAAGCCGCAATATGCGGCTGATGTTGGGAGGATATAGGAATGGGGAAGGGGTGTCAACAGCAATCTTTAATTCGATTCTGCCCGCTTATCCAGCCAATCTGCCACCTCAATGAAATGCTTCGACATTTCACGAAGCTCTTTGCTGTCAAGATAGCATTTGCAGTCATCAACATACCCTTTCACTTGCCGTCTTTCAATGTTTACAGTTGGTGAGAAATAACCAATGAGTTCCATTGTCTCTAGAGCTTCAGGGCTGATGTCTTGTTTGTAGTTCATGTTGTCTCCAGCCGCTTCTTAGAAATCTCAAAATACCCCTTATCCATTTCAATACCAATGAACTTCCGAGAAGTATTCACACAAGCAACGCCCGTACTTCCACTACCCATTGTATTGTCAAGAACTGTATTTCCTTCGTTTGTGTATGTCTTGATAAGGTATTCCAGCAAGTCTACAGGTTTTTGTGTTGGGTGTACAGTGTTGCGCTCTACAACACCAAACTTAATCACTTGCTTAGGGTAGCGCAACCCGTTGTTATCATTACGAAAGTTGGTGTAGCTTCCATAACTTCCTGTCATGCTGGAGTTTGACGAGTGATCTTTACCTGCTTTATCCTTATACGGAGTCCCTTCAGTCATCTGTGGATTGTAAGTTGGTTGCTTACGATAAAACACAAGAATATCTTCCTTGTCCCTCATTGGTTGTTTCTTGGCATTCAAATGACCAGTGCCTTTAGGCTTCTGCCACACCCAATCATACTTGAAATCCTTGATGTTGGAAGCAACAAGCAATGACGTAAAAGGTTGTGCTGCAAACATCACAATTGCTGCATTCTCTTTGCATACACGATAATATTCTTTCCAGAGACCATTGAACGGAATTACAGAGTCCCATTTGTTTTGTGTAGTTCCATATGGAAGGTCTACCAACACCATGTCAACACTTCCACCGGGAATCTCTTTCATTCGTTCAAGACAATCACCAAGCATAAGGGTGTAGCGTTCTGTTGTTACATCAAGATTGTTCATACCAGTTCCACCATCTCATAATCGCACTTAGTTTCAATATCATCAGGCCAGTAGTCGCCACTTCCATCGCAACCTTCTTCATCAAGCTCCTCAGGCCGTTGTTGAACATTGGTGGCTTGAACAATGTGTGTAACTTCACCCATACAGATTTCTTCAACTTCCTTTGACCACTCATCTTCAAGATACCATTCAATTGTATCTTTAATAAAAGACTGACGATCTTCCTTGGACTTGAAGTACATCATGTGCTGATTGTTCGGGTCATACAGAAAGAACTTGAAGTCTTTGTGTGGATACCGCTTAAACTCTACAATGTTGTTTTTCATTACACACTCTCCCAATGATAAGCCATTCTACGAATTGTCCAATATGTATCTTCAACAGCAGGGCCAGTTGAAGCGTCGTGGGCAATATCCCCAATCTTCATTAGCACATCTTCAGCCTGTCCAAGCTCATCCTTCACCCTGCTCAATTCAGCATGAACAGGGAACATCTTTTCCCATGCAACACGAATGTTTGTGTATTGAGCATCACTTGTATTACGCCAGCCAGCTTCGTATAGGGTGTCTAGGAAGTCATCGAATTTCATTGTTTGTCTCCTTAAAATGGTGCGTTTTCATATTCGTCCTCGTCAAGTTCGTAATGTGTTTGATTTGTTGATTGTATCCCATACGAAGCGTCTTTATCAAGAGCTTCCACAAGAATTTTGTAGTGAGAAGCCACACCGCTCTTTCCAGATTTCACACACAACATCTTCTTCTGAACTAAACTCTTAACGCTTCTATGTACAGTTCGCTCAGACAATCTGCTGTACTTTGCAATCTGTTCAATTGTAGGCCACCCTTCCCACTCATTCAAGTGGCTTACGTGGTCAGCTATCACGATCAGCACACTCCACTCAGATGTTGTCAGATTGCAGCTTGCACGAACAATAAGCTTTGTTAGCTCGAATTGGTTCTTTATCTTCATTTCTTTGTTCCTCCTTTGGAACCCTTGTGTTTTCTTTCAACAAATCCATGATGTACTTTGTAACACTCTTGTCCCCACCAGTCTGTGACTGGATAGAGTCAACAATGTACGCAGGAATCTTCAGGTTGATAATCATGTATGTGTCTCCTATGGTTACAGCAACAGCACTGTCATCTGGGGGACTATACAAGCACACAATTCCGTTGTCAACCACTGACATCTTGTCATGAGTGGCTGACATAGTGTCACTAGTACCTGACATAGTGTCACCCACCATACTGACATAGTGTCACCCTAATATATAATTGAATATATAATTAAACAAATAATATAAATAAGGAAGGGGAGTTGGATTTAAAGCAATACAAAAACACAACTTCTCTAACCAGTTTCGACTGCTGTGTTCGTACTGAAGCTGACTGAGGCTAAGATTAAGAACTACGTTCTTTCAGTCTTGTTGTTGTGTAGGCTTCAACTTTGGTTGTAACCTGTTTTGTTGTATCCTCCAACAGCTTCTCGCTTCTGTTCGCTTCGCTTCCAGAGCTACAATGTCTTGTTGAATACTTCAACAATAGGGATGTTGTTTATTTTGTGTTGTGTAATTCAACCCTTAGTTGATATTTCCGTACCAGATGTAAGCTCCAAACAAAAACTTACTTCTGTAGATATTTTAGTAGGTGGATATTTTACCAGATATTTCCTGCTGTAAAAGATTTTCTAATTCTGTGGGAAATGTCTCCTGTCGGAGCCATTTTTTATTATTGTGTTGTGCGTAAGCTCTTGAGTTTTGTATATCTGTTGCTCTTTCAGCAACGATTGTTGTGTTTTCAGCAACAGCTTCAATAATTATTTCTAGTAAGAATGTTGTGTTTGTAATTGATTTCACCTAGATTTAATTGAAATCTTTGTGTAGCAAGGGATGGAAGTGTGTTTGGGTTTAGAAAAACTAGTGTGTTTTCCTGAAAAGCAAGGGACTCGATAGGTTTTTGGAAAACTAGAGGAATTTCAAATTAGCTAGAAATGGGGAAAATTTGGGGACTAGAGCGATTTTTAGAAACTGGAAGGGATTTTTCAAACTGGCCAGAGGATTGTAACTGGAACGGTGTCAGCCAGAAATGGAGCGCAAGGCGCGACAGTTCACACCTAATGACGCTGTTTTTGCCTAATAACGCCAACATTCCGCAATTTTTAGTCATATATAATGAAGCGTTCCGATCTATGTCTTTTACAATCTGTTACATTCTTGTGGTTGCTATCAATTCAACATTGCTATAAATTGACTCTATCGAAACAACACAACCAAGTGAGGCAACAACATGTGTGCAACTAGACAAGATGACACTATCTACCTGATAGACTCAGACACATTTAAAAAGATCAAAGCGGTTTGTGATAAGTTGCATTCCGGTAATGATTTCGCAAGGGACGCCGGACACATTCTTTGGCTTGCTTTGCAAGATTTTGAAAGCGTAGCCGCGAAAGAGTTAAAACTTTCTACAAAACCTGTTGACGCTTGATAGCAAACCCGCTATCATTCCAAACATCAAGCCGCTTGTGACGACATAGGCGGCAACATACAACAGAACGTGAGAGGAAGTCAACTATGACTGACAACCCCAAAAAGCAAGCCTTTGATTTCAGCGTTTACAAGCAATTTCCCATTCGCTTGCACACGAACAAGTGTGCGGATATTGAACGTATCCACAAAATAGCGGATATTCAGCGTCAAGGGATTAGCTTTACTGATTTTGTCCGAGAAGCCCTTGACAAGTACACGATTAAAAACACTGGGGAATGAATCATGCAATATCTTCCTGTTATGTTGTTTTGGTCTAAATCGAAACAACCTGAAATTATCAAGCGTATTTTGATGGACTATTTGCAACCTATGACATTGAAAGAATGTCAAGTGTTTATTTCAAAGCAGATGGACTATCCGCACAGGACATTTACAGTTCAACAAGTTAGCGAAAAGTAGAAAATAGGCTTGCTATCAAACAAGCCATTTGCTACAATGCCAGACATACACAAACAAGCTTAAAAGCTTTGGAGCATATCATGCCGCACACTGTCACAACAGAAACTGAAGTTTTCGCCTACAGTGAATTGAGCGAACAGGCTAAAGAAAAAGCCCGCGAATGGTACAGGAACGGCAACCTTGATTATGAATGGTGGGAAGGGGTTGAAGAACAATACACCACAGCCTGTGCATTGTTTGGGCTTGACATTAGCCGCATTATGTTTTCAGGGTTTTGGAGTCAAGGCGATGGTGCAAGTTTTACAGGAACGTATTCTTATAAAAAGGGTGCATTGCAAACCCTTAAAAAAGAGTTTCCACAATGGACGGAATTGCACGACATTTGCAAGCGTTTAACGCAAATGCAAAAGCCTAATTTCTATGGCGTTAGTGTTGACATTTCGCAAAGTGGCCGCTATTCGCATGAAATGACAATGTCTTTCAATGTGTCGGTGTATATTGAAGGGGTGGGGGGGAGGTATGATATACCTGAAGGATTAGAGGAGGATGTGGCAGACATATTCCGCGACTTGGCGAGGGACATTTATAAAAGCCTTGAGGCTGAATACGAGTTCCTGAACAGTGATGAACAGATAGAAGAGGCTATCTTGTGCAATGATTACCAATTCACGGAAGATGGGGAGATTTTCTAGCGAAAACAAGCGAAAAACAGTTGACACATTGCTATAAACTCGGGCATAATTGCCACATTGAACAACACAACGCAGGAACTGCAACCATGCAAACCGAGCAACTGACTACAGAACAGGCTAACCAAGCAATTGAAGACTTGTTGAAGGAGTGCGGCATTTCTTACACTGTTTCCCTTGTTGGCGAAACTACTCGCGACAATAATTGGAAATGTGACGAATGGCGCGTTATTATTCGTAAGGATAAGATAGAAGAAACATTCCGTTATTACACCGGGACGGGGTTACGCGCAAAACCAACTGAACGCCAAAAACAGGCCGCAAAATCTGGGTTTGTCGGACTTACTGAAAACGATATGAAAGGGGAAACAAGCTACGGCAAACGTTATCTCGCGGCTGTAGAGGCTTTGCGCTCCCCTGTAACGCCTCATATTGCAAGCGTTTTGTGTTCACTTCTGTCAGATTCGGGGGCAATCGATCAGTGTTTTTCTGATTGGTGTAGCGACTTTGGGTATGATGACGATAGCATTAAAGCCCTTGGCGTCTACAATGCGTGTTGTGGCATTGGCAAGCAAATGCGGAAAATTTTTACGCCCATGCAACGTGTAACACTTCGCGACTTGTTGCAAGATTATTGATTGAAGGATTGACAAGGGCAAAGGATTGCTATAAATTAACAATTACTAACACAGCACGCAGCGAGAAACATCATGGTTTTTAAACTTTGGTTTGACACTGAAAACGTAGCCTTTGAAGATGCGAAAGAGGTAGAAGTGGTTCGCATCTTGCGGGAGATTGCCAACAAGATTGAGCAATCCGGCGATGTTCCGGGGTTTTATCAGACAATCCGGGACATTAACGGCAACGATATAGGCCGATATGCTGAAAAGTCGGAATGATTGAGGCTTGACAAATGAAGCGTTTCCCTGTTGTTAATCGGTATATCGTGCAAATAGACAAGCACAATAAGCCTGTGATTATTGACAGGGAAACATCTAGAATTGTTTGCGAGACGCCTTACTTATGGTAAGGCTTCTTGTTTCAGTGTAGCATATGAACAAGTAAAGAAACTAAACAACAGGAGCAAGTGACATGAAAATCTATAACTTTTCCCTTGGTTTTGAAAAAGCCGGTAATGTTTCTGAGTTTGGCGGGACAATTGCCGCCAACAATAGGGAATGTGCATTGTTGTTGGCTGTGAGAAAGGCTAGAAATTTAGGGATTAAGGGTAAACTCTTTAGTCAATCTGTTATTCGTTGTTGATATTTCACCCCGCCCCACCTTTCCAGAAAGATTTTCTAATTCTGTAGAAAACGCCCTTGCCTAATAAGCTTGGGCTTTTTGCATGTCAAACCTTCTACGCTTGCCCTCCTCTCTTTTCGGTTCTTTCGATCATTCTCCATTTGTCTATATAAAATCATATAAGAAAAATCTTTAACAATGTTGGGAAGTGGCTTAGTACTTCCTGAACAGGATAACATCATCTGCCCTCATCTCTTATTGTGTCAGATAAGGAAAGAAACGGTGTTTACAGGAGGCATCCGGC